>MDSV01172945.1_pt1 | contig 25471 bp, 17 predicted proteins | sample 810851 | NCBI WGS metagenome assembly MDSV01 (sample SAMN05326640, study PRJNA326480) | marine metagenome | isolation source: seawater | place: Atlantic Ocean: North East | collected 2012
TCAAACATAGCAATATTGAATTTTTTTAGATCAATGGATTCATGATATTCTATATATTTTATATTTTTAATCTTATTTTTTATTAAATAATCATGATAATATTTCATGCTTGCTCTATGAAGAAGTAGTTTTTTTTTATTAAACTTATATTTTGTAAAAAAATTAGGGTGCTCCCATATAAATATTTTTTTTATATTTTTAGTAAGATTGGCTTTTAGATATGTGATATTAAATAACTGATTAGGAAGTATAATAAATATATCCATTATATATATTTATATACTATTTATAAGTATTTTTTATATAGATTTTTTGAAATTTCTCTAAACTTTTCAAAATTAACAATTGGTTTATGATATTTCGTTCGTCTAACAAAATTATTATATTTTTCACTCCATTTATGTATATCTCTATGTGTTATACCTTTTAACTCTGGTATCCATTTTTTTATATAGTAGGCCATTGGATCATGGTCTTTTCCCTGTTTCCAAGGATTAAAAATTCTGTTATAAATGTCATTATCTGCACCAGAACCCGCTACCCATTGCCAATTTCCATTATTTACTAACGGGTCATAATCAATCAATTTTGTTGCAAAATACTTTTCGCCATCTCTCCAATCAATAAATAAAATTTTAATTAAATAAGAGGCTGTTAATAATCTTCCACGATTCGGCATATATCCTGTCTGATTCAGTTGACGCATACATGCATCAATAATAGGTACACCTGTTTCGGCATTTTTCCATGCTTCTAACAAATTTTTACTATTTTCATGATGATTCCACGCTATATTATTATATTTGTCTTTTAGCGCGTGCTTGTTTTGCTCATTACCGGTGATAACATGTGGAAAATGATAACCAATTTGAATATAAAAATCTCTCCAAACCAGTTGTCTTACCAAAGGATGTCCGTGATAATGTGTATCACTTATGACTTTATAAGTTTCCCTCACAGAAATACAACCAAATTTAAGATAGGCTGACAAAAATGTACTATTATAATCAAATTTATCGCGTTTTTCACTATATTTTTCATGTTCACAGTCTTGTATTCGTTTCAATTGTTTAAGTCCTTGTGTTCTTCCACCATTAATATGTAAGTTGGGATTGTGTGTGTAAAATTTTTTAGTTTCATCAAGAGTCAGACTATTATTAAGTTCAATCGATTTAAAGTTCTTAAAGTTGATTCTATAATTATTTGGTTTTTGATATGTATGATTCATGTGAGCACGTGCATAAGGCGAGAAAACTTGATATGGCGTTTTGTTTTTGGTTTTTAAAAAATCTGGTTCTAATAGACAATGGTCGTGATAACGATTAAACTTAATCTTGTGTTTTTTTGATATAGATTTTATGAGATTATCTCTTTGTTTTGCATAAGGTGTGTAATCAGTATTCATATAGATGCTTTTTACACTGTATTTATCAATTATACTTGATAGTATTTCTTCTATTTCACCGTATATAAGATTAAGAGGTATATTTTTTTTGATTTCTTCAATAGATTCAACCATAAACTGAACAGCATTATCTGATTTATAGGTATTATTATTTATTTGTTCTGGAGTAAATATAAACAACGGGATGACATCACTGTTTTTTTTACAACATTCAATTAATGCAGTATTATCATACAATCTAAAGTCTCTTGTGAATAAAAAAATAGACATATAAATACTATAATTATTAATGTTTTTATATATTTATACAGGAACCGATACAACATTTGGTTTTTTTTTATACATGTTGTATGTACATACAAGTAAAACAAGAGAAACACTAAAAACAATCCACGAAACGGTAAGTCCTTCTTTAGCATTATTCCTTACAAATTCAGGTTTTGATGAATTATTATAGTCAATAGTAAAAAGTATACTGAATAAAAACGATAAAAAAGTGGATAGTATAAGCACCGACATGCACGTGTTTTTAGAATCTCCGCGAGTCATTAATTTGATTAAGTAAAAATATATATTTATTAAATCAAATTTTGAATATTATCAGTCACCAGGAAGGTAAAATATAGAGTTCATCTGGAAATGTGCCCTGACCCGGGCAATCATTATACTATGCTTTATTTTGGGAGCATTTATCACAACCAAATCATACATTTCACTATTTATCTCACTACATATTCGATTTATTATATTTTTATAGCTTTTAATTAATTCATTTGGAACACCAATTACATTGCCATCATCTTGTATACCAATATAATAAATAGCTGTACCATTTCCTTCTTGTAATCTAAATTTCATCTGACTTGCATATTTTTGTATTTTATTGTGATCCATGTTAGATAATTCTTGTTTATATTCAATATTACCATAATACTTTTCACTATCTAATTTATGCATTAACTATTAGTGCGGGAAATACTTTAAGTAAAAACATATCTTTTGAATATTTTTATCTAATTTTATATATATGCAAAATTTCTTACAGTTAGCAAAAAAAAATCGAAAGCCTGGTGAGAACTGGCAGGAATGTTTAAAACGAACTAAAGCTCAGCTCGATAAAGTAAAAAAAACTCAAAATGGCGGTGGATGAGGTATTAGCCTTAATTCATCGGCTATTCAATCAGGGGGAGGATGAGGCTGAAAAGGCAATTAAAAATTGAACAAATTAAAATAGTTAAATTAAACAAGTTGTGTATTATAATTTTAATATTAATGATAAAATAAGTATTTAAACTTATAAATATTTTTGAATATATGAAATTTGATTACATTTTATAATATTTTTTCAAATTATAAAATGGCATCAGTTAGAAGACTTAGAAAAGAATACGAAGAATTAATTAAAAATCCTCCTGACAATTGCTCTGCGGGGCCTAAAAATGAAGATAATTATTATATTTGGACCGCTCAAATAATTGGGCCATCTGATACACCTTACGCAGGTGGTATATTTAATCTTGAAATCAATTATCCATCTGAATATCCATTTAAACCACCCAAAATTAATTTTATAACTAAGGTTTATCACCCAAATATTGATAGTTCAGGAAGTATCTGTCTTGATATTCTAAAAGATAAATGGAGTCCAGCATTAAATATATCAAAAGTATTACTATCAATATGTTCTTTAATGGATGATCCTAATCCTGATGATCCACTTGTAACTGATATAGCTAATGAATATAAAAATAATAAACAAAATTATATCGAAACAGCTAGGTCATGGACTTCTATTTATGCATCTCAATGATTAAAATCTACCAATATTAATATTTTTTTTGTTTAATTTTTTATTTGAACTATATTTTTTTTGTTTAGCACTATCTCTCTCAATATTTTCCATATGACTTGAATATTTTACTTCATTCATATCAAGAAAATCAAGTTTAGATGAAAGAAGTTTAATATCTTCTTTCTTGCTATTATTATTCCATATTTTTATAATACAAAAGTTTTTCTTTGGCGAAATAGATATACCATTAACATGTAATGATTCTCTAACATTTTCACATATTGATTCTCCAATTGTAAAACTAAATAACTTAAACCATACATCCTGTGCGTGTTCTTTATCAATTTTAAATGACCAATACCCACCGTGCTTGTTATTAATATCTTCCCATTGTGGATAAATTACTTTATTACTTTTAAGTTTACGCATGAGAAAAAACATACCTTCTGATACTGAAGGCAAACAATTCTCCCAACTATTTTTAAGTACAAAAAAATCTTCAAGAGATGCTATTTCGAGTATGTCTTTGTAACTATCTTTTTCCCATGACTTATCCGATGGATTATGGTACCATACAACCCATTTAGAGTTTAATAAATGTTTATTTTCACTTGTATCATACTCTTGTTGTTGTTGTCCCTCCATATTTATATTCATTATATATAGAATAATTCTTTATATATTTATATTAAATTAATTTCTTCTCCTGTTGCAGACAATAATTTTAAATTTTTAATTTTTATTTGTCTTATTTTTTCAATATATAATTTTATTAATAATGGGTCCATTTCTACACTAGTTTCTTTGTAAAAATCACCAAGCGGTCCACATAATTTATGTATTATATCTAATACATCAATTTCCTCGTCATTATCAGTTTTTACATTAGCCATTAATATTGCATCCTTCGTACGAATAATGGTAGATTTACTATTTTGAGCATTTAAAATTGTATTAACATCATATGGAGTTTTTGTAAATTTATTTGATTCTGCGATTATAATGTAATTGTTTTTATTAAAACTATACTCATAAAAAATATATTCGTCTTCATTGAGTGTAATGTTATTAAGCTCTATATCCTGAAATTTGCAATTTAAAAATTCGTCTAACCAATTTTTGCATAAACGATAAATATCATTCAAAAAATAAATTATATTCATGTAATTATTGTACACATATAGTAAAAACATTGACAGACCTAAGATCAAAAACATATAAATATCATACTTATTTATCTTTTAAATACTTTTGAAATAAATTTGAATTATATTTTTAATTAAAATTATCCTGTAATAATTAAATATGTCACTTTCCTATGAAAAATTTAGTGATGCTGAAATGGATGTCATCTTGCGTGATCTTGCAAAAAATGAATCACTTGATGTTTCTAATCTTTTTGAAAAATACAAAATAGAAGAACAAAAGAAAAAGACTAAAAAGAAACAAGGTGGTGCTTTTAGAATTAGACAAGAAAATAATAAGAGAAGGGAGGAACAATCCAAAAGCAGAGATATTGAGCGCCTTAATTATTATTCAGAACTAAAAACATTATCAAAAGACATTCTAAATGAGATATCATATTTTAAAACAGATTATGGTAAGTTGCGTATGAAAATGAAATTACTTAAAATTGCATATGAAAAAGATGATATTAATCATATGATTAATTTGTATCTGCAAGTTCTTTCTGATAAGTATGATTCAAAGAAAGAAGAAAAACTAATAAGCCGCGTTACAAAAATAATGAATAAAATGGACTATAAAAGACTACAATTTGAAAAACTATCTAATGAGCTTTCTCCACTTGATTTCTATAATAATTACGAGAAAAAACTAGACGATTGGCAAATTAAAACTCTAAAAAATATCGACCAAGGAATCTCTACACTTGTATGTGCTCCAACATCATGTGGTAAAACATGGTTATCAATATATCCGGGACTTACTGGTAAAAAGGTTCTATTTATTGTTCCTACTCAAGCGCTTGTATATCAAGTGGGTGCCTTATTTACTAAATTCGGGGGTAAAATTTATATTATATCTGCTGATTTTTGTTATAGTAATAATGATAATAATATAGTAATTGGTACACCAAAGGATATTGAAGATAAGTTGCCAGTAATTGGTACTGATTTTGATATAATTATTTATGATGAAATTCATAATTTATCAAACAAAGTTTTTGGTAATAATTATGAGAGGCTTGTGAAAGTTTTTAGAAATAATCAATTTCTAGCCTTATCTGCAACTATCGGTAATCCACACAAACTTGTCAATTGGTTTTCAAAAATAATTGATAAAAATGTAGCATTGATTACGTACAGTACTCGTTTTTTGAATTTACAAAGACATTTGTTTAACAAAAAACTTATTAAATTACATCCAATGTCTTGTATTACAGAAGATGATATTGGTTCTAAGTTGATAAATATTCCTATGACTCCATATGACTGTATTAATTTATATGATGCCCTTAAATCAGAATTTGGCGAAGAAGTTCTTGAACTTGATATTAATAATGTTTTCCCTGAAAATAATGCCAGATTGTCACTTAATGATTCTCGTAAATATGAAATTCTTCTCAAAGAAAAACTTAAAGAACTTAAAAATACAAATCCTATTGGTGTTAATAATTTAATTGATAAGTATAGACTTACTGATTTTAAATCGGCAGACGTTAATCTTTATAACCTTTTTAGAGAGATTAAAAAAAATAAGCTGACACCTTGTATTGTTTTTCAGCAAAATACTCAATATTGCAAAGATATTTTTACAAAGCTGGTTGGCTATCTTGCTAAACTTGAAGAGATGAATTATCCATATCACTATGAAAATCTAGAATTTGCTGAAAAATGTTATAGAGAAGCTATTGAACAAAAAAATAGTTACAAGAAGAGTATCAAGTTTGATAATGATTTTATTGGAAATAAAGCGCATGCAATTGAAGAACTTCTAGAAAAAAAATGGGAAAAACTAACAACTGACTTTCAAAAGAAATGGGAAAAACAATATAACCGTCAACTATTGTTGATTGAAAAACACGGCAAAGATAACCGTATTAAAAAAATTCAAAAGGATAATTTGACAAAAGAATATGAAAAATTTATGTCTAATATATCTCTCAAGCATACTGACGTATTCCAAAAACATGAAGATTTCTGTCTTAATACATCAAGTCCAATGACAGCAGACCAAATCCGTAATATCCGTAATAGTATACGGGATAAATTGGGTGTTAACATTTCATACACTAATATTTTCATGCAAGGTTTAAAGCGGGGTATTGGTATTTATACAGTTGATATGCCCCCTGTTTATAATATGATTGTACAGCAACTTGCACAAGTAGGTACTCTTGGTTATGTAATTGCAGATGTAAGCCTGGCTCTGGGTATAAATATGCCTTTTCGTTCAACTTGTATACTCGGTTATCAAGATTCATTGAAATTTGATATCGACAATTATTTGCAGATGATTGGACGCAGTGGAAGGCGTGGAATGGATAGAGAGGGACACATTATATATGCAAATGTCGATTGGAAAAATTTAATGAAAGGTGAATTGGGTGAAATATCATCTACACATAATAATATAGATAATTACAATACTTTATCAATACTTAATAATTCATTTGATGAGCTGTGTGATGGGGTGTATGATAATATACTTGATAAAAAAACTAAGCGTTCAAATTTACGTATTAATCCTTGTTTGTACAAAGATGTTACTAAAAATATTCTTCTTTGGAAACTAAGAAGTTATAATCAATATACGGAATATTTCATTGATAAATTAACTGACAAAAATGAAGAATATCGTATTAATTCGAATATACACTCTATGCGTACTCTTATAACTTACATTGTCAAATTATTTATTGATAAACCACTTGATATTGATACATATCTTTCATCTGATGTTATTAGTCCAGAGTTAGAATTTATACTTTCAATTCTAAAGTATAATAAATTACCAAACAATGATTATAATTTGGTAACAAGCTTAAAAAAAACATTAAATATTGTAAAAGATATTCATAATGTTGTTTTTGCTGATGAAAATGACGATTACATGTTTATCTCACTTCATCTCAAAAATTTATTCGGGTTTTTGAAAAACATTATATTACAATCTAATATTCTTGATTAAATATTACTCAAATATAGTTTAATATTAATTTTATATTAAAATATGTTTTTATTTTAAATGGTAACATACAATAAAACACTTAATATATATGATGTTACACTTGCTACAGCAGGATATGTTATAGGAGCCGGTATATATACTATCTTGGGAGTAGCAAGTAAATATGGTAAAGATTATACCTGGTTATCTGTTATATTATCTGGTATTTTGGCTATATGTACTGGATTAAGTTATTCGGAACTATCATCTATGTACAATGATAATAGTGGTAATTATATTTTTATAAGAGAAGCATTTGGGAATAGCTGGGCTAAAACTTCTATTTATATTTTTTTAGTGGGACAATTATTAATTCAAACTTCAGTTTCTCTTGGATTAGGGGAACATGTATATACTTTTATTCCAATTCATCCTAAATTAATAGCTTCAATTTTAATTATATTGTTCAGTTATATGAATTATAGTGGTATTAGACAATCTATAACCTATAATAATATTGCAACAATACTGGAAATAGGTGGTTTAGTTTTAATATCATATATTGGATTTATGAATACTAATAATGCAACTAACTATGGTAATATTCAAAAAAATATTTATCCAATATTAATCGGTGCCACAATTCTTAATTTTGCGTATACTGGTTATGATGGCGCAATTCAACTTAGTGAAGAAACTATTAATCCGGGTAAAACAATACCCCAAGGTATGATTAATGGTATTATATTAACCATTATATTATATACTTCTGTAGCTTTTTCAGCTACAAAAAGCATTGGTTGGGAACAATTATCTCAATCTAAGACACCAATTGCAGATATAGCATCAAGTATATTAGGTAGTAAAACGGGTTATTTCATGATTTTTATAGCATTAATTTCAATGTCTAATACATTGTTAATGGGTAATATAACAGCTTCTCGGTTTATTCAATCTGTATCTAAATATGTAAAAGTACCATTTAATCTTGATAAAATTGATAGAAAAACAAAAACACCATTAAATTCAATTATTATATTTACTGTAATTTCAGTTGTTGCATTAATAATTGGTGATTTAGAAAAAATTACAACGTATAGTAATATTGCAACTGTCATAATTTTTATTTTTATTAATCTTGGTGTTGTTAAGTTACGCATTAAAGATCCAAAAAAAAAACGTCAGTTTAGGATACCATTTAATATTAATAATATTCCAATTACAGCATTTGTAGGAGCTATATTATCTATTTTATTTACAATAATTTCAGTCAATCATTTGTTGCTTAAATAAAATATATGTTATATATAAATGAATACATATATAATGATAATAATAGCTATTTGTGCCTTAATTTTATTAAATTACATCAATTCAACGCCGCAATTATGGATTACTGTGTCAGATGTTGGAAAATTATTTGAATTCAAACGGGGACTTGAATTGCCTATCGGAAAAGAGGGTTCAATTGGCTTTTAAAAAATAATTTAAATAAGTTATTAATAATATTTTATTTAAATTTACATGTATAAATGTTCAATTGATACATTGACGGGTTCGTTTTTAAGGAAAAATGATATATCTTCATCTGTAACACAGTAAGGAATCTTAAAGTTCTTAATATCAAAGTTAACAATATCATCGGGAATATCTACTTTGATTTCTTCTGGAATAGTACTTTTTACCATATCATCAATTACAAGTTTGATTTCACTTTCTTCTGATTTACACGCGGTTTCATCTATGGCTTCAGCTTCTTCTTTAACTCTAGGTTTACTAGACGTTTCATCTTGTGCTTCAATTTCTGTGTTCACTTCAGGTTTATTAGACGTTTCATCTTGTGCTTCAATTTCTGTGTTCACTTCAGGTTTACTAGACGTTTCAACTTGTACTTTAGCTTCTGGTTTATTTGTTGATTCAATTTCAGCTTTTTCAAGTTCAGTCGACAGGGATACAAGTTCTGGTTTAAGGTAGCGCATAATATTTAGTTTAAATATAATAGTTTCAATATTACGCTTAAGATTCCTCACACCTTCCTCTTTATTAGAATGCGATTCAATAAGTTTATGGATAGCTTCTTCCTTAAAAGTTACATCACCATCCGAAAAATTAAAGTCCTTCAGAATTTTAGGAAGCAAGTAGTTATTCGCGATTTTAGTCTTAGATTTTTTATCAAATCCTTTAGTCTTAATTTTGTACATTCTGTCAAGAAGAATGGGATTAATAGCAGATGCATTGTTGTATGAAAAGATGAAAGTAGCTCTAGATAAATCAAAGTTAATTCCAGAGAAATATTTATCGTGGAATTCCTTATTTTGAGATGAATCAGTAAGGTGACAAAGTAGATTTGTAATTTCTTCACCTTTTGGCGTATCGCTTACTTTATCAAGTTCATCAAAGAATATTACTGGATTCATACAACCTGTTTCAGTAAGCATTTCAACAATTCTCCCACATTTTGAACCTTCATACGTGTATTCATGACCTTGTAGAAAAGATGCATCCTGCATTCCTCCAAGCGCAATAAATGCAAATGGTCGATTCATTGCTTTACAAATACCTTCTTTAATTAGTGTTGTTTTACCATTACCCATTGGGCCTTCAATTGCAATACAATTACCACCTGAATGTGGATTAGAAATATCACGTGCTACAATATTAAGCATTTGTGTTTTTGCTACATCGTGTCCATAAACTGCATTATCCATTGCCTTTTTAGTATCAATTAAATACTGTTGGATAGCTTGAGGGCTATTATTTAGTGAAACTTTTGTAGGACAATACTTACCAAAAGGAATTTTATCAAGTTGTTCTACCCATGGATAGAGTTTTTGATATTCATTATCAGATGGATCAAGTTGGTAGAAATGATCAATTTTACGAATAATTGCTGACTTATTCCGCAAGTCCATATCCGAATCTAAAATTTTAAAACGTATAGGAATTTCTTCTCTTGAAAGATCAATAATTGTATTTTCCATTTCAATAAATTGTTTGCGTTTAGTTTTATTCAAACTTTTAATATATCTAGTCTCATCTTCTGTGTAAATTACTTCGTCATTCAAACCATCAATTGATTCCATTTCATCAATAAAGTCTTCATCACTATCGTCATCAGAATCATCTTTATTATCTTTCTTGCGTTTTTCTTTGAGACGTTTAACTCTATTAGCAACTCCAGCCAATTGATTTAGCAGAAGGATAATTTCGCCGTTTTTACTGTCTTTTTGATCAAGGTTAAGCTTCATTTTGAATACATCTTCTTCTTCTTTTTTTTTTAATATAACATTTTTTTTAGGTAATGTATCAATAACCTTATATTTATTACTACTTCTTTCATGATTAATAATTACTACATTATGTTTCGTCTTTGGTTTGGTTGATTTTATATGTTTGCTGCCGTTATGTTCAAATGAATTTTTATTCGATTTAGAACGAGTGTTGTATGTATTGTCGTGGTCCATTTTCTTTAATTTAATAATTGTCCATATTTTTAAATCAAATTTTAAGTATAAATATTAATTTATAAATTTGATAAAATTTATTACTTAAAAAAATAAAATACTATTATATATCAAATATGTCTATGTTTCAGGAATTAGAATACAATGTTGATATTGAAAAAGTAGGTGGAGTTCAATTTTCAATATTATCTCCAGATGAAATAAGACGGCGTTCAGTAGCTGAAATTTATACAAATGAAACCTATGATGGTGATATTCCAAAAACAGGTGGTTTATTTGATCCCCGTATGGGGGTGCTTGACCATGGTAAAAAATGTCCTACAGATGAACTTGATAACCGCCATTGTCCCGGTTATTTTGGTCATATTGAATTATCAAAACCTGTTTTCCATATACATTTTCTTAAATATACTGTAAAAACGCTTCAATCTGTATGTTGTCGTTGTTCTAAATTGTTAATTTCACCCGAATCTGAGGAATTACGTAAAATTATGAGTACTAAAAAAGGTGTTAATAGGTTTTTAGCTATATCTTCACTATGTTCTAAGATTAAACGTTGTGGTGATAAAAATAATGATGGTTGTGGCGCTATTCAGCCTAATATAATTCGCCGTGAATCAACATCTATTGGTAAACTAACTGCTATTTGGAAGTCATCCAATTCATCTTCTGATAAAGTACCTGATTCTCAGGTATTATTTGAAGCTGAAGATATTGAGCGTATTTTGAGGCGTATTAGTGATGAAGAAGTAGAAGCGCTTGGATTTAATAAAACAATGTGCCGTCCAGAATGGTTAATTTGTACAGTATTACCTGTTCCACCGCCTGCTGTCCGTCCTTCGGTTCGTGCTGATAACAATACTAGAATGGAGGATGATTTAACACACAAATTATGTGATATAGTTAAAACAAATAAGACACTTAAATTTAAAATACAACAAAACGCTAATAAAAAGGCTATTGATGAATGGTATCAATTGTTACAATATCATGTTGCAACTTTAATTAATAATAATTTACCTGGTATTCCTCCTGCTCAGCAGCGTAGTGGACGACCACTTAAAGCAATTGCAGATAGATTAAAATCCAAGGAAGGCCGTGTAAGAGGTAATCTTATGGGCAAGCGTGTAGATAAATCTGCACGTAGTGTAATTACACCAGACCCTCGTCTCAAACTTAATCAACTTGGAGTACCTATTGAAATATGTAAAAATTTAACTTATGCTGAAAAAGTAAATCGCTATAATAAGGATAAATTACTTAAACTTGTGCGCAATGGTTATTATAAATATCCAGGTGCTAAATCTATTAAAAGAAAGGGAGATGGAAAAATAATATCACTTAGTGTTGTAGATACAAGTCAGATGGATATTTTTGAAGGTGATATTATAAATCGTCATTTAATTAAGGGCGATATTGTACTTTTTAATCGTCAGCCTTCTCTTCACAAAATGAGTATGATGCAACACGAGGTGGTTCCTTTACCATATAAAACTTTTAGACTTAATGTATCTGTAACTACTCCTTACAATGCTGATTTTGATGGTGATGAAATGAATATGCATGTTCCTCAATCAGAACAAAGTCGCATTGAATTGGCAGAATTAGCATCAGTTCCATCTCAAATCGTATCTCCAGCTAATCATAAACCAATTATTAGTCTTGTACAGGATACATGCGTTGGGTCTTACTTATTTACTCGATATGATAATTATCTTACACGTGATGAAGTTATGGATATCCTTATTGATATTCCCTCGTGGAATGGTGTTCTCCCTGAACCAGAAGTAAAAGCGAATACACCTGATTCTAAGCTACCTGAATATTTTCCAAAATACAAATACACAACGCACAAAGATTTATGGTCTGGTCGTCAAATATTTTCGCTTGTTATTCCTGATATTAATCTTAAGAAAAAAAATAAAAGCTATGATACCCAAGAAAATTTCATGAATATGGTAAATATTGATAATGGTAGAATAGTTAATGGTGTATTCGACAAAAATATTTTAGGTGCTTCTGAAAATGGATTGATTCATATTATATTTAATGAATTTGGTAAAGATAGAGCACAAAAGTTTTTGGATGATATTCAAAATATAGTAACAAACTGGGTGCTTAAATCAGGATTCAGTGTAGGAATTGGTGACCTTGTCCCAGATAAAGCTTCCACAGAAAGAATGAAAGAAATTATCAATGAAAAGAAACGTAATGTAATCGAAAATATTGAACATGTTCACAAGGGAATTCTTGAAAATAAGAGTGGCAAAAATGTTGCACAAGAATTTGAAATACAAGTACTTTCCAAACTTAATAGAGCAACAACTGATACAGGTAAAGTAGCACTTAAACATTTAAATTCTGGAAATCGAATGCTTAACATGGTTATTTCGGGTTCAAAAGGTTCTGATATTAATATGGGTCAAATGATTGCATGTGTAGGACAACAAGCCGTTGACGGCAAGCGTATTCCATATGGATTTACAGACCGTACACTTCCTCACTTTCATAAGTTTGATGATGGCGCATCAGCAAGAGGATTTGTCGAAAGTAGTTTTATGAAAGGTTTAACACCTACTGAATTCTATTTTCATGCAATGGGTGGTCGTGAGGGTTTAATTGATACAGCTGTAAAAACATCTGAAACTGGTTACATTCAAAGAAAACTAATTAAAGGTATGGAAGATGCACGTATTGCAAGTGATTATACAGTAAGAAATGCAAATGGTAATATTCTTCAATTTCTCTATGGAGAAGATGGTTTTGATGGAGCTAAAATTGAAAAACAAAAACTTCTAATTATGGGTAAGAGTGATAAAGAATTGTATGATGAATATATGCTTACTATTGACGACTCTATTCATAAATACTATATTACAGAAGTTGCAGATGATATTATCAGAAATCGTAAAAGCATTACTGCCAAACTAACTGAAAATATTAAAAATATATTAAGTGATAGAGACTATTATTTTAATAATGTATTCAAAGGTGAGTCTAAATCAGATATTTATTCACCAATTAATCTGAAGCGTCTTATAGAAAATGCAGTAAGTACATTTAAAAACATTGATAGGTCTGACCTTCACCCAGAGTATATACTTAAGTCCATTACAGAACTTGAAAGTAAATTAACTATCACAGATAAATATAGAGGTAATGAAGTATTGATAATGTTAATGCGAACATATCTTAATCCCAAAGTGCTTGCGATTAAATACAAACTTACACGTATCGCATTTGATTGGATTATTTCATCTATTACACAAATGTTTTACAGTTCGATTGTTCATATTGGTGATTTAGTAGGTACTATTGCAGCTCAATCTATTGGTGAACCTTCTACTCAAATGACGCTAAATACATTTCACTTTGCAGGAGTTGCATCTAAGGCTAATGTAAATCAGGGTGTTCCTCGATTTAAAGAGTTGCTTAGTGTATCTAAAAATCTTAAGTCACCTCAGGATACTATTATTCTCAAAGAACCCCTATGTTTTAATAAAGAACAGAGTCAGAAAGTACTCAATGAACTTGCTATTATTACAATTAAGCAACTAACTGAATCAACTGAAATTTATTTTGATAACTCAGAAAATGGTTCATTGATCCCAGAAGATAATGGTATTATGAATATCTACAAGGAATTTGAAGAGCTTGATATTAAGAACGAAGATAGTGTAAAAAGTCCTTGGGTATTACGATTTGTCTTTGATAAAGTTAAAATGATGGATAAAAATATAAGAATGACTGATATATATTTTGCTATCATTTCTAGATTTAATATGGATAAACAAGATATAATTTGTACATTTTCAGATAATAATTCATCTAATCTTATTATGCGCATCCAACTCATCCTTGAAAAACCATCAGAAGAAGATGATTGTGATGAAGAAGATCTAATTTGCGTATTAAAATCACTTGAAAAAACTATATTAAATGAAATAATCTTAACTGGTATTAAAAATATTAAGGGTGTATCCATGTATCCAGAACATAACAACCACGAATACGATGATGTAAAACATGAATACGTTAAAAAAACACAGTGGGTAATCAATACAGACGGTACTAATCTTGAAGATGTATTGATTCATCCCGATGTAAATCCTCTCAAAACAATTTCAAATGATATATATGAAGTTTATGATTGTCTTGGATTAGAAGCTGCAAGACAGGTACTCTCCAAAGAAATATCGGATGTATTTACTTTTGCAGGTTCATACGTAAACTCCCGACATGTTAACTTACTTGTTGATATAATTACAAATCGTGGATTCCTTATGTCAATTGATAGACATGGTATTAACAAAAGTGACCGTGGTCCTCTCGCCAAATGTTCATTTGAAGAAACACCTGATATCATTGCACGGGCTGCAATTTTTGGTGAATTAGATAAAGTAACTTCTGTATCATCTAACATTATGCTTGGTCAAGAAGTTCCAATTGGAACAGGTGCAGTAGATGTTATGTTTGATGAACAAAAATATTTTGAGAATATACAGTCTGTGCATGAAGAATCAGTTGAGGAACAAGAAGAAGAAACAAACGAAGAACAAGAATTTAAGGAAGCTTACTGTAATAATTTATTCTAAAATATAAATAATAATTTTAATATTTATATATTAAAACCATTATTCAATCAGTTCATTGATAATCTCTTCAAATATATGTGGAAAAGACCTATATATTTTTTTACCTGAAATATTTATATTTAATGAACTATCATTATAACTAATATTAATGTTCAATGGTACATTATTACTAAAACTATTACTATAAACTTTTATTAAATTATTCCACTGTGTCTCATCAATTTTGTTTATATTCATAAATACAATTGGTAACTCATATTCTAATTTAGAATTTTCAATATACGATTGTATAAAATTATTAATAAATGTATTAGCTAATTGAGACTTTTCACTCCGTGACAATAACTCAATTACATTATTATTACAACAATTCTTTACTATTGGGATTATATTTAGAATATTTTCATCACGAATGTAACAAAATCGATTAAACATAGTAACACTTAATGCCTTAATAAATATAACTTTCAGATAGATGGATAAATCACTAAATATATCATTTTTATTTTTGTGCAAGTTAGAAATTTCATTAGAGTTAAATACATAATTAATTTGAAATGTATCACAAGAATTATTAATAGATAAATTATATATAACTTTTGGAATAAAATAAATAATAGCATAACAAAGATAATAAATTTCAGATACAATATGAATATATATATCTTTTTCTGATTGAATAATGTGTTGTTTGATTTCTATTATATTTTCACTTTGTATTATCTTCAAATAATGATTTATAGCTGTTAAAATATTATTAATGTAGTGAGATAAATTAGTTGGAATCTGTATTGTTAGAATATTAGTAGATGCAAGATAAAATAATCCAAAACATATATTTTCACTACATATTTTATCAGAATCATACTTATATATGCTTTTAAAATTAAGCTCAGGATATTTATCTATTAATAGTGAATGTAATATTGCAAGTCTGTTTTCATCTAAAAGAGAGTTTAATTTAATCAAAAATATACTAAACAAGCGAGATTTATTATAAATTGAGTTAGATTCATAATTTGATTTTCTTTTGGTTTGATGTGTAATGTTATAATGTATACTTTTTTTTTTGATAGCAAATTTCGTATCACTTATTTGATAAAATGAATCAGGACATTTTATTTTATTATCATTTATTATTAAAAATCCATTATTATATTTTATGTAAGAGCATAATTTACCTGCAACATAATTTTTAGTGGCTACAACATTGTATAATATAAATGAAAATGTTGCAAAAGAAAAATAAAGTGATATATCCGAATTAACAACTATATTATTATACGAACTATAAATTCCTAATAGTGTGTTATGATTTCCAATTAAAATTTTACTTGCGTTAGAATTTTTTAATGAATAATATTTATCAATTAGTAAGATAAAAAATATATTATAAATACAGGGGGTTATCTTAAAATACTTATCTATATTGATTTTATCCTTAAAAAATAAATTGATTAGTTCAAGTAAACGCCAACTAATGATGTGTTTTTTGTTTCTAAAAAAAACATAAATATTACTTGTATCAGTCTGTTTAATTTCAACAGTATTAATATCAGTAATAATACATATTTTTTTATTATAATAGCAGTAATGTAAAATGGAATAAATATAGTTAATATCACCACATTTATCAATATTAATTACTGTATTCTTACTATCATCACATTTAATATTAACTGTATTAAATAATTTCATCTAATTAATATTACAAATTTAATTTTATATTTAAACTAAGTTTATAATAGGTTACTATATTAATGAAAAAAGAAATCAATATTGAGGATTTTAAAAATAATTGCCAAACAGGTGATATTCTATTATATAACACGCAATTTTGGTATTCTAAATTAATAGAATATTTTACGGATTCAATATATAGTCATATTGGAATTATTTTAAGAGATCCGGTTTACATTAATCAAAAACTTAAGGGATTATATTTATTAGAGTCATCATATGAAGATATTGATGATTCTAACACCGGTGATAGAATATGGGGTGTACAAATTATACCACTTGATTTTGTTTTAGAACAATATAAGTCTGGTTCATGTGGATATTTGTATTATAGAAAACTTATTACTACGAGAGATGAATATTTTTATGAAAAATTAACAAAATGTATTAATAGTGTAGAAGGTGATAAATATAATCTAAATCCAGTTGATTGGTGTAAAGCTTTATTTAAAATTAATTCAGGAGAAACACATAAGGAAAATACATTTTGGTGTTCAGCTTTGGTAGCATATGTTTATTGCAATTTGGGATGTTTAAATAGTGATATTCCATGGACATTAACTCCTCCTAAATCATTTAGTTATTATGAAAATGAAGAAGAAGATAGGTTAAAATATGAAAAATGTATTTTAGACCCGGAAAAGAGAATTCTATTCTGATTTGATATATTTTTTACTGAATTTACTTGTATTAATTTTAGATGCTAATGGGCAATTATCACATGAAAGTACAGTTAAGTTAGGTTCTCTATTATTAAGATCAATGTGTATGTTAATTCTTCCAGGGCGTACTATAGATACATCTTTATCCATAAACCATTGATAATTCTTATTGGATGTTAAAATTGTAATAAGATTATCATTTACACATAAATTATCCATAAATTTATTATTCGAATTTTTATCATTTATTGGCGAACGATACACTTTATGATTGATAACCGTATTATCAATAATTTTCATAATAGGTATATCATACTCATTAATAAGCAGTACGAGTGGATTATTTTTGGATGGATTACATACTTTTAACAAGTTATTAAGACAATATCCAGGTGATGTAAGTTCAAAGTCTTCACAGAGTGATGCATTTAATCTAGATGCAAGCACATATCCTATTTTTGATTTACCAATACCGGATTTACCTGTAATTAATACAGTAATTGAATTATTAAAACCATTTTCAACAGCTGTGCACAACGATTCACATATATAATCTACACACTTAAATTGAATATCTGATGTAAAAGTATTGTTAAAATTAATATTTTTATATTCATATTCGGAAGAGATCCATGATTCGGTTTTTTGATAAACTATCAGATTATTACTGTTATTCTCCATAACTTTTGATTCACAATTGTCTTCTTCAATAAATTTATTTTTATGGTTTTTATCCAATATCTTCTGAACAATATCACTAACTGCAAATAATTGAATTGATATTGCTGGTTCAGATGAATTATAATCTTTATCTACATTTACAAAACTTAAAAATCCCTTCCCTAATACTATTTGTGCGGGGTACATTTTTTTCATTGTTACAGTTTTAAACATACAATAAAATTTATTTTTGTCAATGTAATTACAAACTTCATTAGCTAAAAATCGATCATTAGATGAATCTATATTATATCTATATGGAACTATAAATGAAAACAAAAAAAAAATTATGTATTTAATTAAACTACCTAGTAATGATAAACCACCAATCATACTAAGCAAATAATACGCGTCCATTATTACTACTTATATAATAAGCCTTATATAAGTATTAAAAATTTGGTATATAATTATAACTATTATATTCTTTTAGGAATCGACACCTTGTATTAATCGGAAAGTTATATTTCTTGCACCAAGAAACAGAATAAATAGTTTGCTGTTTTTTTATTTCATTAATATCCTCATTATTTAGTTCTTCTTTTACATAAGATAATCCTTTAATCAATGATTTAATCTGTTTTGAGATGAAATATATATTTGTTGCTTGAATAAGATCTATAAAATCATTTGGTATCTTATTATTAATAATTTTTCTAACATATTTATGTTGTTTAGATAAAATAACCATTTCGTCAATAATGTTATATAAACTATTAAGATCATCATGGCTTATACCTCTAAAAGATTTACATACAATATATTTCTCACTATTTGCTGATCTTGATGTAAATGGTTTTACAATGTGAAGTTTATCAAAGTAATATGCTAATGTATAAACAATATCAATGCTTGCATAATGAAAAAGATCAAATAATTTTATTACCATATTCCCTCCTTTTTTAAGAATACTCAATCCAGCAACTATTTCACAAAAAATAAGTCTAAAAGCAAGAACCTCTTGGTTTGAATAATCATCTGAAAAATCAAATCCTCCATCTCCTGTAACTAGATCAGCTTTTTTTTGATTAAACAACTTTGCAAAATATTTTATGTTTTCAACATTATATAGATCTCCAGTTTCATCTTTTCCATATGATATCGTGTATTTATTGCACTCTCTGAATATTCTGTGTGATTTTTTCCACCCAGGTATATCATTATTATATGGTTTAAGCGTAATACAATTAACAGTATCAATTGGATTAAGACAGAATCTGCGTCTATAAAAATTAAAACATTCAATAAATCCACCAGGTCCTTCTGCCAAAGCGCCATAAGTAATTTCTCTTTTACTTGGATCAATTATATTACAATCAAAACATAACTCCCACATTTTAAAAAAAGAACGACTTATAGGGTCATAATTTGCTATACCCAAATTAGAAATTCTATTTTTGATACAGTGATGTAACAATTCATACTCATTAGATAATTTTTTACAGAAATCCCATATCTTTATATTATCAATATTATTGATCATGTTTTTATATTTATTCAGTATCTTATAAATTTTATTATCTAATAAATATTCTGGTAATTCATCCGAGATTTCAAGATTAAAATTAGGTTTATCATCTATATGATTAATAGTTATAATAGATTTTTGAAGCAATTCCATTGTATAATCTAATTAATATATGTATACTACCTTTAAATATAAGTTATATTATTTATAACTCGTTTCTAATTTTTTCTAATTGTGATACATTGGTATCTGGATTTTTAATCTGAAATTCTTCTATTTTTTTAAGAATAATTTTTTTACCTGCACTATATTGCTTAGATGATTTATCAAATTTAGCCAGTTGGTCTTTCATTTTTATTATTTTTTTAAGAGCTGAATTAGTTCCAACTAAAATAGATCTTTTCTTTCTTGTTTTTGTTGAAGTCCTACTCGATTGAGATTGAATTTCTTTTCCCTTTATTTTTTTTATTTTCTTTTTACTTTCATCATCTAATTTGTCAAATTCTTCAGGTGTGTCAACAACTTCAATATGCTTGGTTTGTTCTTTAAGTTTTTCTTCAGCTTGCTGTTTTTTTAATTCAGTTATTTCTTTAGAGTATCGATTATAGGCGTTTTCGATTGCTTTGTCAATCACATCAACTTCATAAGATGTATTATCTTGAAGATACTTTTTAAGCTGTTTTTGTTTAGGAAGATTCAGCATTTTTCTGAGTTTTGATGTATCGTATATTTGTTTTTCAAGTTGCTCTAGTGTATTTTGTTCAGTCGTTTTTTTCTTGAATAAGAAGTATTTAAACAAAAACGATAATTCTTTTTCCTGTGATGTCAAACTAATGCTCTTAATTATCTTTTTCATAGGTGAATCTGATGGTATTGCAGCCATATTTTCATATATTGATTGAAAAGAACCAATTGATTTACCTCCTGGAAGCCAATTAATCTTTTTAAGATCATCTTCATCAAGTGGAATTATATTTAATTTTTCAAGTTTTTCACACAAAATATCGAAATTAACAAGATATTCTTCTATAATTTGTCCAATTGAATAAATCAAAACGTCTATAGTAAGACCAATTGACGAACGATCGCCCCTAAACTCAGTATTTTTATATTTCTTTTTTATTCTCCAAATGGCTGAACCATTTTGAATCCCTTCAATATATCCATTAAATGGTTTATCTCTTAATTTTTCAAATACTATATTTCCATCGAAACAACATCCCATGAAAATTCCACCCGGTTTAAGGTTATCTGCCACATTATTAACAAAGCCATCAAGAATTTTTTCAGATTTGAAGAAATAATGTGTAGCAAACATTACAGACACCATATCAAACTTATTATTTATAAAATTAGTATTAGAATGAATATTAGTATTCCATAGGTCATACTGAAGGGATGAATATCTTGTATCTGTGACTGATTTACCCTTGAGTATTGATTTACCAGCATCTCCAACTAAGAAATAAGATTTAGGTATCCTGATGCCTGTTTTTTCGGATTGTGTCTTGTAAAAATCATAACGCGCACATGCTCCATCATTCAAATCATCAATGTTATTACTTACATAATCAATACCAACAACAGTATCGATACCGCTGTCTCTCCACTTTGGAATATCTCCGCCTTTTCCACAGGCAAGATCTAATAAAGTTAATTTTTGTTCATCACTTATCTTAGCTACATTTGCTGCATTACTTATTAGTATTCTATTTTTTATTATTTTATTGTGAAAATCTTGTAACCCGAGTGTTATAGATTTGTCACGTTTTTGCTCTCTTTTGTAGTATTTTTCTTCTTCTTGAGATATATTAGGTATATTTTGTCCAGTTGTAATCATTTCAATTGTAATTGGATTATGAATAGTACGCCAAATATTATCAGCTACATCCATATGATTTCCGTAATTAATACTAACTTTGAATACAGAATGATTTTTATAGTAATTCTCAATTTTGGTCATATTTTGTTTTATGATTTCAAATGCGGTTCCGCTGCTCTTAATTTGTAAATCTCTACGGATACGTTGTATATTTCTATCTAAATGAGAAAACTCAAATTTTTTCATTAACCGTTCATCATCATATTTATTTACAATATTAATACAATGGTTAATTTGAAGTTGAAGACGTTTTTGTTCATTAAGACCAAGTTTATAATTAAATGTTTTATCATGACGAGTACGTAATACCTTCCATCTCAGACTAGGATTTGATACAAAATCAGGATTATCAGATATAAAGTTATTGTAACTTATTTCTACTATTGTATCATCATCAATTGGATTATTATCTAAATCAACTGGTACCTTTTTTATAGAATAATTTTTACGTACATTACTTACTGGTATAAGTATTTGATTAATATTTTCCTCAGATGGATTATTAGGATTAAATGGAACAGGTTCAAAAATTTTACGTCTTCTGTTGAATTTAAAATCACATGGATTTTTATTATCGCGTACTTGGCCACCATTAAATAATTTAGCTGAAATATATTCATTGTAAACTGTTTCTCCGTCTGTAATTGTTGGTATTTTAATTACTCTATTCCTTAATACTTTACGGGAACCTCTTTCAGCAATAACATCTTTATCAAACTTGATTAGAAAATCAATTGTGTTATCATGTGGTGGTTTCCATTTTAAATTGTGAGACCAACCAGAACCTTGTTTAAGGTCATAATCAATGCGGTTTTTTGAATACCCTACTGGATAGTCAGCAGGAGTATAGATAAGACCATCAAGATAGTATCTTGAATTAATTGAGCTATTTACTTTTTTGGATGTCCAATCATTCCATATTTTCATAGAGTGTTCAAATATTTTTTCATCATTGCCAAGATAAAATTCTTTTACAAAAATACCAAATTGTCTATTATTAATCAAGACCTCTTTAGTCTTAAATTGTCCATATTCTTCTTTTGTTACGAGGTCTTCTTTGCCAACTATAAGCAATCCATCTCTTTGATCAGATTTTACGATATAATCAATTGAATCATCATCTATATCGATAGCAATAACTTTAACAATAGAGCCTTCTTCAAGTGAATATTTAGGTTTTTTAAGTACTACCTCCGAACCTTTAATGATATTACTTGATGATATCAAAGTGTGTTTTGTATCGGTTGATGATATATGAATTACTTTTTTAATTAATTCTTTATTCGTATCTACATATTTTCTTGCGAAGTTAATACGGGTATCAATCGATTGTTCTTCTATCATTAAAGGTAATTTACATTTATCTGAACCATCATACAAATAGCAATCAAAGATTCCATATTTATTAAGTATATTAGATTTAAAATCAACAGGCAGATATTCACCATTAAGAATGTATGAACCCTTGCTTGACTTACCAATTAAACCTGTAGAATGTACAATCATATTAGAATCAATCATAAATATTTTATTATGATAGTTACTATTATCAGTATCATTTTCTCCAACTTGAAACAACAACATATTATATCCGTCAGCTTTATCAGTTACAGTGTAATTATGTGTAATTGCATGAGGATTATCGTTGCGTACATTATGTAGGTCGATACTTATTACTTTTGGACTAAGATAAAAACTCGAATTGTTATAAAATTCATTCCTAAAAGATTCGATATCATGTAATGTCTTACTGAGAGATTCTATAAGCTCTTCTATCTTTACAATACTAATATTTTTATTAATATTAAAGTAATCATACGGATCAGTATACTTAGATTCAATTTCTTCAACTTTGGATGTATCACCTTTACTTTTCATAACATTAAATTCCTTGAGGCTTTGTAAACAGTTCAATTTAGTTAATACCCGGTCTGTATACATTTTAGCAACAACTCGTCTATAAATTTTAATTATATCATTTTCAACAAGTTTAGAGGTAAATTGTTCAGTAATACCTATATATTCTAATGATTTGATATATATATTATCAATAAACTTCATAACTGTATTATAACTATCATTAACTGATTTGTCAACTCCATTTAAGCTATATTCAATTTCATATTCATATGTTTCATCTTGTTGACTCAGTTCAGAGTCAATTATATTTATAGAAGGTATTGGATTCCGATTGTGATCTGTTTTAGAACTTTTTACTTTTGTAAGATCAATATTAAATTTCATACCGTCGATTTCATATTCATAGCTTATACGTTGTTTTAACCTATAAATTTTGGGTAATTGATAAAAATCCATTTTTTGTACATCGTTAAATGCATCAGTAGCATTCTCTCGCATTTTTCGTATATTTTCATCACTTATATCTCCCTCAAATTGTTTTTCTACAAAATTATAATTCATCTCGAATTTACCACCAAATCTCGTTCTCAGAGAAACACAATCTACTAGAGCTCTATTTTGACGTGTTCTATAGCCGTCTCTTTCCATTTCCAAATATGCCTTTTTATCTACTTCATCTTCAAGCCTCCAATCAAGAGAGCCCTTGTACATAACTTGGTAAATATTACTAAAATTACTTAATTTATTATATTTACTTTTTTTTATCCATTGATGCGGTTGTGGAAGTGTATTGGTTTTACAATATTCACTTATAGTATCTTCGCCAAATAAACTAAATCTTAGATCTGAAATTCTAAGATTTGTTATACTTTTTTTTACAGAAATATCTAATGATGTTTTGTTAGTTTTTTTAACACCTAAATCATCCATAAATTTTTCCAAACTACGGAATTGAGATAGATTAATAAGGTTTGAATCGCCTCCAAATTCACGCATAGGAAGACCAGACCTTAGTTCACATTCAAGCTGAGGATAATTATAATTATTCATTATATTTTTCAAATATAACTGAATTTGTTTAGTTTCATTTGGACTAATGACCTGACTCATTTATATTATAATATAATAAAAGGTTTTTAAATAAAAAAAATCAAATTTAATTATTACAAAGCAATCATATCAATTAATTCTTCTTTCTTTATATTAACTCTGCCTGTTTTGCCTTGTTTTTTTATATCTAAATTAAGCATTTTGGCTATGTTTTGAAGCTCGTCAAGTTTTTTTGATTCTAGTGTGCATTTGCTGAATTTAGTATCAATACTTAGTATTTTTATACAATCAATTCCACGTAGAAATTTATTATAGCACGAATAAGTCGTTGTGTAAACTTTACTTTTAGTTTCACTAATAATTACAGTGGCTCTAGAATTATTAAATTTTGTGATAAATTTAATTTTGTTATCATATATATAAACAATATTAAGTGAAATAATATCACCATAAATCTTCAACATATTCACTGTAATTGGTAAATTATTAGATAATATATCGTCAGCTTCTATTTTTTTAAAATGTTTGGTTGAATAATCATAATTACGATAATAATTTTCTTTGTTAAATATTGTTATGAGTTCTAATTTAATTGATTTTAATTCATCTACTTTATCATTATCAGGTAAATTATAAAACAACGGCGAGAGTGCACTAAGTAATATAGTGCTTAAATAATCGCCTGCCTTATTAATACTTAAA
>MDSV01013905.1_pt1 | contig 25468 bp, 23 predicted proteins | sample 810851 | NCBI WGS metagenome assembly MDSV01 (sample SAMN05326640, study PRJNA326480) | marine metagenome | isolation source: seawater | place: Atlantic Ocean: North East | collected 2012
ATGCACCAACGCGTCCGGGGTTCTTGGGATTCGGACGGGGCTGCTCGTGCGAGATTCGGGGCCGATGACCACCGCTTCTGGGTGAAGGAATCCCTTCATCTTTTGGCCGAACGTCTTGAACCCTTCTCTCAAGCTGCGCGAGACCACGTCAGGCAGAACTTGGTCCAAGCGGGCAGGAACGACACCTGGGAGGTATGAGGTCTTGGGGAGGTCCCGAGAAGGCCGTCCGTGCACGAAGTCTTTGAGGCGTTGGGCGGGGGCGGCTTGGGTTTGGCCCGCCTCTCTCCAACACGCTTGTTCCACAGCCTGCTGAAACAGGAGCCCACCCAGAGGGCCTTTAAATCCAAGTGGCTCCCAATCCTCTGGCCCCACTTGCACAACCATGCCTGAATTGGCGAAAGGATTGTTTCGCTTGGAAGGCGACCAACCATTGGTCACCACTTCGCCCGGAGATGTGGCGCATGGCGCCACGATGCCTCCAGGGCACATGCAAAAACTGTGCACCCCGCGCCCTTCCACTTGGCACACCAAGCTGTAACTGGCTGGAGGCAATCGGTCTACAACGGTCTCCCCGTGGTACTGCACTTCATCCACCCACCCCTGTGGATGCTCCACACGCACACCCAGTGCGAACGGCTTGGCCTCCACCTCAAGTCCTTCCTCCACCATCATGTGGAACACGTCTCGGGCGCTGTGGCCTGTCGCCAACACGACCGCTTCGCCACGGAACACTTGGTCTCCGGCCTTCACCCCACCGCAACGCCCCTTCTCACGGATCAGGCCGGTCACGCGGGTGTCGAAATGAACGACGCCGCCTGCTGCTTCGACGGTTTCTCGCATCGCCGTCACAACTGCAGGCAACCGATTCGTGCCGATGTGCGGATGAGACTCCACCAAAATGTGAGGATCTGCCCCATGGGCAACCAGCCATTCAAGCGCTTCCCGGATGTCTCCGCGCTTCTTGCTTCTGGTGTAAAGTTTTCCATCGCTGTACGTTCCGGCCCCGCCTTCGCCGAAGCAATAGTTGGATTCTGGGTTCACGAGGTGCTCTTTGTTGAGCTTGGCCAAATCCCTGCGGCGCGCCCGCACGTCCTTGCCGCGCTCCAGCACCACAGGCCGAACCCCAAGCTGGAGGCACTCCAACGCGGCGTAAAGCCCGGCAGGTCCCGCCCCCACCACGACCACGCTCGGCGCATCTTCAGGCAGCTTGGACCATGTCCACGTCGGGGAAAGCGTCTCTTTCCCCCAATCCACGAGCAACTGGGCATGCACTGGCCGCCGCCGCGCGTCCCAACTTTGGCGAAGGATGCGCGGCGCCTCTTCCGCACCCAACGGCGCCTTTCCTTGCTTGCGCAACTGTCGGTTGACTGCCGCGCGCAACGCCTCCGGATTGCCAATGTCTTCTGGCAACATCCGGACCTGGATTTGTGAAGAACTGCTACTCATGCGTGAACTGCAAAGGTACCTCCTGCGTCTACCTTCGGGGCCATGTCGGAAATGTTCCCACACAACCCCCTGAACTTCGACGGACGCGACTTGTCGGCGCACGAACAGCGTGACCTTTACGCCAAGCTGCTCCTGCCCAGGATGATTGAGGAGAAGATGATGTCGCAGCTCCGCCAAGGCAAAATCAGCAAGTGGTTCAGCGGGCTCGGTCAGGAGGCCATTTCTGTGGGGGTGGCAGCGGCCATGCCGCGCGACAAGTTCATCTTTCCGATGCACCGCAACTTGGGCATTTTCACCACCCGCGAAGTCCCGTTGGACCGGTTGTTTGCCCAATTCCAAGGCAAGGATCACGGGTTCACCAAAGGGCGTGACCGAAGCTTTCACTTCGGAAGCCCGGAGCACCACATCGTGGGCATGATCAGCCACCTCGGCCCGCAACTGGGCCTGGCCGACGGAGTGGCCCTTGCAGAGAAGTTGGAAGGCACCGGCGGATGTTCATTTGTGTTCACGGGCGATGGCGGTGCGTCAGAAGGTGATTTCCACGAAGCCGTCAACGTCGCAGCGGTGTGGCAGCTCCCCGTCATCATCGGCATCGAAAACAACGCCTGGGGATTGTCCACCCCCAGCGAGCAACAATTTCGTTGCGCCCACTTCACCGACAAAGCGGTGGGCTACGGCATTCCCCAAGAAGACGCCATTCAAGTTGATGGAAACGACCTCTTCGACGTGTACCACAAGGTCAGCGACGCAGTTGAATCATTGCGCGAACGACCAAGACCCATCATATTGGAATTCAAAACATTCCGAATAAGAGGTCATGAAGAAGCGTCGGGCACCAAATACTACCCTTCCGGCCTGATTGAACAGTGGTCGGAAGTCGACCCGGTGACCCGAATTCAAGCGCACTTGCGCGAGTCTGGAGTCTTGGACAAAGCCTTCGAAGAGGCCCTGACTGCAGAGCACAAGGCGCGCATCCAAGACGGACTCAAGCTCGCCGCTTCAAAGCCTGCCATCGAGGCCTCCACCACCGAAGAGCTGACCGACCGCTTTGCGCCAGGCACCCCCAAGGGATTGGAAGTCGTTCCCGACGCCCGAGGCAGGGAATTGCGGTTCATTGACGCCATCACCGAGGGTCTGCGCACAAGCATGGAGCGCCACCCCGACCTGGTACTCATGGGCCAAGACATCGGCCAATATGGCGGCGTTTTCAAAGTCACCGACGGTTTTGTGGATCTGTTTGGCGAGGGTCGCGTTCGGAACACTCCCCTTTGTGAATCGGCCATTGTGGGCGCAGGCCTCGGGCTGTCAATCGCAGGAAAGAAAGCCATGGTGGAGATGCAGTTCAGTGACTTTGTCACGTGCGGCTTCAACCAAATCGTCAACAACCTCGCCAAGATCCACTGGCGTTGGGGTCAAAAAGCCGACGTGGTCGTGCGGATGCCGACTGGCGGAGGGGTCGGTGCCGGGCCTTACCACAGCCAAAGCACCGAGGCATGGTTCTTCCATGTGCCCGGCTTGAAAATCGCCTACCCCTCCACCCCTGGCGACGCGAAGGGGTTGCTCCGAATGGCCATCGACGACCCCAACCCCGTGCTGTTCTTCGAACACAAGAACCTCTACCGAAGCCTGACAGGCCCAGTGCCTGAGGAAGACTACCTCCTTGAGTTTGGAAAAGGGCGTGTTGTGCGAGAAGGACAAGACGCCACACTCGTCACTTACGGCCTGGGTGTACAATGGGCAGAAGCAATGTTGGCTGCACACCCCGAATGGGACGTGGAGGTCATCGACCTGCGCACCTTGCTGCCGTGGGACGAGGAACTGGTCATGGACAGCGTCACAAAAACCGGAAAAGCTTTGGTGCTCCACGAGGACACCATGACGGGCGGCATTGGCGCGGAAATCAGTTCACGCATCCACGAGTGTTGTTTTGAAGCTTTGGACGCCCCTGTGGGGCGAACGGCCAGCTTGGACACGGCTTTTCCGTTTGCCGAAGACTTGGAGCGCAATTTCCTGGCCAACACCAGGCTCGAAGAAGATTTGGAACAGCTGCTGAACCGCTGATTCAGCGGCGGGCGCGCTGCACAACACGCGGATTCTTGATCATCGCCTCGACCTGCTTGATGTCACCCTTCAGCATGCCCTTGGTGTCGAGGCGCTTCGCCTCTTGAATCATCACCATGGCGCGCTTGCGGTCTTGTTTGGCGCTCAAACACACTGCCAAATTCAGTTTGACAGCCGCCTTGTCATGGTCTTGACGAAGGCCCAGGCTCAAAGCTTTGCGGAGGTTGGATTCCGCTTCATTCAGGTTGTGCTGCATCGTGACGCTGCCCAACAAAAAGTGGTAGTAACCGCGCTGACCCGGCCAAAGCTGGGAAGGCTTGATGCGGTTAAGCCATTTCACCGAGTCCTCCATGCGCTGCATCCGAAGGTTGGCAAATGCCACAACCAAGCGCACGCTCCGAAGGTTGACCAACACGAGCACGATTGACAAGAGCGTCATGCCAATGGCCGATCCCCAGCTGCCCTGGGTGTACAACAACACGGTGTACGCAACCGATGCGGCGGCCACGAGAATCTTTAGAAGTCGGGTGATCATGACGGCAAAACTACTCCACACCGGGCGTACCTTCGTGTCATGGCGCAGATCCTCAGGTTGCGTGTCATTTTGGACACGGAAGAAGACGTGTTTCGGGACATCGAAATCCAAACCGACGCCTCCTTGATGCACTTGCATTTCGCGGTGTTGGACGCGTTTGGATGGGAGGCTGGCGAAATGGCTTCTTTCTTCCAGAGCGACGAATCCTGGTCTCGTGGACAGGAATTCCCCTTGATGAACATGGGCGACCCCATGGCCGAGCAGGGCGACCAAACGGAGGAGGCCATGACCCAACGCACAGTGGGCGACCTCGTGCCGTCTCTGGCAAGCCGCGCCATTTACGTGTATGACTTCCTCCGCATGTGGTGCTTTTACGTGGAGCCGGTGACGCTCGAAGACCCCAAGCCTGACGGAGCCTATCCAGCCCTTTGCCACGAGTTTGGGACGCCTCCCGCATTCGACAGCAAAGATGGCGAGCTGCTGGACGGCATGGATTTGGACCTCGGCGAGAACGACATCAAGCCCACCCGAACAGGAGATCCCGAGATTGACGCGTACCTCGACGATGACGATGACGACGATGACGACGATGACGACGAATTCGGCGGGGAACACCTGTCCATTGACGACCTAGACGGATTGATTTGATTTATGGGGGTGGTGGTGAGCATCGTGGGGGCCACGGCCTCGGGCAAAACCGAACTTGCGGTTGCCTTGGCACAGCACCTCCAAACTGAGATTGTGAATGCGGATGCGCGCCAAGTCTACCAAGGCATGGCCATCGGCACGGCCCACCCCTCTGCCAACGAGCTGGCGGCGGCCAAGCATCACCTCGTGGACTTTCTCTCCCCTGCGGAACTGTTCAGCGCCGGGGCTTTTGAAGCCGAGGCTGTGCCAGCGCTGACGAAGCTGTGTGCAGCGCACGGAAGCGCCGTGCTGGCAGGCGGATCGGGCATGTACGTGGAGGCCGCACTGCGAGGGTTGGATCCGCTGCCAGCGGATTTGGCCTTGCGCGCCTCCTTGAACACGCGGCTGAAGAAAGAGGGCTTGACGCCTCTCCTGGAAGAGCTATGGAACCTGGACCCAACGCATGCGGACCGCATGGACACCTTCAACCCGCAACGGGTCGTGCGCGCCCTCGAAGTTTGCCTTGCCTCGGGCAAGCCGTTCAGCTCCTTCCACCACGGCGAACCCAAGCCACGCCCGTGGCGCGTGGTGTCCATCGGATTGAACCCCGAGCGAAATGAACTTCGGGAGCGCATCGCCACAAGGGCCCAAGCCATGATGGAGGCTGGATGGCTGGAAGAAGCCAAGGCCTTGCTCCCCCATCGCCACGAAAATGCCTTGAACACCGTCGGATACAAAGAGCTCTTCGAACATCTCGATGGCAAGTGCTCCTTGGACGAGGCGGTCGAGTGGATCGTGACGCGCACCCGGCAGTTTGCCAAGCGGCAAATGACATGGTTCAAAAAAGACCCTGCCACGACTTGGTTTGACTACACCGCCGACACACGAGATGCTCAAATGGCGCAAGCGTTGGCCTTTGGCGTTGAACAAGTCGAGGCTTTGAACGATTCTCGTCTCTGATGAAGCCCGGCGCCCACATTGACCACTTCGACGAACGGATTGCAGAAGACCTCGAGTTCGATGTCATTCGCGAATTGCTTCTGGAACTGGCGGGATGCGAAAGCAGCGAGAAGCGTGCCCGCACGCTGACCCCAAGCAAAGACCGCGCCTGGGTCATTCGCACCCTCGAAGAAACGGACGAGATGCAGCGCATTCGATCCGGAGGAACGGGCTGGCCCATGCTGGAATTCGACGAACTCAAGCGGGAAATCAAGCTCCTCGGCGTGCGAGACAGCGTTCTGGACGAGGCCGGTTTTCGGCGTATCTCCACAGCATCGCGCGTCATGAATCAAGTGCTGGTGGTTTTGGCAGAGAGCGACATGCCCTGGCCTCGCTTGGAGGCGGTGGTGGAGGGACAAGAGCCCAGCACGGAGTTGATCGAAGCCATCGACGCCGTCTTCGACGCCAAAGGGCACATCCGCGACAACGCCTCACCCGAGCTCGAAGCCATTCGCATTGACCTGACTTCGACGCGCCGGAAAATCAACCGGTCCTTCCTGCGTGCCATGAAGCACGTTCAAGAGCGCGGATACTTGGCAGACATCCGCGAGGGCTTCGTGCAGGAGCGTCGCGCCCTTGCCGTGTTGAGCAGTTACAAGCGTCAAGTCAACGGAGCCGCGCTTGGATCCTCCAACACAGGGTCGGTCACGTTCATCGAGCCGGGCGCATGCATTCCACTCAACCACGAGCTGGAAATGCTCAAGGACGACGAACGAAAGGAAATCCGGAACATCCTTCGTCTGCTGACGCGCAACATCCGCCGACACCTCCCTCAAATCAAAGGATACCAGCGTGGGTTGACAGAGCTTGATTGGATTGCCACGCGCGCACGCCTGGCAGCCAAACTCGAAGGAAGCTTGCCTCAGGTTAGGAAGAAGCCAGGACTTCACCTCTTGTCCGCTTACCACCCTTTGCTGCAGATGACCAATCGCCTCGCTGGCAAAGAGACACTTCCGCAGCACGTGGAACTTCATGGCAAGCAACGAATGTTGGTCATCAGCGGCCCCAATGCTGGAGGCAAGAGCATCACGATGAAGACGGTGGGGTTGTTGCAAATGATGATTCAAAGTGGGCTTCTCGTCCCGTGCCACAACGCTTCCGAAGTTGGAATATTCGACGCCGTACTTCCAGACATAGGCGACCACCAAAGTATTGAAAACCAACTTTCTACATACAGTTACCGACTGGGAAGGATGAAGCACTTCCTTCGCGTATCCGGGCCACGATCGTTGCTCTTATTGGACGAGTTTGGCACAGGGTCCGACCCTGAACTTGGCGGGGCACTGGCGGAGGTGTTCTTCGAGGAACTGTACGACAAGGGTTGCTTCGGGGTGGTCACCACCCATTACGCCAACATCAAAACCCGGGCAGCCAAATTGCCCGAAGCGTTCAATGGGAGCATGCTGTTCAACCGTGAATCCCTCGCTCCCATGTATCAATTGGAGGTGGGACAACCTGGATCGTCATTCACCTTCGAGGTGGCCGAGATCAACGGCATTGGCAGTGGCTTGATTGAACGCGCCAAAGGCAAGTTGGACAAACGCCGTGTGGAATTGGACGGTCTGTTGGGCGACCTGTACAAAGAGAAGTCCAAGCTGGCCAAGCTGACCAACCGACAACTGCGTGCAGAACTCGAGGCCGAGAAAGCCACAGCCGAGGCAGAACGTTTGCAGTCAGCCCTGGAGGACAAGGAACGCAAGCTGAACGACCAGTTTGACCAGCTCAACACGGCGCGGGTCAGGGGCACCAAACTCAGCCAATTTGTGGACCGCTTTGAATCAGGCAAAGCGAACAAAGCCCTCCTGGAAGAAGTAAAGAGCTACTTGGCCAAGGAGAAAGCCAAAGCTGAAAAGCCCTCCAAAAAAGCCAAGGCCAAGGCCGCCAAGCGCCGCCCCAACCACCAATCGGACAAAATCGTGGTGGGCTCTCTTGTCCGGCTGCGAACCGGTCAGGAACGCGGAGACGTGGTGGCCGTTCAAAGCGATCACGTGACTGTGATGTTTGGTACTTTCAAGACGCGCGTGAAGCGCAACCAGCTCACTTGGCTCCGTTGACGAGAACCTTGCGGGTTGTGCTCCACCCTTCGCTCGAGGTCAACGTGAGGTAACGCATGCCTTCTCCCCAAACTTGCAAATCCAACGACAAGCGCCCTAGCACAGCTGCACCTTCTTGAACATCCAAGACCCGCCCCATGGCGTCAAACACCCGCACCTTGACCAAGGCGTGGCCCTCGGGAATGTGAACGTCGATGCGTCCTGTGGTGGGGTTGGGGGCCACGGTCAGACCAGACAAAAACGCTTCTTCCACCGCGGTGGCTTCACATGCGTCGAAGGCATCGCAGGTCAAGGTGCCGTCCTCCGCCACATTGCGGTAGCTGCCGCCCAGACGCTCCTCACCCGAGCCCGCTGGGTCCAGCAAGACATTCAACTTTTGGCTGGCCGGCGTGGGGTTGCTGCCGTCCCAGTGGTAGCTCATCTTCCCGTAGTAATCAGGAGCATACGGAGAGGAACAAAAGGAGGCCCCGCCGGTCAGCGTGCCCAAAATGCGGTGGTTCTCATCGAAGATGGGCGACCCTGAAGATCCACCTTCAGTTACACCGTGGTTGGTCTCTGTGGGAGACCACGTCACGCGCCAATGCGCACCCATGGCGTAGGCGTTGCTGGTGCTCAATGAATTGCTGAAACTGCTGACCTTCTTCAAGTCGCCTGAAGGGTGATGAATGCCTACGCCCTCATTGCCACTGAAGCCTGTGGCGTCCCATCCCGCAAAGAACGGGCTCCATGAATCCGGAATGTTGTCCTCAACCTCCACCAACACAAAGTCGCTTCCACTGATGTTGCCATTCCCAGCAATGTCGTTGCTGTCCCCAAGATGAATCACCCCTGTACGCTGGGGGGCAAACGTGGACGACGTCGAGGCGCAGTCCGCGCCCTGGTAGTTGAAGCGCACCTGAAGGAATGCCCACTCGTCCGCGTCCACATCGTTGACGCAGTGGAACGAGCTCAGCAGCAGCTGCCGACAATCCAACGCGGTGTTGTTCACCATGGAGCCCGAGCAGAAGTAGATCCCACCGTTCTGAGTGATCTGCAACCGCACGACGGCCGATTTTTCGCACTCCCAACTGTCGCCTTCTGGACAGTTCACGTTGACCTGGCATTCTTCCGCCCCCCCGCGTTCGATGGCCGATGCCCACGGCTCGGGATAGCGCATGTTGCGGGCAAAGTAGCCCACCCCAGAAATCTCCAAAGACGCCAACTCGGTCAGCCCAACTGGGGCGCGGTAGGTCATCACCACCTCGTCCCCAGGCACGTCCCGGTTGACCCAGCGGCCGTGGTCGTTGTTTTCAAACGACGTGACAGGACCGTCGACCCAGGTCTCCTCGAATTTGGACTCCGGCGTGGAGAAGTAAAGCTCGCCGCCAGCCGGCACATGGAAGGCATCAAAATACACGTTCAGCCCCACAGCCCCCTCGGCACGAACGGTCAAGGTCCACACTTCATGACCCCCACTGACACCGCGGTCCGCCAACTCGAAAAAGTCCGCCTGGGTGGGCAACACCACCCCAACCATGTCCCTTCCCTCCTTCTCCGAGCGGTCTTCCATCATGGCCGTCGCTTCCGACAAATCAGGCGTGTTCACGACCAGTTCAGCTTGGGCCCAAACTCCACTGCCAACCATCACGCCAAGCGTGAGGGCCACCGCCGCTTTGGCGGTTTGCCAAATTCCTTCAATTCCTTGTGCAATCATGGCCACCAAGATACCCTCACTTGCACTTCTCTCCTGTATTTTCACGGACCCATGACCTCTTCTTTTTGCACCCCCCGTCTTCCTGTTTGGATGCTCCTGATGGCGCTGCTTGTCCCGGGACCTTTGCGGGCCCAAACCGACACCCCCGAAGACATGACGCCTCAAGAGGCGGCCCAAAAGTTTGGGACCCTCATGCGTTACATAGGACAGCTGTACGTCGACAGCGTCAACGTCCAAGAACTCGCGGAGCAAGCCATTGTGAAGATGCTCGAGAACCTCGATCCCCACTCGGTGTATTTTTCTGCCGAAGAACTCAGGCAAGCGGACGAGCCCCTCAACGGCAACTTCGAAGGCATCGGCGTGCAGTTCAACATCTTCAAGGACACCATCATGGTGGTCTCCCCAATCAGCGGAGGGCCCTCAGAGCGTCTAGGCATTCGGTCGGGAGATCGTTTTGTGGAAGTCGACGGCGACAACGTCGCAGGCATCGGCATCACGAACAAAGACGTCATGAAGCTGCTCAAGGGCCCCAAAGGCACGGTCGTGCAAGTGGGTGTGAAGCGAGTGGGCGAACCTGAGCTCATCACCTTCGACATCGTACGCGACAAAATCCCGATTTACAGCATCGACGCCGCCCACATGGTCGACGACAAGGTGGGCTACATCAAGGTCAGCCGGTTCGCCAAAACCACCATGGACGAGTTCCGGGAGGCCTTGGTGGACTTGAAAGACGAAGGAATGAAGGACCTCGTCCTGGACCTGCAAGGCAACGGAGGCGGGATGCTCCGTACGGCCATCGCGATGTCAGATGAATTCTTGAGCGGCGACAAACTCATTGTGTACACGGAAGGGCGGGCCTTCGAGCGAGAGAACACCTACGCCCAATACAAAGGGCTTTTTGAGAAAGGACGCCTTGTGGTGCTCATCGACGAAGCTTCTGCCAGCGCAAGCGAAATCGTCTCTGGAGCGGTGCAAGACTGGGACCGCGGATTGGTGATGGGGCGACGGAGCTTCGGTAAAGGCCTCGTGCAGCGCCCCATGCGCCTGCCCGACGGAAGCGCTGTCCGTTTGACGGTGCAGAAGTACTTCACGCCTGCTGGACGTTGCATTCAAAAGCCTTACGACGACGGTGTGGAAGCCTACCGCAAGGAGAAGTTTGAACGTTACGAGCGTGGCGAATTGCTCAGCTTGGACAGCCTGGAGCTGCCGGACAGCCTCATGCACCAAACCCGCATTCAAGGCCGACCGGTCTACGGCGGCGGTGGCATCTTGCCTGACCTTTTCGTGCCAATCGACACCGCCTACAACTCCCCCACATTCAGCCGCATCCTGCGCAAGGGATTGTGCAGCCGTTACGCCCTGACAGAGGTGGACGCGGATCGGGACGCTTGGGAGGCCCGCCACCTGTCAGAAGATCACTTCGTCGAAGACATGGCCTTCAACCATGAAGAAATTGCCGCGTTCAAAGCATTCGTGTTGGAGGAAGGCGTGACGGTGGACGACGCAGAGTGGACGCGTTCGTTGCCTGCCATCGAAATGAGACTCAAGGCCTTCTACGGTCGGAACATTTACAACAACCGGACATTTTACCGTGTGATTGGCGGACTCAACGAGACCCTCCAAGAGGCCATCGGTGTTTTGAACGGTGGCACGTTCAAGTCTGTGAACTTGGCCCACAAGACCTTCTGAAAAGGCCCCTTATTTTTGACTCAAAATCAATCTTTCTACACATGCGTTTTTCTTTCACCACTGTGATTCTGGCCGCGTTGACGCTCGGATTCGCTTCATGCAACGAAGGCGGCGACACCTCTGTGGAGTCCAAGCCCATGACCAGCTCAGACAAGGCCACCCCTGCTGCGCCCGCGGTCAACGCCAAACCCCAAGCGTTTGACCCCGCCAAGGATGCGGCCCAAGCGCCTGCTGGCCCAACCACTTCCATGGTTTTCGACACCTATGAACACGACTTTGGCACCTTGGACGAGGGTGATGCCGTGACCCACTTGTTCTCGTTCACCAACACCGGCAGCGAACCTCTTCTCCTCGAGAAGTGCAAAGGATCATGCGGGTGCACCGTGCCTAAGTGCCCCAAGACACCCATCGCTCCTGGTGCCCAGGGTGAGATTGAAGTCAAGTTCAATTCCAAAGGCAAGAAGAACAACCAGACCAAGACGGTCACCATCAACGCCAACACAGACCCCTCTCAAACAATCTTGAAGATCAAGGCGTTTGTGAACCCGGCCGAGACCAAGTAAGGCTCGAAGACTGCATGAAAAAGCCACCCCGAGGGGTGGCTTTTTTCGTGTCCAAGACTTTGGTTATTGGAGCAAGGCGTCGATGTCTTGAGCAAGCTCGTGGTCCTTGCGTGTGACCACACCCCCTGCGTCGTGCGTGTGCAATTCAACGCGTACATAGCTGAACGTGTTCACCATGGTGGGATGATGGGCATGGGACTCAGCCAAGAATGCCACACGCGTCATGAAGGTGAAGGCTTCTTGGAAGTCTTTGAAGCGGAATTCCCGCACAAGTCGGTTGTCACGTTCTGTCCACATGGCTTGTCGTTTGCTCCAAAGTAACGCAAAAAGGCGCGGTTCGACCGCGCCTTTGCATTCTCTTGCGTTTGAAGGTCAGTGGGTCCCCCCGAGCGATGCGCCGTCGTTGTGGTCGTCCACGTCGGTTGAGGTCTCGGTCGAGGCCGTTTCAGTGGCGCCACTTTCGACGAAGAGCAACAGCTCACGCATCTTCTCTGCCTCGCGGATGAACCCGTTGCGCTCCAAGCCATACGCCACGTTGCCAATCAACCGACGGACAATGTCCACGCTGCCACAGGGCCCGCAGTTCTTTTCGTCCACGGGCAGTTCCAGGTGGCTCAAAAATTCGCTCACCTCGGCTTTGTTGATGACCGTACCCTGACTGAAGGGATTGATGTAAAAGAGCACCCCCCCCGGCGTTTGGTTGTCCGGCGCACCCAATTCGTGGTGCACGTGATGCTCGTCGCAGTAGCACAGGATGAAGTGGTTGGGAAGGTTGACCCCGTGGATGGGCAAATTCAAATCCTGGGCCAAGCTCAAGTACAAAATGCCCAACCCCAACGGGTTGCCTTTCTTCTCGCCCAGCACATGTCCCACGAGAGCATGCTTGGGGTCAGGTTGGCCGCTTTTGGCGTTGGTGTACCCTTCTGCGTCAAACAAAATGTGGTTGAGGATGCGCACTTGCTCCAATGCCGTGAACTCCTCGTTCAATTCCAACCAAACATCGCGCTTGAGCTTGACGTATGCCTCCCGAACCTCGTCCATGTTCAAGAGCGGGTCGGCCGCCTTGTGGACCCACAACGCACCTTCGATGGCACTCTCCGCACCGCAGTCAAACCAATCGCGAAGTCCCTGGTGTACGTACGCGCCGTGCAACCCATCCACCAACTCGTCCATGCGACGCTCGTGTTCTGGACATTGGGCGTGAGACTCCCGAGATTCGAGCAAGGCTGGCAGCACCTCTGTGCCTCGGGCCAGCAGCTGATCCCTCACATGTTTGTACACCCCTTCGTCAGGGTCATCGAGCAATTGAATCAGCGCGTGAATTTCGTTGGGTTGCATTCTGGCAGATTGTTAGGTCTGCTCCAAAGCTACCGGCCACCTTCACACCTTGCCGGAGACCCCATGTGCAGTTTTCACATTGGTTGTGTTAATCGCCCTATCTTCCATTTTGTGAGTCCAACCACCTCCACCACGACCTCCCCAGACATGGTCACCGATCGCATGCGGATCACCTACGCCCTCTGGTTCACCATGGCCTTTTTGTTGGCCATTTGGGGAGTGTATGCCTTGAATGAAATGTTGGAACTGGGCTGGCGCAAACACGGAATGCACCCCAGACAATGGGACGGGCTGCGAGGCATCTTCACCTACCCTTTCCTCCACGGCGACCTCGGCCACCTGTGGAACAACACCATGAGCTTCTTCACGCTCAACGGATTCTTGTTCTATTTCTACCGAAGCATTGCCCTTCGGGTTTGGGTGTGGCTGTTCCTCTGCAGCGGCCTGTTGCTTTGGGGCCTAGCCGTGGATGGCAACCACATTGGGGCCAGTGGCCTCATTTACGGTTTGGCGGCTTTCCTGTTCATGAGCGGAGTCATACGCAACAACCGAATGTTGCTTCGAGTGAGCCTTGCCGTGGCCTTCCTGTATGGTGGCATCGTATGGTGGATGTTGCCAATCGACGACCATGTCAGCTGGGAGGGCCACCTCAGCGGGGCCATCGTGGGTGCGGTGCTGGCCATCGCGTTTCGACGCCAGGGGCCACAAGACCCCACTTACCAATTTGAAAAAGAACCCGAGGACGCGCCGTTGCCGGATTGGTGGACACGCGCCCACCCAGAACATCCCGACACGCTGGCCCAAAAAGAAAAAGAGGACCCGGCCGCAACCCCATCCTCTTTTCAGTCCAACACGGGTGTCCCGACGTTCAATTCGTCGAGCACGTCTTGACGGCAATCAGCTGTTGAGCATCACCGGCATCACCAACATCAACACGTCTTCACCTGCCTCTTCAGGCTCACTTGGGCGAATGATGCCAGCACGGTTGGGGGCACTCAATTCAAGGTTGACTTCCTCGGCTTCAAGGTTGTTGAGCATGTCCACCAAAAACTTGCTGTTGAAGCCAATCTCCATGTCCTCACCGAGGTAGCTGCAAGCGAGGTGCTCTGTGGCCTCGTTGGCGAAGTCCAAATCTTCTGCACTCACCGTCAATTCGCTTCCAGCGATGCGCAAACGTACTTGGTGGGTGGTCTTGTTGGCAAAGATGGCCGCACGGCGAATGGCTTGGAGAAACGCCACGCGGTTGATGGTCATGCGGTTGGGGTTGTCCTTGGGAATGACCGCGTCGTAGTTGGGGTATTTGCCTTCAATCAACCGGCACAAGATCACCACGTCGTCAAACGTGAAGCACGCGTTGCTTTCCGTGAAGGAAATGTTCACCGCTTCGGCAGAGGACGCAGCATTCTTGAGCAATGTCAGCGGCTTTTTGGGCACGATGAAGGACGCCGTTTCAGGCGCTGACGCGTCCATGCGCGCGTAACGCACCAAGCGGTGTGCATCGGTGGCCACAAATCTCACGTTGTCGGAGTACAGCTCAAAGAACAGGCCGCTCATGACAGGGCGCAGGTCGTCGCTGCCAGCGGCGAACAAGGTGCGGTTGATCGCGGTGACCAGCGTGCCCGCCGCCATGTCCACCCCAACGGCCCCTTCCAACGCGGGCGATTGTGGAAACTCGTCTCCATTGGCTCCGGTCAACTTGTACTTTCCTGCGTCGCTGGTGAGCTCAACCGCATGGGTGGCGGGATCCACCTTGACCGTCAAGGGGATGTCTGGGAACGCTTTCAAAACGTCGAGCAGCATCCGCGCAGGCACCGCGATGGTGCCGGTGTCCTCGGTGCGCACCTCCATTTTGGACGACATCGTGGTCTCCAAATCGGAGGCCGTCATCGCCAACTCGCCCGGAGAAAGCTCGAACAAGAAGTGGTCGAGGATCGGCAAAGTGTTGCTGTTGCTCAAAACGCCGCTCAACGTTTGGAGCTGGCGGAGCAGATGGTTGCTGGATACGATAAACTGCATCTTACGATTGTTGGAACACGAAGATGACGACGATGTCTCCCCTTCACACCCTGAAAGAAGCTGGATTTATTCACACTTCATCCCCAGCACACACCTCCTGAATCGCTTGATTGACGTCCTCCACGGACAATTCCCAGCCGCAGCGAAAATGTCCCTCAGGGCAACGCTTCCGCCCGTGCACGCCACAAGGACGACAGGCCAACTCTGGTGTGGGTTCCACCACTTTATGCTTCGAAGCACGTGGCCCAAACCCAAACCGGGGAACCGTGCTGGCAAACAACGCCACGGTGGGCGTGTTCATGGCGGATGCCACGTGCAAAGGCGCACTGTCGTTGGCCACCACGCCGCGGGCCATGCCCACCGCAGCCGCCAACCCCAACAAGGAAAGAGCGCCTGCGCAGTTGACCACATGATTCCTGCCCTGGGCCAACCTGGCGCACAAGTCGTGCTCCGAGGGTGCCCCCATCAACAAAACCCGACCCTGAAGACGGTCCAACAATTTGGCAAATTGTCCCTCAGGCCAAGCCTTGGTGGCCCACTGCGATCCTGGCATCACCAACAACGCTCCCCGGGCCTCCAAGGCATCCGCCTCAGCACGATGGTGCTCGGCAGGGTGCAGTTTGGGGTTGGCCACCGCCTGCCCAAAGGCTTGTGAATCATATGCGGAAAGCAACTCGACATGACGCTGGACCTCGTGCGTGCCTTCGCCCCACTGGTGTGGGATCCTGTGGGTGAAACGCCACGCCAAGGGATTGTTCGCGTAGCCCAACCGTGCTGGGGCCATGCTCAGGGCGGTCAAAACCCCTGAAGACGAGTGCCGATGCAGGTTGACCACGACGTCGTACCTGGCTTTTCTGGTTTCGCGGACGAGCCTTCGCCAGTCTCGCCCCTTGAAACGAGGGCGCTTGTCCCACGCCAACACGCGACGCACGAATGGGTGGGCCTCAAACACCCCTTCCATGGGCCTTCGCACCAAGACGTCAAGAAGGTCGCTGGGATGAGCCTTGTGCCATGCTTCCAGAGCAGACGTGGCGAGGACCACGTCGCCCAAGAACGCCGTTTGGATGAACAAAATGCTTCGCGTTGTCGCCACAGCGAAAAGGTACTGCAGGTGAGTTCAGACCGCGACGTCGTGCTCACGCAAGGCCTCGGTCAATGACGTTTTTCGATCCGTGCTTTCTTTGCGCTCTCCAATGACGAGGGCACAAGGGACTTGGTACGTGCCTGCAGGAAAGGTCTTGGGCCGGGTGCCAGGAATGACGACAGCTCGGGGCGGAATCTCACCGCGTGTCTCCACTGGTTCGGGGCCTCGGACGTCCAAAATGGGGGTGCTGGCCGTCAGGACCACGTTGGCCCCAAGGACCGCTTCGCGCCCCACGTGAACCCCCTCCACCACAATGCATCGCGAGCCGATGAATGCCCCATCCTCCACAATGACAGGTGCCGCCTGCAAGGGTTCGAGCACACCACCGATGCCCACACCCCCGCTCAGGTGCACGTCAGCGCCAATCTGGGCGCAAGACCCCACTGTGGCCCACGTGTCGACCATGGTGCGCTCCCCTACGTAAGCCCCGAGGTTCACGTACGAAGGCATCAAAATGCAATCCTTGGCGACAAACGCTCCATGGCGCACCACGGCGTGAGGCACCACCCGGACACCCGCCGCGGCGTATCCTTTTTTCAAGGGCATTTTGTCGTGAAACTCAAAGGGACCGACTTCATGGGTGACCATCTTTTGGATGGGGAAATTGAGCAGCACCGCTTGCTTCACCCATTCGTTCACCTGCCACGACCCGTCCCCAAGGGGCTCTGCCACTCGCAAGCCCCCCACATCCAAGCCCGCCATCACATTGGCTATGGCGTCTTTCACCTCCTGCTTTTGAAGCTGGGTGCGGTCGGCCCATGCCTCCTCCACCCGCGATTTCAAATCTGCTGCATTCATGCTGCGAAGGTAGACTGCAAGCCTGTGGCGACATGGCTACATTTGGCACATGGCGCGACTCATTGGTTTGGACGTTGGCGGGGTTCGCACTGGGGTGGCATCCACAGACGACTTGAAGCTCATTTGCTCTCCGCTGGAGACGGTGAAGACCGCTGACCTCATGGCCAAACTCCGCACCCTGACCGACGCACACGAGGTCGAAGGGTTCGTTGTCGGCCAACCCAACCTCATTGCAGGAGAAGCCACAGATGGCACCCCGTTCATCGACAAGGTGGTCGCCAACCTCAAAAAAACTTACCCAGGCATGACGGTCCATGTCGTCGACGAGGGACACACGTCACAGGAAGCCGCCCGAATTCAAGTGGAGGCCGGCATGAAAGCCTCCAAACGCCGCGAAAAAGGAAGCCTCGACGCCATCGCAGCAAGCCTCATTCTTCAACGCCATTTGGACGCTCAGGGCCCGGGGACAACAAGCAAGCCCCTGCCGGACTTCAGCTTTTGAAGACCTCGACCGTCTTCTGCTCACGAACCAGATCGGTGAACCGGCCCTCGTAGCGGGTGGCGCGCACGATGTGGTTGTCCACCCAGTGATAATTGCCGCCTCGCGGTTTGTTCATCAACAAGCCATGGTACTTGAACCCGTGCTTGTTCAGCCACGTCTCGGTGACCTCTCGGTGCTCCTCCGTGCGCGACGTAAAAAAGGTGATGATGTGACCTTCGTCGTGCCAGCGGTTCAACGTGTCGAGGGCATCTCCAAACGGCAAGCACGTGGCCATGCGCTCAGGCTCTTCGTTGGGAACATCTTCAGTCACCGTGCCGTCGATGTCGATCAGATAGTTTTTGACTTCGTCTGGCAATTGAGGAGAGGCATTCAAGCCATGCGCATCTTGCGCGGGATTCAAGGTGTGGTCAATCATGAGGCCGATAAAACTAGCCGCCTCATCAATGTCATCCTAGGGTTTGGGACGGTCAAGCCAAACTGAAGTTGTCAACACCTCGGGCTCCGCCATCCACGCTTCGTTCCATGCGTCCACCTCCTCACCAGCGAGCACATGCCAGTTGGCCCAACGGTCTTGAGGCACTCCTTCTCGCATCATTGTCTTCTGTGCCCTCTGCGACATCCCCCATGCATCAGGACGCTTGGCCTTCATGGCACGTCTGAACTTCTTCAGCCACTGCCCCCAAACTTTGTCCACGCCCTTTTCAAAGGCCCCACCTGACCCTGACAACTCCGGCGCGAACTCCATGCCTGTGGCACGGATCGCCGACGTGACCTTTGTCAACGACGCATGGTGCGACTCCAGAAGATCTTTGTGTTCTTCCATCCACCCGTCCAGAACCCACTTCTCCCACTGCTCCGAAGTCATCCACCCGTCGTGTGTTTGCCACCCTGATGTCGCGAGTTCTGTGGCAATGACCAAGCCATGATCGCGCAAGCGGAGCGCAGGAAATGCCAAGCCACGGGACGCAAAGGCTCGTGGCAACTGATGCCAATACCTCCACTCACCCGGCCCCACAATCACACACGCACTTTGCAGGAGCATTTCTTGATATAAAGGACGAAGCAACACCCCTGGGCTGCACCGGGCAGCCTCTTTCAATGCCCATGCATCCCATCCCTGTGTTGGCTCTTCAAAGGGTTGCTTCCCCGCTTTCCAAGACGGCGCCCCATTCTTCTCGTCCCCTTTCACCATGCCAACACGTCCCTGCTCACCCAACCAAAACAGTTGGTTTTCCCGCACATGGGCAGGGCCCTCCATGGCGTCAGTGTTCAAGAGGGCTTTGCAAATCCCTTCGTCGCGCATTTCGCACGCCCACAATGCGGCACACGAAGCCTTCAAAGACGCGTCGTCCGCATCAATGACCACCAAGCCAAGGTGGCCATACCAACGGTGCATCCACCTGAAAAACACCTGGGCGTAGCGCCCGCCTTGGTTCTCCACCACCTCCAAATCCTGAAGCAAGTCGCGCACGACCGACTCGCGAGCGCCATCCTCGCCCCACGCACGCACAACGGCTTCCAGGCCTTGTGTCGCAAGTCTGCCAACAGGGTTGGGAGTGGAGACGTCACCCGGCGTCCAGTTGTGAGCTCCAGATCGGCCAAAGACCCGCGCGGCTTCCTTCCAATCGTGGTCTTCTGAGGCCATCCAAAACACGGGAACGACAGGCACGCCCCATGCCTGTTCAAGGCCTTTGGCTGTGCGGATGGCGGAGAGCACCTTGTGATGAAGAAACGCCGGGCCGCCACACACCACCAATTGATGCCCAACTGTCACAACACGACATCCCTCGCAGTCAAGGTCCTGCATTCTCGGGGGTTCCCAACCTTGGGAGGCGTACTGTCGCTTCAAGGCGTCTGTGAAAGCATGTCGTCTTGCCTCCGACCAGGAGGCTTGTTCTGGCACCTTGGACCACCCGGTCCAGTCTCCTCCAAGGCCTTCAGGCAGCGTCGAGGGCCATGCCGTCAATGAATGCCTTTGCCACATCAACGAATCAACTGCAGCAGCCCCTTGTGTTGCGTCACACCGTCAGGGTCTTCCATGCGAATCGACCATCCGTAAGCACCTGCAGGACATGGCTTGCCATCCATGCCCTGGCCGTCCCAGCCTTGACCCTGGGCTTCTTCGCTGTCATACTCTCCCTTCCAAACCACATTTCCCCAGCGCGTTGTCACCGAAACCCATGCATAGGTTTGCTCTGGGAGGCTCGGCATCCAACGGTCGTTTAAGTCGTCTGAATCGGGGGTGAATGCGTTGGGCACAAACAAAGCCTCTTCCGGTTCTGGCGTCGAGCTTCCTCGAATGGGACTGTGACTGGAGGAAATCTGCATCTCCGTGGGTTCGATGAAAAAATCGTCCACGAAGTAGTACGCCAGAGTTCTTCCCTCGCCTTCGTCTTTGCGGATCCGGGGCATCGTCCCCAAAAGCCCAAACGTGAAGTGCGTATAAGCCTGATCAGCTTGAAACACGAAAGTGAAGTTGCGCCAATCCGGGTCAACGAGCGCTTCGTGGATTTTGAACTGCGCGTGCAAATCCAATTTCTCGTGCCCCTCTTGCAATGGTGCACCGAACCCCATGGCCACGCCAAGGCCACTGACGCCCATGCCTGCATCCACCCAATCGTGCACCCGTCCGGACGTCAGGGAAAAACTCATGCTGTAACGCTGTCCAGGCTCCAGGGGCTGCGAAAACTTGCCTGTGAGATACTCGTGTCGCGCCGAAGCTTCATCGCTGTACGCCATCAGCCCGACCACCGCATCCCCGCCATGGGCGGGCACTTTGGCCAAGGGAGTTTGGGGCAAATCGCCCGCCCCAGATCCATTGTTGTGGTAGTAATCCAACGTTTGGGACGTGCCCAAGCTTCCCGACCAATCGGCACAAAAATGGAGCTGTCCGGAGGCATTCGGCAACGCGAGGTGGGACTCAAAACCGCCGTTCACCACACGAAGCTGTCCAAACATTGTCAGAGACAGGCATCCCGCCCACAAGGTCAGCGCGACGTAAGGTTTCAGAGACATGACGTCAAGGTACAACAGAAGGCCTCTACCTGCGGGTGGGGCTGGTGGCCAAGACCGCGCGCAGGCCCCACATTTGGCCAGGGACGAAGAACAAACTCGTCCTCAATTGGCCCGCAGAGCGCTTCACCATATCCGGCCGCCTCCAATCCGACACCACCCCCGCTTCAATCCTGACGCGGTGCGCCCATCGCCCCACTTTTTGCAGCACATCTTCTGGGGCCAACCCTGGCCATTGCGATGGATCTTGGGGAAATTTCATGCGCCATACCGTGGGTCGAACCACATCCACCGCCACCGCAAGGCGGGGCCGCCAAGCGCTTGTCGCATCTGCCCCTTCCCACACCCCCCCGAGCCGCAGCGCATGACCTGGAGCCAAGGGCGCCGGCAACGTGTCCCGCTCAAACGCCAGGCTGTCGGGAATCAACACCACCTGCCGCAAAGGCGATGCGCCCGAGGCATCTTCTCCAGCAATCCAACCTTTGACGAAAGGCGACAATTGGTCTTCACTTAAGGCCCAAGGCTGATGGTGGTCCAGACGAAGGGCCCAAGTCTGGCCTGTTCGGCCGCGGTGCAGCCGACGCTCCAGGAATACGCTGGGACGGGTGGAACTGAGGGAGGACGACAGCCAATCGAGTGTCGGTTGTGTCGCGGAAGCGTGGACTTCCCACCCTGCACCCAGCCACCATTCCCAGGCGTCTTGGGGGACCCATTTGTCCAAGGAAAGGGAATCGATGTTGACGTCGGAGATGTAGTCGAACCTGATGCCATCAACCACAAGAGTGTCTTGGACATGAGGTTGGCCTGGTCCCGTCGAAGCCCACGAGAATGCCACACTGCACCACAACACCAAGCCACAAAAGTTTGTCCTTCCACCCATGGAAGAGACAAGTTAGTGTTTAGAGTGCACCTCCACCTTGGCCTTTCTCACCTCCTGCTTGGGGGCTTGGCCGATCACAGACAACTCACGGGCAGCGTTGAGGTCATCCACAGACGGCAGCTCAGATGCGTCCAACACCTCCATGTTCGAGACATGCGCTTGCTCGCGCTCCTTGACTTCTCGAACGTCCAAATCTGCAGCAGGCTGATCAGATAGAGCCTCGTCGAGGTTGCGTTGCATCAGCACCGGCGTGGATTCCTCCACATCGGAGGCTTCAGTCATGTCCGTGGCTTGAATGCGGGGCGTCACCTCGGGTACATACTCGACGCCAGATGGCATCCACAACCACGCCAAAGCCAACGCGGCGACAACAGCTGCACCACCCGTCCACCAAGATTTTTTGGTGGACGTGACCTGCTCAGGCTGATCCAAGGCGCCGAACACATGAGCCTCAAGTCCTGCAGGAGGGTCGAGTTCCATGCGGAGTGCCTCTTCTCGGAACAGGCGCTCAGCCTTTGTCCATGGCTCTTGGCCAGGAGCTTCAGGCATGTGCAAGTTTGATTTTTCGATGGGCATTCGGTGGTAGAACGTGGACAATCGCAGATGGTTGCTTCATCCCTTGTTTTTTTCGTCTGAACGAGGCAAAGCGCGACGGGCCATGGCTTTTAAATTGGCCTGCAATTGCTTGCGACCCCGTGACAGTTGGCTTTTTGATGTGTTGACATCGACCTGCAGCATCTCGGCAATTTCCTTGTGGCTGAATCCGTCGACGAGGTACAATTGGATGACAGTACGGTACCCCTTGGGCAGGGCGGCCATGGCGGTTTGGATCTCCCCCATGGTGAAGTCCGCCTGCTTGGACGCCTCAAAATCCCGCGGCGTGGACAACGCTTCTGACACGTCGGTGTGGTGCCGATGCTTGAGGTTGCGCCGATAATGAGTGATGGCCGTGTTGACCGTGATGCGACGCACCCAACCTTCGAAACTGTTGAACTCCGTGAACTTGGCCAAATTCTTGAACACCTTCACCCAACTCTCCTGGGCAATGTCGGCCGCAGCCTCTCCGCTGTCGGAATACCTCAGCGCGGTGGCAAACACCTTGCCTGCAAATCTCCTGTACAGTCGTGTTTGGGCGCCCCGCTCTTCTGCGATGCACCGTTCCAGCAAATCTTTTAGTTCGTCGTCCATCTGTTTTGCAAGCGTCCCGGCCTGTCAGTCAAACTGGGACGCGTGCATGCCCAACCAAGACAACACGGACCCAGAGAAAAGTTGCATCCGGGTCGAATCATTCAAGGCCATGTCTTCGATGAATTGTCCAAACTCCAAGTCACCGAGAGGGAACGGATAATCGGTGCCCATGCAAATCCGGTCGGCACCTTGCATTTCCAAGATGTAGCGAAGCAGACGAGGGTCATGGGTGATGCTGTCCACCCAAAACTTGCCGAGGTAGGTGTCAGGGGCGTTTTCGTTGTCGATGGCCACGAGATCGGGTCGGCAGGCGTGGCCGTGTTTGATCCGCCCGATGGTGGGCAAAAAAGACCCCCCAGCATGGGAAAACAGGACGCGCAACTTAGGGTGTTTGTCCAACACTCCTGCAAAAATCATCGAGCACGCCGCCCGGGAAGTCTCGGCTGGCATGCCCACCAGCCAAGGCAACCAATACTTCTCCATGTCCGCCTTGCCCATCATGTCCCAAGGGTGGATGAACAGCGACATGCTGAGCTCCTCACAAGCCTCGTAGAACGGTGCAAACCGAGAATCGCCCAAGTTGAGTCCGTTCACATTGGAACCGACTTGCACCCCCTGGAGTCCAGCCGCATGGGCCTCACGGAGCACCTCAATGGCCAGGTCTGTATCCTGCATAGGCACGGTAGCCAGCCCCACATAGTGTTTGGGATGGTCGCGCGCGATTTGGGCCAAGTGGTCGTTCAAGAACCTCGCCAAATCAGCGGCATCTCTGGCCTTCGCCCAGTAGGCGAACATCACGGGGATGGTGCTGACCACCTGCACTTGCACCCCAGCTTTGCCATATTCCTCGATGCGCTCCTCGGCATCCCAACAATTGGAGGCAATCTCCCTGAAGAAGAGGTCGTCTCGCATCATGTTGGCGTACCCTGGTCGAGACACTTCCAAATGGATGAACCCCCCGTAGCCGAATTTCTCCGACCACTTGGGCATGACCCGAGGCAAAATGTGCGTGTGGCTGTCTATTTTGAGCATGGCAGGTCGTGTCTGGGGCATCCAAGATACATGAAGGTCATGCCCCCTTTCTCCCCCGCCGCAAGTCCAAACGGTTGACCGGAGATATGACCCAGCCCGTCACGTCTTGCCGCAAGACATGCGTGACACGGTCGTGAAACAGAGGGATGACAGGCATTTCGCTGTGAACCAAGCTGTCCATGGCCATGTAGAGCGCCCGACGCCTCGCATCGTCGTTTGACAACGCCAGGGCCTGTTGATAAAGGGCTTCAAATTCCGGATGGCAATGGTGTGTATAATTGGGGCCTCCTGGTGAAAAATTGGCCTTCACGAACAGACCCAAAAAGTTCTCTGCATCTGGGTGATCCGCCAGCCAGGACTTGTAAAATACCGCCACTTCACCTTGTGCCACACGTTCTCGAAGCACCGATGAAGGCAACACGTCGATTTGAACGTCCAACCCCAAGGCCGTCCAATCGTATTGAATGGCAGCGCACAGGTCGGCATAGTCTGACGTGGTGCTGACGACTATGGTGCCCACGTCTTCCCCTTCGGCGTGGCCCGCTTCGGCCAGCATGGCCTTGGCTGAGTCCAATTCAAGGCGAACAGCACGCGGGGCATCACATCCCAGCATCGAGGGCGGGACAAATCGATCGGTGGACGACACAGAATTGCGCCGCAGATGCCGGGCCATCGAAGGGCGGTCCAAGGCCAAACTGAGTGCCTGCCTCACCTTCGGATTGTTCAGGGCGGGTGGGGTTTGGCTCCCACCCAAGACCACGCCGAGGTAATCTGTCTTCAGAAAAGGCACATGTTGCAACTGAAGCTCCTCGGCAAACGACGAACGAAGCCCTCCCTCCTCGTCGAGCAACGTCTCCATGAACGACGGGTGCAAGCCGCTGATAAAATCGTAGCGCCCCTGGCTGAGCCCGAGGAATTCTGACCCCATGTCTTGCACGACATCGATGTGCACGGCGTCCAAATAAGGCAACTGCTGCCCTTGGTCGTCGAGCTCCCAAAACATTGGATTGGGGTGCAACACCAACCCCGCGTCCTCCAACCACCACTTCAAGACAAACGGGCCTGTGCCCCCAGGTTGGTCCCGCAAGCTCACGCCCTTGGTTTGGGCGTGTTCCTGGTCCACCACGGCTCCATATGCCGTCGTCAACAACCCAAGAAAGGGAGGGTATGCTTGGCTTAGCTGAATTTCCACAGTGCGATCGTCCAGCGCGCGGATGCCGTCCTTCACCACCGCGTCCAGGATCCAGCCTCCGGACGAAATAACCAAGGGGTCCCGGAGGCGCTCCAAAGAGAACACCACATCGGACGCTTCGAGGAAACGTCCCGACGAGAAGGCCACCCCGTGCCTGAGGTGAAACGTGTAGGTGTGTGCGACGGGGTCAACTTCCCAAGATTCTGCCAGACAAGGAACGACATCCAGCTCCGCGTTCAATTCCACCAAGCCGTCGTACAATTGGTCCACCACCCACATGTGCTCGAGGCTTCGGGCGGCCGCAGGGTCCAAGCTTGTGATCGCCGAGCTCTCGTTGTATCGAAACACCTGTTTGTCCGCGTGGTCCGCCCCGTCGCCGTCGCCGCAACCTGTCGTCCCACCCAAAAGGGACGAGGCAATCAAGGCCCAAATCCAGTGAACAAGAGAGGTGTTTTTGCGTTTCTTCGACACAGAGCGGAAGGTACGCAGAGTACTTTTGCGCCTGCAAACATCACCATGGTCTACCGTCCACAATCGCCTTCAATTTTTCAGCTGACGCTTTGCATGATGGCATGGCTCTTTTGGTCCATGACAGGCTTCTCTCAAGCTGACACGTTCACCGTCCGTGGACGGGTCACCGACGCGAACACAGGTGAGTATGTCTTGGGGGCCAACGTCATTGTCGACGGCCAAAGCCAA
>MDSV01178466.1_pt1 | contig 25460 bp, 11 predicted proteins | sample 810851 | NCBI WGS metagenome assembly MDSV01 (sample SAMN05326640, study PRJNA326480) | marine metagenome | isolation source: seawater | place: Atlantic Ocean: North East | collected 2012
CGGCGGAACCCGCCGCGGTGGGACCCGGCCTCGGAAGCGGGTCCGGGTCCCTCCGCGCCAGTCCCTCCGCGACTCCTCGCCTCGTGCCGAGCCCCGCGCTCGCGGCGTCCGACGCCGCCGTCGCGGGCGCGTGGAGCTTCGCCCACGCGCACAGGGCTGTGGTGAACGCGCTCGTGCGGTCGCGCCCGTCGCTTCTGGACGAAACCGAGGGTTCGCTGCGCGTGCTTTTGGAAAAACCCCGGGTGTTGGATTTCGATAACAAAGTCGCGCACATCCGCGCGCGACTGAAGAGGCTGGCGGAGGACCCGCGCGCGCGCTCGCACGGCGCGACGCGCGTGACCATCAACCGGAAACAGGTGTTGACGGATTCGTTCGCGCGGTTGCAGTATTTGCGGCCGAACGAGCTGCGCGGCCGCGTGATGATCGAGTTCGCGGGCGAGGAGGGCATCGACGCGGGCGGGCTGACGCGCGAGTGGTACGTTTTGATGGCGCGGGAGATGTTCAACCCCGACGCGGCGTTGTTCGAGCTGAGCCCGAGCGGCGACGGTTCGTACCAGCCGTACAAGAACTCGGGCGTGAACGAACTGCACTTGTCGTACTTCCGGTTCATCGGGAGGGTGATCGGCAAGGCGGTGTTCGACGGGTACCTGGTGGACGCGCACTTCACCCGGCCCTTCTACAAGCACCTGCTGGGCATCCCCCTCAACTACGACGACATGGAGGCGTTCGACCCCGAGTTCCACAAGAGCCTGGCGTACATGCTGGAGCACCCGCTCGAGGCGAGCGGGCTGGACCACCTGACGTTTTCGGAGACGGCACACTACTTCGGGGTGGAAACCGCGGTGGAGCTGATTCCGAACGGCGCGAACGTGGCGGTGACGGACGAAAACAAGCTGGAGTACGTCAACTTAGTGGCGGCGCATCGGATGACGGATTCGATTCGCGACCAGATTGCGGCGTTTTCGCGCGGCTTCAACGAGATTGTCCCGCACGACGTCGTGCGCATCTTGAACCCCAGCGAGCTCGAGCTGCTGATCAGCGGCACGCCGTCCATCGACGTGGACGACCTGAAAGCGCACACGGAGTACCAGGGGTACAGCGCCAGCGCGCCGCAGGTGCGGTGGTTCTGGGAGGTGGTGCGCGAGGACCTCACCGAGGAGGATCGAGCGCGCCTGCTGATGTTTGTCACCGGAACGTCGAAGGTGCCGCTGGACGGATTCAAGGCGCTGCAGGGCATCTCCGGTCCGCAGAAGTTCCAGATCCACCGCGCGTACGGCGCCGAGAGCGGGCGGCTGTGTTCGGCGCACACGTGCTTCAACCAGCTGGACTTGCCGGAGTACGCGTCCAAGGAAGAACTGCGCGACCGGCTGATGTTCGCCATCAGCGAGGGGAGCGAGGGATTCGGTTTCGGATAAGGCTTAGACAGAGAATTTTTTTTCGACAGAGACCTTTGTTTGCTTCTCGGACGACGAGACCGGCGCGGGGTCACATCGCGCGGCGCGCGTCCGAAGCTCCGCTCGGTCCCGAGTCGTGTCGTCGTGCGACTGCGGGATGGAGCGCGCGCGGGAAGCGCGCGTCGCCCCTGGCGTGTCCGACTCCGTTCCCGAGACTGGTGACGACGAAGTGCTCCCCGACGCTCCGAGTTTCGAGGAAGCACCGACAGGCTCGCCTACCTCGCCCTCCGCGCCCGCGTTCTTCTCGGTGGAGCCCGTCCCGCTGACGCGGTACTGCCCATACGTCACGAAGGAGGCGTGCCAAGAGGCGCGCGGCACACAGCGGTGCTGCGAGGACGTGCACTTCCGCCGGGTCAGACACCCGCAGACGGCGCGCGAGCCGAACGCGGACTGCCATTTTTTGCAGCTGTGTCGTTTCGCCACGACAACCTGTCGGTTCCAGCACTGGGAAATCGACGACGTTCTGGCCGCCTCCGGACGTCGCCCAACGGCGCCGCCGCTCCAGCACTGCGCCGCCGCCGCGGCCCGCGTTCCCGAGCACCTCCGCGCGATTCCCGAGCCGCAGTGGATCTGCGCGGACCTGAGCCCAGCCGGTCTCGATCTCACCGCGCTCGGCGAGTTCGGCGTGGTTTTGATGGTGCGTCTCCGCGCCAGCCCGCCGTTCCCGCTCCTCCTCCTTCTTCGTCCGCTCTGTCGCTCCGCTGACCGCGCGCGCCCGCGTCCGCGCCTCGCGCAGGATCCGCCGTGGGCGATCGGCATAGACGTCCCGTACGACACGCTCACCGACTCGCAGCTCCGCGAGCTGAACGTCGCGAGCCTGCAAAAAGACGGGTACCTTCTTTTGTGGGTCACCGGGCGCGCCATGGAGCTCGGCCGGCGCCTTTTGCGCGCCTGGGGCTACGCGCGCGAATCCGAGCTTTGCTGGGTCAAGCTGAACATGATGCAGAACCTGGTCAGGACCGGACGGACGGGTCATTTCTTGAACCACTCGAAAGAGCACTGCCTGATCGGCGTGAAAGGCGATCCGCCGCTGGGCGCGCGGCGCGACTGCGACGTGCTCGTCTCCGAGTTGCGCGAGTCGTCGCGGAAGCCGGAGGAGATTTACGGCGTCGCGCAGAGGCTTTGGCCCGGCGCTCGATGCCTGGAGCTCTTCGCCAGGCAGCACAACGTCGGCAAGCCCGGGTGGGTCGCCGTCGGCAACCAGCTGGACGGCATTCGCGTCGTCGACCCGAATCTGCGCCGGAGGCTGCGGGAGAGGTACCCGCGCCTCGAGATCGCATAGAGCGTCGGAGAGGCCTCGACGGAGCGCGGACGGGGGCGCCGCGGAGAGGAACGCGGACGCCGGCGGAAAAAAAAAACCAACGAAGCTTCCTCCTGACGCGTCAGAGAGACAGAGACTGCGATCGCGCGCGAACGCGGTGATGAGAAATCCGTCTTCTCGCGTACAAAAGGCACACCCCTCGTCGCGCGCGCGCGCTTCGCGCTTCGCTTCGCGCGCGCTTCGCGGCGCGTCGGCGACGTTTGTCGTTTTTTTTCCGCGACGTCGCGTCGCGCGACGCCTTTCACTCGCCGAGCTTCTCCGGGGGATCCTCTTCGTCGTCGTTGGTGGGCGCAACGCCCGTGCCGGTCCCCGCGCCCGCCTGCGCGCCCTTCTGCGACAGGCCCGAGACGATATCGTCGATCCGGAGCAGCATCGCCGCGCTCTCCACCGCCGTCTTGATGGACTGCACCTTCACGGCGTACGCCTCCCAGATCCCGAGCTCCTTCATGTCCACGATCGTCCCTTTGTTCCCGTCGATGCCGAACGTGCACGCCTTCCCGCCCGTCTCCGCCGCCGTCGACTCCGCGTGCTTCGCGCGCAGCTTGGTGAGCGTGCGGATCACGTTCGCGCCGCAGTTCTGCGCGAGCGTGCGCGGGATCACCTCCAGCGCCTGGCCGATCGCCTTGAACGGCCACTGCTCGACGCCCTCAATCTTGAGTGCCTCCTCCGCGATTGCGCGGCTCACCGCCATCTCCACGGCGCCGCCGCCGGGCAGCAGCCGCGGGTCGTGCACGACGTTGCGTGCGACGCCCATCGCGTCATGCAGGTTGCGCTCCACCTCGTTGAGCACGTCGCGGGAAGCGCCCCGCAGGATGATCGAGCACGCCTTGGGTTCGTCGCAGTCCACGAAAAACGTGAAGTACTCCTCACCGAGCTTCTCCACCTTGAACAGTCCCGCGCCCGTGCCGATGTCCTCGTCGCGGAGCTCCTCGACGCGGTGCACGATGGTCGCGCCCGTCGCGCGCGCGATGCGGTTGTTGTCCGTCTTGCGCACGCGTCGGAGCGCGACGATGCCAGCCTTGGTGAGGTAGTGCGTGGCCAAGTCGGAAAGGCCCTTCTCGGTGACCACGACGTCGGGCTTGAACGACGCAATCGTGGCGCACACGCCCTGGATCCACTCCTCCTCCATCTTCAGCAGAGTCGCCCAGTCCTCCTCCTTGGTGATCTCCACGTTGGTCTGGTTCTCGCCCTTCTTGTACTCGAGCGAGCAATCGAGCAACATCACGCGGGGCTTCTCCACGCGGCGGCTCATGCGCCCGGGCGCGACGACGTCTTTGTTCATCATCACCCCCTTCAGCACGCGGCAGTCCTCGATGGAGCCGCCGGCGATCTTCTCGATCTTGGCGTACTTCTTGATGTCCACCTCGCGCGTGCCGTCTTGGTTGTCCACCGCGACGCACAGCACCGCCTCCAGCGCGAGGTCCGCCATGAGCGGGCCGAAGCGCGAGGTGTACTTGGTGCCGATGCACGAGTTGATGATGTTCATGAGCTGCTCGCGATCGTCAACGTCCACCGGGAAAGAGAGTTCGTCGATGATCTTGACCGCGGCGTCCAGCGCCTTCATGTACGCGCGCACGATCACCGTGGGGTGGATGTCCTTCTCCAGAAATGGCTGCGAGAGGTGCAGGATCTCGCCCGCCAGAATGATCACCGAGGTGGTGCCGTCGCCGACTTCCTCATCCTGTGTGCGCGACAGCTCGATCATGGACTTCGCCGCCGGGTGCGTCACGTCGATCTCGCGCAGAATCGCGTTGCCGTCGTTGGTCAGGACGATGCCTGCGCGTGGGAATGAGGCATCGCGACGCAACGAAAGGCGCGTCAGTCAAAGTCTGCGGGTCGGTCGCTCGGTCTGTTCGGTCGGTCGGCGGACGCGTCGGTTTTGTTTTTCGTTTTCGCCGCGCGTCATCCGTCGTCGGCGGAGAAAAAAAGTCGCGGCGAGAAAAGTCAAAGCGCGCCTTGACGTTTCCGCGCCGTTTGGTTTGAAGCGAGAGTGCCCACGCCGATCGCGCTTCGGCGCGCCGCGCGATCGCGCTCGCGGGACGAGACGTACCTCCAGAGGCATCCAGAATCATCTTCAGCATCGAGCGCGGACCGAGAGTGGTGCGGATGATGTCGGAGACAGCCTGGGTTTCGGGGAAGGGAGGCACGGGAGGTCAGCGACGGTCGTTTCTTCGAGGGCGGTGCCAAGCGATCTTCGAGCGGCGACGGCGATTTGACCGCCAGATCTGCGCGTGGCCCGCGGTGGCGTTCGCGCTCCGCCGACGTGAAACACGGACCTTCGCGGCGGCGATGTTGTTGAGCTGCGCCGTGCGACCCGTTTCGCGCTTGGTGTTGGTGTCTGCGAGGGTAAGAGAGAGGCGAGCAGGTCAACGTCGAGTCGGGACGGTCCTGCTGGACGCGGAGGAATACAAACGCGGATCTCCCCTTCGCGGCGGGAAACAACCGGAGCGCGATCTGTGTCCCGGCGGCGCGAGAGCAGCACGTACTCATGACCATGATGGGGGATTGCATGCCCTGCATGGTGATGGAGATCTCTCGCGCTACGCGACGACTCTCCTTCTTCAGGACCTTCGCGACGCCGCGAGGGTGAGTGTGGCGGCCTCGCGCGTCGGGTTCAAAGGAAAAGCGATCGGACAGACGGTTTTCGAAGCGTCCAGAGCACCTGCAGCCAAGACAGCCAAGATCCAATGCGACAAGAAAAGCGAGTCGCGGACGACTCGTGCCGAGAAAAAGAGAAAAAAGTTTCGGAGAAGGAAGAAAGCGAAACTCGTCCCGGCAGTCTCCCCTGCGCCGCGTGCCCCCGGGTTGGGAGGTGAGGGCGCGCGTGGAGACTCATCCCACCCGCGCGATGGTGTTCCAGGTGGGGGGCACGAAGAAGGGCGGAATGCCGGTGACTACGGAGAAGCGCCCGCGGGGTAAGACCGTGACAGTCATCGGCAACGTCAAGGGCGACAAGGAAGAGCTCATTCGTTTGTTGAAGTCTCGTCTGGGATGCGGAGGACACGCCATCGGCCACGACAAGGTGGAAATCCAGGGCGATCATGCGTCGGCGATTCAGGACCTGCTGCTGAAACACGGCGGCTCGGGCGCGATGAAGGGCGTCGCGGGCCTGAAAACCCCCGAGGAGGCGCCGGATCGGCACGGCGAGACCGTCGACGAGGCGGAAAAAACGAGACGGGCGACAGAAAAACGCGCGGCGCGCGAGGAGTCCGACCGCCGCCGCGCGCGCGAGTCTCGCCAGCGCGCCATCAAAGAGGCTGTTTTGGTGACGCCGGAGAGCTCGAGGTCGTTCCACGCCTTCTGCGCGATGATGAAGAGGTGGCGGTACTGGGACCAGGACTACGACAGGCTCCACGAGATGCACCACCGGCACCTGAGCGAGTTGCGGGACGGGCCGGGCGGAGAAAACGCGCGCCCGAACGGCGCGCTCGGCGCTTCGTTCCTGGACGCGGATGACCTGGACGACAACGAGCGGCTGCAAAGCGCACCGCGGTCTGCCGTTTTGGAGACGATGCGCGAGAACCTGGGGAAGCTGGACGTCGAGACGCGCGCGGGATCGTCCGCGAGCAGCTCCGCTTCGGCGTACGAGCAGCTCCGCGCGCTCGGCATGATTGCCGAGCCGAGCCCGTTCCGCCAGACCCGCGAGGAACGGCTCGCGGAGAGCCGCCGGAACGCCGCCGAAGCGCGCGTCAGGGCTTTGAACGAGGCGCGAATCCAGGCTGCGCGCCGAAATCAACGAAGCGCGGGCCCGAACGGCGCCGTTTCGAACGCCGCGCCGCAGACGCCGTTCGGCGGGTACCGACCGCGCGTTCGCGAAGCCGGCGGCGCTTCCGCCAAGCGGGGGAAGGGCGACGCTTCGCGTCCGACGCTCGGGTTCACGGCGGCGAGGAAACGCGGCGGTCTCGCGCGCGCGGCGTTCGGGTACCCGCGCGACGAGACGGACGACGACGAGACGGCGACGTCGGCTTCCGAACGCGACGAAGACGAACGGACGCTCGGAGGCGATCGCGACGAGACGGAGGCGACGACGACGACGGCGGCGGCGAGCTGGGCCCCGGGTTTCCGGCGGAACGACGGCGGCGGGTTTGAGTTTGGCCCGGTCGAGGGCGCCGGCGCGACGCCCGCGTGGGCTCGAGAGGCGGTCGGCGACGCGTCCGACGACCAGAACGCGGAGGAACTGTCTCTCGAGGAGCTCGACCTGAGGGAGGCGCTGCGCCTGAGCCTCCTGGAGGCGGAGCGCCCGCCGCGCCCGAGCGCGGGGCTGCACGTGGAGTGCGGCGACGTCTGGGGCGACCTGACCGAGGAGGAGGCGCTCGCGCTCGCCATGGAGCTCAGCGAGCAGGACGAGAGGCGGCGTCTGCGGGAGGAACGCGAGGCGTACGAGGCGTACGAGGCGGGTGCGTTCGGAGGACGAGACTCGGAGGATGCCTTCGAAGAAGCGCGCGGTGCGCGCGCGGAGAACGCCCCGAACGAGATTCCCGAGTTTTCCGAGTTTTCCGAGACTCGCGTTTTCGACCGCGCCGACCCGGACGCGGATTTGGCCGAGGCGTTGCGCCTGAGCGCGCTCGAGTCCGAGCGCGAGCGTCTCCGCGCGAGCGAACGCGCGGAGACGCGCGCGTCCTTGATGCCCGAGGCCATGGACGAAGACGCGGCCTTGCGCGAGGCGTTACGGCGGAGCGCCCTCGAAAGCGAACGCCCGAGCGCCCGCGGCTCGACTCCGGTTTCGCCGCAGGGCGCGAACGAGACCTCGTGCCAGTGGGCCGCGGGGCAGCTCGCCGCGTTCACAGGCGAGGCCGACAACTCGGTCCTGGCGGAGTACGTCGTGTCCATGTCCCGCGTGGAGGTGGAGGATTTCCTGGAGGAGAGCTTCGGCGACGCCGAGGCGGCGAAGGCGTTCGCTCGCGCGCTCGAGGAGACGCGATGACGCGGAGGTAGTCTAAGTGTAGCTCTAGGTCGTCTACGCGACGCGGTAGTCCCGCTCGTAGCTCGCTCGCACATACGCGTCGTCACGCGCGTCACGTCGCCGCGTCCGTCGTCGGAGCGAACGCGTCGAGCGCGATGAGGTCCCCCCCGCGCGTGCCTACGAGTATCTGGTTCTCGCGCTCGCGGAGCGCGAAACACGCGAACGCGTCGTCGCGGCGGAACCGGGACACCTCCCGACGGGTCCGGCTCGTTTCCTTCTCGCGCCGTTCGAGGACGGAGGGCGTCGTCTCCGCGCGCGCGCCGATACCGGGAAGACACTCCGTCGCTGCCGGCGGCGGATCGACGCGCGCTTTCGCGTCCAGAAACGACCCCAGAGAAACCCTCGATCCGTCGATCGAGGGTTTCGTCGTCCCCGGCGGCGTCTCCGGCGGCGTCTCCGTGACGTCCCAGACGCACACCGCCCCCGCGGAGGCAGTGACGAGGTGCCTCTTCCCGCCCCGCGGCTCGCGCGTGGCGCGCGCGCCCACGACGGGCCCGGCGCGCGCGTCCAGCGTCAGGAGCAGGCGGGGTGCTTTTGTCTCCGGACCCGGATCGGACGAACACGCGCGATTCGACCGAGACGAGCGTCTCGCGCGCTCCGCCGACGCGAAATCCCCCGACGCGTCCCAGACGCGGACGGTCCCGTCCTCCGACCCAGTGAATACCCGCGCTCCGAGGCTCGACACGCACGTCGCGGGCTCCGAGTGCGCGCGCCACGCGCGCACGAGGTCGTCCGCGCCTCTCCAGAGCTTCACCAGCCCGTCGCTGCCGCACGAAAAGAACAGCGAAGCGCGAAGCGCGCGTGTTTCGTTCGTCGCCGCGCTCGTTTCCGCCGTCTCCGCCTCGCGCGGCGCGACGGCGAGGACTTCGCCGTCGTGCGCGCGCCACGTTTTTTTCCGCTCGGGGGGTTCGCGCCCTCGAGACACGCGCCACACCACCAGTCGCCCGTCGAACCCGCCGCTGACCACCGGGTTCCCCTCATCCGCCTCGTCCGTCGCCGAGTCGCGCGCGAGCGACGAAGCTCTGGACGAAGCTGCGGTCGGACGAGGTCTCGCGATCTCGCACAGGCACGAGACGGCGTTTTCGTGCGCGCCGCGCGCCGCGGCGGCGTCCCCGGAGACGACGTCCCAGGCGCGCACGGACCCGTCGTCGTGCCCCGTGACGAGTTTCCCGCCCGCGCTCGCCGCGACGAGCACCGCGGTGACGTCCGAGAGCCGGCGCACGTCGTGCGCGCGCACGCACATCAGGTCGAACGGGTCGCGCTGCTTCATCGTGCCGTCCGGCGACGCCGTGAACACCAGATCCTCCGCCTCCGACGGAGCCGAAAGATCCGACGCGTCGTCCGCCCGCGACGCGCGCGTTCCAGCTCGCGCGAGCTTTCGCCGCCCGGCGTCGACCCGGCCGACCGCCACGCCGGAAACCGCGCGGTCGTGCGCTCGGACCCCGAACGCGTCCCGAACCACCTCGAAGCTCGCGTCGCGCGTGACGCGCAGCCCGCACACGCGCCCCAGCGCCGAGAGCGTCGCCACCGCCTTCGCCTCGGGCACGGAGACCAAGCCGGCGGCGGGAACGCGCGAGCTCCGCTTCAAGTCCCCGTCGTCGTCGCGCGCGTTCACGAAGCCGGTGACGTGCCGCGCGCACCGGGGCTCGCCGCGCGGGTCCACGCCCACCATGTCTAGGATGTCGTACAGACGCACGTCGCCGCGGTCGTCCACCAGGTACAGCACGCGCGCGCCCGCGGCGTCGTTCACGGAGACGCGCCCGTCCACGAAACGCGCGCCGTCGGCGTCCTCGAAGGCGGCGCGCCGCGCTCCCGACGCCGAGTCCGTCAGCCGCGCGACGCCGTCGCGGGAGAGCGTCAAGACGAGGCGCTCCGAGGGGTAGTAGGAGACGTGCGTCACGCGCGCCGGTCGGTGGAACCCGCCGTTCGCGTCGCTCGGGTCGAACGGCAGGCCGAGCGCCTCCAGCTCGCTCGGCTCGAAGCGCGTCGCGAGAGACGCGTCCTCGGCGGCGAAGTCGCGGAACGGTTCCGCCTCCGCCGACGGGGCGAACGTCGTCTCGGGCGGCGGACGAAGGTTCATAAACGCGGAGAACCCGCCGGTCATTTTCGCGCGCGCTTCCGAGCTCGCCATCGAGCCGGCGCTCTTGTGGGACGCGAGCGAACCGTTCGCGGACGCGCCGTCGTCCCAATCGCTCGCGTCGCCGTCGCTTCCGCTCTCGTCGCCGTCGCCGCCGCCGCGGGGTTTCGCGCCCCGCACGCGGAACACGCTCCCCGCGCTCGTCGCCACGAAAAGGGTCCCGTGGTCGCCCACGCTCGCGGTCTGCCCGAAACTCAGCCCGGTGACCCACACGCCCGAAGAGGACCCGAAGCTGCACAGCACGCGCAGGGGCTGGAACAGCGCGTAGGTGACCCCGATGGGCGCGCGCCGCGCGGCGTCGGCGACGCCGGTGATGTCGTCGTCGCTGGGTCTCTGGGCGTCGTACGGCGCCCAGAGCCGCACTTCGCCGCGCGTGCACCCGGAGACGAGCTTGTCCACGCACTGCTCCAGCGCCAACACCGCGCCCCCGTGGACGCGCAAACACTGCAGTTGCGCGCCCGAGGCGGCGGGTTTCCTCGGGTCCCAGACCCGGATCGAGGCGTCCGCGCCGCCCGTCACGAGGGTGCCGTGCGTGAAGCGCCCGGGCACCGGCGCGATGGGGAGCAACGCCGTGACCTTTCCGACGTGCCCGCGCAAGGTGAACGCCGGGCGCGACGGCGAGACGCGCACGGTCTCGTGGTCGTGGAACATGCGCGCGCGCCACTGCGCGATGGCGCCGTCTTCGCGCCCGGAGAAGAACGTCTGGAGCTCGGGCACGTACGCCAGCGTCGCGTATCGCGGGTTCTTGGCGCGAACGGCCACGCCGTGCTCTTTCGCGATTCGCCGTGGCTCGCCCTGGGGCGGCGGGTCGAAGTCGAACGCGAGCGTCACTTCCAGATGCGCCTGGCGCTCGCGCGCGGGGCGCGCGGCGGGCTCGGGGACGCCCATGCCGCGACACCCGCCCGCGCCGCGCGAGCGGAAGTATGAGGAGCCGCGTCCGAGAAACGAACAAAATTGTTGGCCACTCGAGAAAAACGGCTCCACGTCGTCTTCGCCCCATCGCCCGGTCGCCGTCGGCTCGCCGATTTGCGCAGCTTCGCGCTAAAGGTTTGTCAGGGATTATCCACAGGAGGACGCTACGCCCTTCACACTCCCGCCGCGCACGCACGATGCTGCACATCGCGCGCGTCGCGTTCGCCGCGCGCCTTCCCGCGCGGGCGCATCACGCCGCGGGCCGGTACGCCTCTTCCGCGATGATGCCGACCGCGTCCGCGGCTCGGCTCACCGCCGCGGCGTGCGCCTCGCGAACCGCCGCCGCCGCCTCTCCTTCGCATCCTCCCTCGACGCCCGCGTCGGTTCCCGGGCGTGCGCACCGAGCCGTGCGCTCGCGCGCGCTCGTCATCGCGCACGCCAAGATCCCCGCGAAGAAGGCCGCGACGTACTCGACCCGGCGCATGCGCGCGTCCGACGAGTTCGTGGAGGAGGAGGAGGATGACGAGTACGACGAGTACGTGCACATGGGACGGCCGAACAAGACGGCGTTGAAGCGCCTGATGAACGAGTACGCCAACCTCACGGCGGCGCTCTGCGAGCTCCCCAAGAGTTCCATCGCGAAGATTCAGATGCCCGAAGACTTGCGGGACGAGGTGTACGCGGCGATCAAGATCACGAGCAACATCGCGCGGAAACGCGCGCTCGGGCGCGTCGCGAAGCTCATCCGCGGGCTCGACGACGACGAGGCGCTGCCCATCCAGACGGCGATTGAGAATCTGAAAAACGGCGTCGGGCTGGTCGCGGTGGCGCCGGAGGTGGAGGCGACCGCGACGATGTGGCGCGAAAATCTGTTGAACATCGAGGACACATCTGGGGAGATGCAAAAGACCACGCAGAGCTTCGTGTTCTCCGTGCTCCAGAACCGGGACGACTGGACGTTCACGCGGCAGGAGCTGGGGCAGCTGGTGACCGTCGCGCGAAAGGAAAAGGCGGAGGCGGCGGCGGCGCGCGCCGCCGAGGCGGCGGCGAAAGCCGCCGCGGAGGCGGAGGCGATCGTCATGCCCGACGGCACGACCGTGCCGAGGGCGGCGGGGGCGACGACCCCACCCGTGACCGGCAAGCGGAAGAACAGGACGGGGAAGAACTCGAAGAAACTCCTCAAACACCTGAGGACCGTAGCCGAGGTGGCGCACGCGGACGACTTGCTGTAGCTCAATTTTCCTTCTTCAGATCTCACGCTCGCGCGCGTGTACGCCTAAAAAAGGACGGTGGCCGAGACGGTTTCGGCTCATCAGCTCGCGTTCCCTTGGAGCCGGCGCACGCCGAGGTGAACCTTCCCGTGGACCCAAGAGAAGGCCTTCAGGGTCCTGAGCGCGAGCAGGAATGCGATATCCTGCGCGAACCACGTCGCGCGGCGGAGCTTCCGGGACCTTCTGCGGGCCATCAGCGCGGCGCGATGTCGATGTGGCGTTTGTCTCGAGACGCGAACCGTCCCGTTCCCGAATTTTCGGGAGCGCGAAACACCACGACCGGCAGCTGCGCTTTCTCGTCGCGGCAACACTCGCTTCGTTAAGTCTCGCGCGCGCCCGACGCGACGCCGAGCCTGACGTTTTCGCGTCAGCCACCGACGATACGCGCGTATCACTCGACGCGGATCCCTCCTCGTATCCTCCCCGCGCGCCGGAACCGCCCGCCGGCTCCGCGCGCCGACCCTTCGCGCTCGCTCGAACTGGCGGGAAAAACTCGCGCCTCTTCGTGGACGACGCCTTCGCGCGCTCGACGCGCCGCCGGCATGCCGCGCCTCGCCGTCTTCGCGGCGTCGCTCGCGGCGGTCGCGCTCGCGCTCGCTCCCGCCGATGTCGCCGCTCTGTCGGTCGGCGATATCATCAAGCCCATCGTACGTCACGCGCGCGGACGCGCCGAAAGCCCTAGCAGCGCGAGCTGTCGTTACTTCTCGTTCCCCGCGAACCACGACGGTTCGCGTTTAAACCCCGCGCGCGCTGACCCGCGCGCCTCCTCCCGCGACGCAGGCCGGCGCGTTCGACTCCCCGCGCCGCGATGCCTCCGCCGCGGCGCACGCGCCGCGCGACTGGACGCCCGCGCCGCGGGCGACGCATCGCCGATTCGACGACCGCGGGCGCATCGACGCGCCGGCGCCGGACGAACTTTCGCCGTGGCGCGCGGTTCCGGCGGCGCGACCGAAACGACTCGACGCGTCTCGAAAACCCTCGAACGCGCCGAGACGTTTGTTGCAGACGAGCGCCGACGAAGACGGGTGCCCCGACCTCGCCTCCGGCGCGCTCAAGTTCTCCGTCACGACGTGGACCAGCCTCCCCTCGGAGGACCTCGTGCGCGTGGGCGCGGTGGACGCTGAGGGCGCCGATTCCGCGAACACGGCGAGGGAGATGTACGTCTCGCTCGTGGTGACTCGGGACGAATCTTCCGACGCGCTCCGCGCCGACCCCGAGAAGCCGGCGAGCCTGCGCGGCGTCACCGTCGCGTTTGAGTTTTCGAGGCGCGTCGTCGCGAGCTCTCCCGAGAGCGCGGACGCTCCGACCGGTTTCCCGCGAACGGAAGTCGCGGACCCCTCCCGGTTCGTGTTCATGTGCTGGGGCGCGCAGCTCATGCCCGCGGCGCGAAACGGCTCCGAGGGCGGACACCGCGGCGTGCCTTGCTCGGAGCTCGTGCTGGACATGGACGAAATCGGCCCGCGGGTCACCTTCGGCGACGCGTCGCTGCGCCGCGGCGAGTTCCTCGTCGGCGGGTACTCCAACTTCCTGTTCTCGTTCAAGGAGCAGAGCGCCGCGCCCATGGAGAGCGCGGTGACGCTGCTGGCGCCGTACTGCGACGTGGGCGCGCTGGCCAAGCCCGCCGCGGACCTCCCGCTGCTGGCGCCCACGTTCAAGCTGGGCTGGAACCCCAACGCGCACCTCGAGTTGGCGGCGTGCCCGAGCCTGGCGGACATGACGTTCCACTCCATGACCCCCGAGCAGGTGGACGCCTCGACGTCCGTCGCGACCGGGGTCGTGGGGCACAGGTCGTGCGCCACCATGGACATGACCGGCATCGCCGTGCCGCTGCGGTACGACGACGCGGAACTCGGCGCGCCGTTCGACCCGGACGACTTCGACGTGACTTGTTTCGGGATGCGCGTCGCGTTGCCGTCGCCGGCGCACCGCTGCTGCGGCGCCGACGCGTTCGCCGCCGACCCGGAGTCGCTCCTCGTGCCCTGCGACGACCTGGACGTCGTCTTGGCGAGGGACGGACTCAGGGTCGGGTTCGCCAACGGCGCGCCCGTGCGCCTGTGCCCCGGGTGTTTCCTCGTCGGCGCTGGCGAAGACAACGTCATCGCCTCGTGGTCGCGGACGGAAAAGTCGTCGGGGGAGGAGCGCTTTTCTTTCCCCGCGGCTGCGCCGCCGGCGATGCCGTACTGCGGCGCGGGCGCCGACTTTGCGGTGCCGTCTCCGGCGGCGCTCGAACCGGTGATCCCCTGCAACGTGGAAGAGAACACGGACCTCGACGGCGAGGTGCTGCTGGGAGGCGCGTTCCTGACGTCCTCGCAGGGCGCGTGCTGCCTGGCGTGCCAGGAGAACCCGCAGTGCAACGTCTGGAGTTTCTGCGCGGACCGCGAAAACGGGTGCGGCGGGAACGCTCACTCGTACTCGTACTCGGAGTGTTCGCTGCGGTACCAGGACCCGGACGCGCTGCGTTCGGGTCCCGGCGGGAAGGCGCCCGGGTCGAGAGGGGCGGACGTCCGCCGCACCTCGGGCGCGTTCCCGGACAAACGCGTCGAGCCCTTCGTCGCGGACACCGTGCAGCCCGTGACCGAGGAAGCCGGTGAGACGTGCGCGTTGTGCCTCATCGAGGACGCCGCCAACTACAAGGGCGACCCGGTGGCCGACGGCACGGACTTGATGGAGCCCTCCGCGGAGGCGTGCTGCGCGGCGTGCGAGGCTCTCGAGACGTGCAACGCGTTCGTGTACTGCTCCTCGCCCGAGGGGTGCGGCGACGGCGGCCCGTACCAGTACAAGCACAGGGAGTGCTGGCTCAAGTGGATGGCGCCCGAGCTGGCGACGCAAACGCCGGTTCCGGCGTGGGCGCGCGGCGAGGGCGTCGAGTGGACGTCGGGGATCGTCAACCGCACGAAATGAGCGGAGGCGCCGGAAGTGGAAGCGCCGGAAGCGCCGGTGACGCCCCCGAGGCAGGAGCCCGAGCTCCCGCCCGCGCCGGTACCGGCTCCGACGACGCCTCGGTCCTGCGTCGACGACGCCGCGCGCTTGCGGGACCTGTGCGGCGGCGCGCTCCTCGGGCAAGCCGCCGCGCTCGACGCGGACGACACCGAGGCATGCTGCGCGCTCGTCGCCGACATGGACGCGCGAGCGTGCTTCTGCGATGCCGACGTCGTCGACGAGCTCGAGCAACTCGCCGACCCGCTGTTTCTGGTCGGAGGTCTCGTGTGCGACGTCGAAATCAGACAAGGCGACGCGTGCGCGGTGCCTGAAACGACACCCGTGCCCGCGTCGCCGCCGCCGCCGACGAAGCCGGAGCAACCGCAGTCTCCGGAGACGCCGAGCCCGCCTCTGCCAGACGCGCCGAGCCCGCCGCCGCCGGATGCGCCGAGCCCGCCGCCACCGGATGCGCCGAGCCCGCCGCCGCCGGATGCGCCGAGCCCGCCGCTGCCGGATGCGCCGAGCCCGCCTCTGCCTGAAGCGCCGAGCCCGCCGCCGCCGGACGCGCCGAGCCCGCCTCTGCCAGAAGCGCCGAGCCCGCCGCCGCCGGACGCGCCGAGACCGCCGCCGCCGGATGCGCCTCCGTCACCGCTGCCGGAACTGCCGCCGCAGCCGGTCGTGCGAGACGCGCCTTCGCCGCCGCCGCCGAGTCCACCGCCGCCTCCGCCTCCGCAGGCGCCTTCTCCTCCGCCGCCGGTTTCGCCACCGCCGCCACCGAGTCCGCCGCCTCCGAGCCCACCGGACGCCCCCAGCCCTCCGCCTCCGGGTCAGCCGCCCAGCCCGCCTCCTCCTGCTCCGCCGCCGCCGCTCGCTCCGAGTCCGCCGCCTCCTCGAGCTCCGAGTTCTCCTCCTCCTGCTCCGCCGCCGCCGCTCGCTCCGAGTCCGCCGCCTCCTCGAGCTCCGAGTTCTCCTCCTCCTGCTCTGCCGCCGCCGCTCGCTCCGAGTCCGCCGCCGCCGGGCTCGCCGCCAGCGCTGGAGTCACCTCCTCCGCCCGCGCCTCCGGCGTCGCCTCCCGGGCCGAGGGCGGAGGTGCCGGCCGACCCGTGCCTGTCTCGCCTCGCGCAGCTCGACGACGATTGCGGCCCGCTGCTCGGCGACGACGAGGGCTCGACAATGACGCAGGGATGCTGCGAGACGTTGCGGGAGATGAACGCGCCCGATCTGCGGTGCTTCTGCCGCGGCGACGTCTTGGACGTCGTCGGAGACCAGATCCGACCGTTGCGTCTGCTCGCGCCGTTCCTATGCGGCCCAGAACTCGAAATCGTCGAGGGCGACGCGTGTCAGCCGGTGGCGCCCGAGCCGACTCTGGAGCCGCCAGCGCCTCTCGAGCCGTCGCCGCCGCCGCCCGAGGCACCGGTCCAGGTGCCGACAGTGCCGCTGGCGCCCGCGCCGCCGCCGCCGGACGCGCCGATCGCGCCCGCGCCGCCGCCGCCTGACGCGCCGATCGCGCCCGCGCCGCTGCCGCCTGACGCGCCGATCGCGCCCGCGCCTTCGCCGCCTGATGCGCCGATCGCGCCCGCGCCTCCGCCGCCTGATGCGCCGCTGGCGCCCTCGCCGCCGCCGCCGCCGTCGCCGGCCCCGCCCAACGCGTGCCCCTCGATTTCGCTGCTCGGCTTTGGGTCCGGCCCCGAGCGCAACGAGGTGGCCGTCGGCACGGTCTGGATCGACCACGGCGCGATCGCATACGACCCCGAGGACGGGGACCTGACCGATCGCGTCGAGCGCGACGCCTCCGAGCTGGACACGAACGTCCCGGGCGTGTACCGCGTGACGTATCGAGCGCGCGACTCGGCGGGATGCGAAGCCGTCGCCGTGCGCTTCGTGCGCGTCGTGGCGCTCGTCGCGACGAGCGACCCTCTGTACTTGCGGCAGCTGTGCCTGCGTTCCGTCCCCACGGTGGCGCTCGCGTGCGAGGGCGCGCGCGCCGCGACGACGTCGGCCCCCCTGCCGGCGTCCTTTTCGGCGTGCTGCCTGGTGGTCTCCGAGATGGACGCCGCCGCGTGCTTCTGCGACGGCGCCGTGGTGTCGGCGCTCGAGAAGGCTCTCGAAGGCTCTCGGTCGGACGCCGCCGACCTCCGCTCGATCGCCACCTCCGCGAACGCCACGTCGACGCCGATCTTCGACGCGCTCCGCGCGTTCACGCCGATGGCGTGCGGGTTCGCCGTCAAGACGGGCGCGGTGTGCACGGACGCGCGGACGCTGGAGACGTTCCTGGCCAACGAGACGCGAACCGCGCTCGCGCTCGACTCGGGCGCGCCGGCGCGCGACGTCGACGCCGTCGCCTCGGTGGAGGCGTTCGTGACGCGCGGCGGCGCGCTGGACGAAAACCTCCCGTGCGAGGCGCAGATCGAGACCGCCACGGTGCTGTGCCGCCGGCTGACTGCCGCGAACGCCAGGCCCTTCGCGCCCGCCGCCCGCGACTACGCGCCGTGCTGCGCCGCCGCCGCGGCACTGAACCAGTCGCGGTGCCTGTGCGCCGAACCCGTCGCGGGAACCGAGACGGATGCCGAAACCGACGGCGACGGAGCTCGGGCGCGCGAAACCTTCCTGCGCCGGCTCGTCGGGTTCGCGCCGCTGGGGTGCGGGTTCGCGCTCACGAGCGCGTGTCCCGAGTCGATCGAGCGGACGTTCGAGCTCCCCGCGACGTTCGCGGAGGACCCCGGCGGACTTTTGCGGGTGCGGCCGGCGGCGCTCGAGGACGACGCCGCGTGGCGCGCGTTGGCGCCTCCCGGCGCGGCGCCGGCGCGCCCCGAGGACTGGGGCGAGACGGACTCGGCGTACGAAGCGTACGTGGAGACGGACCCAGGTGTGCGGGACGTTTTTTCGGTTCTCGAGCCAGGCTCCGTGGGTGACACCGCCTGGCTCGTGAACGGCGAGCGCGCGCGCGCGTACGAGTGGGTCAGTTGCGACGAGTACGTCTCGTACGCCGCTTCGGCGTGCGCGTCGGCGCGCCTCGACGAAAACGTCTCCGCGTTTGAAATCACCGACTGCTGCGCGGCGCTGCGCGCCGCGCGCGCGCGCGGATGCGCGTGCGCCGGCCTCGGGTCCGGGCGGTTCGAGGCGCTCAACGAAGACCTCCCCGCGATCGCGCGCGCGGCGTGCGGCGTGGGCTCGCTCGCGACCGCACCGAAGACGTCCGACGACGACGACTCCGCGACGTGCCGAGCGACGCTCGCGCTCGCCGACGTGCTGGCGCCGGCGTCGGCGACGCGAACGCGCGAGCGAGGCGAGGACGACGACGACGCGTCTTCGTCAGCCTTCTTCGCCGAGCGAAACGTCACCTTCGCGTCGCTCGCGTCCGTCGCCGCGCGCGGGACCCCCATCGTCGTCGCCGACCCGGGCGCGACCGTCAGGGTCAGGCGCGACAGTCAGGGAGCGGGACCGGACGCGGACGCGGACCCCGAGCCGATGGATTCGATCGATTTGCCCGTGGGGTCGGTGCTCGGCGCGCTCGCCGCGGACGCGCCCGGCGCGTCGGACCTCGCCGCGCTCGCCGGCGCGATCGAGCCCGGCGCGACGTACCGCGTCCCGGCGTCCGCCTCGATCGTCGCCGACGTCGTGTCGGCCGAGGACGAGACCGACGCCGTGCGGGTGGACGTCGCCGCCGGCGGAGCCGAGGACGGCGACGACGAAACCGGAGACGGAAACGTGGTGGTGGTCGTGACGGCGCCCGACCCGGACGCGCCCGTCGCCGTTCCTTGGCCCGTCGCGCTCGAGCCCGCGCCCGCTGCGGCGGACGCCGCGGCGCGCCCGCGCGACCCGCTTCCGTACGCTGTGGCGCTCGCCGCGCCGGAGGGCAGAGCGACGCTCGTGCCCAGAGGGTCAGGCGCGCGCGACGACCCGGCGGCGCTCGCCGCGCTCGCCGACGCCGTCGCCGACCTGGAAGGCGCGTCTTCGCGCGCGGCGCGCGACGCCGGCGGCTTGCTCTTCGCCGGCGAGGCGACCCGCCCGGCGGTCCCCGGGTTCGGGGACACCCGCGCGTGCGTCGCCGCGCTTCTGCTCGCCGAGTCCGCCTGCCTCTCGCCCCTGGAGCGCGTCGTGGACGAGTTCGAGCTGGACCTCGGGTGGCGCGCGTGCTGCGACGGCGTGCGCGCCGTCGCCGAGAAGGGGTGCTACTGCGACGGCGCCGCCGCGCGCGCGCTCGAGACCTCCAGCCGCGCCGACGCGCACAGCCGCGTCGTCGACGCCGTGCGCGGCGCGTGCGGGCTCGACGTCACGGCGGCGTCGCGGCGGGAAGCGTGCCCGCTGGTCAGGGTTTCGCGAGTGAACGCTTCCGGTGACGCTTCCGCCGAGGCGGGCGCCCTGGTGACGTTTCTCGAGGCGCCCGCCGCCGCGCTCGTCTCGGCGGCGGGCGAGGCGTACTCGGAGGACGACGAAGGCTCGGTGGTATCCGTCGTCGCCGGATCGGGCGGCGCGATCTTCGCCGTCGAAGACGCCGACGACAGCACCTCGACGCCTCCGAGACCGCTCCTCGCCATCGAGCCTCAGCCCGGCGCGCGCAGCGTCGCCGTCGCCGAAAATCTCGTCGTCTCTTACGAAAACGCCGCGGTTCCCGGGGTGACGTTTGAGATCGACCCGACCGCCGCCGAGGCCGAGAGCGTCGCCGCGCTTTTCCGAAACGGCACCGCGACGGTCCGAGCGACGGACGTCGACGCCGACGACACCGCCGAAGGCTTCTTCGCGCTGGCCGTGACCCCCGAGGGCGCGCTCGAGGCGAGCAGCGCCTCCGCGTCGACCGCGGTGCCGCTGGCGGGAGGCGAGGGCGCCGCGGCGGCGATCAACGCGCGTCTGGGCCTGGAGGCGACGTTCGAGACGGAGGACGGCCGCGTCGCCGTCGCGACGCCCGACGGCGTCGTCGTCTCCGCCGCGAACCGAACTTCCTCGGCGACTTCCGAGACGTCTCCTCCGCCGATCGAGGGACCGCGAGCGGAGGGCGAGACGACGTCTCTCGTCGGCGTCGACGCGTTCGGGGGGCCGAGCGTCGGCGAGCGGGGCGTCGTCGCGCGCGACGGCGCGGCGGTCCGCTCCCCCGAGAACGAGACCGCGGCGGAGGCGGACGGCGCGTGCGCGGGCATTCGCGAGGTGAAGAACTTCCTGACCACCAGCCTCGAACCCGGCTCGACGTCGTTCACCGTCGTCGGCGCCGTGTCGTGCTGCGCTCCGACGAACGTCTCCGTGCCCGAGCTCGCCGTCCCGATCAAGTACCTGCCCCGCGGCGGCGACGCCGGCGAATCAGCTCCGCCCACGTCGCCGCCGGAGGCGGAGTGCCTCGGCGCCGTCGTCGTGGACGCGCTCGGCGCGGCGGTCTCCGAGGACTTGTGCGACAGGGTCGTGTTCGAGGACCGCCCGTACGGGCTGGACGCCGTCTTCGCGGACATCGAAATCTGCGCGGACTGCTCCGTCGCCGGCCGCGCTTCGGACGGCGCGATGTTCCGCGTCTCGCACCGAGGCGAGGACACGCTCCGGGCGATGCGGCCCGCGATCGACCGGCTCCAGTGCGACGCGCGCCGCGCCGAGGCGAGAGGGGGGCCGAACGACTCGAACGAATCGACGCCGACGTCGACGCCGACGTCGACGTCGCTCTCGACCGCGGTCCCTCTCATCTCCCGGTCCGCGGACCAGCGAGGCCGAGGCCGGAGTCTGCTCCAGTTCCTCAACCCGTTCGGCCCGTTGGCGCGCGCGCGCGCGTTCAGCGACGAGCGGGAGGTTTCCGAGTACTTCGAGCGGCTCGCCGCGGCGGAGGAGGGAACCGGAACGACCGTCTCCGAAGAACGAACGCCCGACGCCGAGTCCGACGCCGCCGCCGCCGAGTTCGGGACGGACGACCGCGGCGGGCGGTACGGCGTGCCCGGCGACGGCGGGCCCGTTCCGCTCGACACCGACGGCGAGGCGTACGCGGACGACGCCGAAACTCGCGCCGCGCGCGTCAATGTCGCCATCGAAACGCCGGACGCGAGGACGTGCGAGGACGAGGTCAGTCGCCTGGCCAACGACGTGCGTTGGCGGAGCGACGGCGCCGGGCCGCTCGAGCCGGGCCTGCCCAACGAGCCGTACGACGAGTACGTCTTCGCGGGCTCGGTGGACGTCCTGGCCGCGCCTCAAAGCGAAGAAGCCTCCGCCGAAGAGGAAACAACCGCGCGCCTCGCCGGGATCGTGCTCCCCGTGGTGTTCAGCCCTTGGGTGCTGGACGCCGACGGCGCCGGCGACTGGCGCGCGGCGCTGGACCCCGCCGCCGAATTCGAGGTGGCCTGCTTCGGCGCCGCGACGCGCCGGCCCGACGGCGCGACGGTTCCGAACGCGGATCCGTGCGGCGGCCTGGGGTTCGCGCTGTCCACGTTCGAGCCCGAGCGCCAGAGCTCGGGGAACGGGGACGACGGGGACGACAACGACGTTTCGGGTGGACCCGCCGCGATTTTGCTGGAAGTGACCTTCACCGGCGAGTTGTGCGCCGGGTGCCGGCTGGTGGGCGGCGGCGCGCGCGGCGAGCTCTTTCGCGTGCGCCACGCGCGCGGCGCCAGCCTGGACTTCGTCGGACCCACGGTGGGCGCCCTGGAGTGCGCGCCGGGGGGTCCGGTGGGCACAAACGTCGAGGCCGTTTCCATCGTCGAATCGCCGTCGTCCGACGCGGATCCCGGCGACGATTCCGCTTCACCCGATGACCGCGCGTCTCCCCCGTCGCCGGCGTCGAGACCGGCCGAGGCTTTCGTCGCGCAGGGCGAGGACCGGAACGTCTCTTCGTGCGACGGGCGCGCCGGGTTGAACTTGAAGGGTGAGGTTTTGAACGACGGAAACGAGCTCATCAAGGGCGCGGCCGCTGATTGCTGCTGGGAGTGCAAGCAGGACCCGCGGTGCAACGTCTGGGTGTACTGCGAAGGCGACTGCGTGACCTTCGCGTACCACAGCTGCTGGCTGAAACGCGCGAGCGTAACCGCAGAAGCGCCGCCGGACGCGTGGGCGGCGAACCCCGACGTCCCGTGGACCTCGGGGTGGTTCCCTCCCAAGCGCGGCGTCGCCCGAGCGCAGCCGCCGCCGCCGCAGCCGCAGCCGCCCGAGCCCGAGGAGACGGCCGCGGCGGATTCGCCCGGAGCCCCGCAGCCGCCGGCCGCGACGCCCACGCCGACGATCCGCGTGGTCCCCGTGGGCGCGGGGGCAGTTCAGCCGCCCGCGCCCACGCCCGCGCCGGCGGTCCTCGCCCCCTCTCCCAGCAACGGCGCGGGCGCGCCCGCCTTCCGAGCGCCGGAGGCGCGCGGCGAGGCTCCTGAGCCTCCACGCCGCGCCGCGCCTCGGCCGCCTCCCGCGGCGGCGAACGTCACGCTGGTCCCGGGCGAGCCCGCCGTGATCCCGGACAGCGTCATCACCCTCCTCCCCGCGCGAGATGAGACGCCGGCGCCGGCGCCCGACGCCTCGGCGTGCGGCGACGACGCCGCGGCGGTGTGCCCTTCCGCGTCGGCGGACCCCCTCGCCGCCGCGAACGTCCGCGGCTCGTTCCAGCTCCTCCGCGAGAGGACGACGGAGGACGCCGCGTCTTCGTCCGCGTCCCGCCTGACCTTGCTCCGCCCGAACGAGGCGGCGCGCGAAATCTTCGTCACCGGAACGCTGATCAACGCCGGCGACGCGCCGGCGTGTCTCGGCGGGCTGGAGCTCGTCTTCGACTTCCCGCGCGCCGTCGTCGACCCAGACACCGGGCGGGTCGTCGTCGCACCGCCGGAGGATTTCGTCGTGCGGTGCTTCTACGTCGGCGTGCGCTCGCGCGAAGCCAGCGCAGCGCCGGGGACGCTCGATCGCGCCGGGGCCCCCGCGCCGCCGCGCGCGTGCGACGACGTCGTGAAGCTGCGCATGACGGAGACGGGCCCGGTGGCGGCATTTGAGGCGGACGTCGCGCTGTGCCCCGGGTGCTGGCTCGTGGGCGGGCGCGACGGCGTGCTGTTCAGCTGGAAGCACCGGGACGCGGAGCGGTTCGCGATGGCCGCGCGGTCCGGCGACGCCGTGGGATACGCCGGCGCGCGGTGCGCTCCGCGTTGACGGACGAAAATCGCGTCGAAAAAGAGCACCGTCTCATCTTTCATCAGACGCGACGAAGGACGATTTCGCGGCGGTGGAGAAATAAACGCGAATGCGACGGGAGACGCGCGCGTTTCGTCGAAAAGCGCGCGTCCCGGCGCGTTCCCAAACGCGCTCTCGCGATGACGTTTCGCTTCGAGCGCGCGAATACACAGACACGAGACGACACGAGACGACACGAGACGACGGACGACGACGTTTTTACTCAATTTCGCTTCTTGACAAAACACCCCGCGCGCTCGCCGCGCGCGAAACGCGCGATGACGAAAACCCATACCTCACTGCGAGCTCATGGCGATGGCGTTTTTGATCGCCGGGACCATAGTGTTCATGACCATGGGCACGTCCACCAGCACGCCCTTCTCGGCGGCTTTGCCGGTGCCCCGCACGATGAGCGCTCGGGCGCCGCCGTCCACGTTCTCGACGGAGGCGACGATCTCGCCAACGGAGATGAACGTTCCGGGCTCGCCGTTCGGGTCCGACTGCAGGAACGCCATGGAGAACCCCGTCTCCAGCGCGTCCACGCGCTGCGGCAACGCGAAGGGCAGGTTCTGGCCGGACGTCGTCAGGCCGTTCGCCCACTGGAACATCGAACGCACGAACACCGCCTCGTCCACGGTCGGAGGGAGCTTAGCGGTGCCCAACTGCGCGGAAGAATCCGAGGAGGCGCGGGGGGCGAGCGCGCGTCTCGCGGCGACGCGGCGAGCGGAAACGCGGGGGGCGGTCGCGAGCGCGACGCGTGCGCTGAGCGCGTGGGATGCGGCGGGGGCGGCCATCGTCGCGGCTCGGTGTGCGAAGTGGGCCGTCGCGAACCTCAGGCGCGACGTGTTTCGCGTTGTTGCTTCGCGCGCGACAAGTCGACACCGCCAAGATCTTTGATCGGCGAGCCAATCAGAGGCCGCGAGCTATCTAGTGCTCACACTCCCCGCGTCGCGCTCACGCCTTCGCCCCCCGTCATGTCGGCTGTGGTCGCCGTCGGCCTCCCTGCGCGCATCGCCGCCCCCCGCGCGGCGCGCGCGGCGCGCACCGCCTCGCGCGCGGTCGCGCCCTTCCGCGCCGGCGCGCGCATCGCCGCGCCCGCGCGGGTTCCTGCGCTCGATCGCCGGCCCGCGCGCGCTTCCGCCTCCGCGCTTCGCGCGCTCCCCGCGGACCTCCCCGCGCCCTCGGCGGTGGCCGAGATCGCGGACGGGCTCGAGGGCGGCATCCAGTTCATCTACCTCGGGTCGCTGCTGGGAATCCTCGGGTTCGCGGGGTTCATCATCGTGCGCCAGGTGCTGATCCGCCGCGAGCTGGACGCGTCCGCCAAGGCGATGGGCGAGCGCATCCGCGCGGGCGACGCCACCGCCGAGGAGTACTTCGAGATGGGCTCCATCATGCTTCGCAAGAAGGTGTACACGCAGGCCGTGCGCAACCTGAAGTTGGCGGCGGAGATGTGGGAGGGGGACCAGGAGGACCTGGCGCAGATCCACAACGCGCTCGGGTTCGGGTACCTCGAGACGGAGAAGCTGGACGCGTCCGTGGCGGAGTTCAAGAAGGCGGTGGAGCTGCAGCCCGGGTACGTCACGGCGTGGAACAACCTGGGCGACGCGCTCGAGCGCCTCAACGACCGCAAGGGCGCGATGGCGGCGTACGAGGAGTCGCTCGTGCTCGCGCCCGGGAACCAGGTCGCGGCGAACAGGCTGGAGCAAATCAAGACGCGCCTCTCGCGCCTCAACCAGCTGTGATTGAAGATGGCGAGATCTGTTACACAAAGGTATTTTTTTCATCCTTCGTCGCGTCGCGCGCGCGCGCGGCGACGGCCTCCACGCGCGTATCTCTCGTCTCGCCGCTCGTCGTCGTCACATTCGCCTCGCTTCCTGCTCTTTCTTCTTCATGCGCGCCTTTTTATTCTGGAACCAGTTGTACACGTTCGCCTCGTTGATGGGCCCGAGCCGCGCCAGCTCCTCCGTGATCTGCGTGCGAAGCGCGCCATTCGGCGTGCCCATCCCGGTGGCGTAGAGCTCCTCCAGCCTCGCCAGCTGCGTCGCGGTGGGGGTCCAGCGCTGGCCCGAGCCCTTGGTGCCATCCTTGGAGTACACCGGGCCGGGATAGTGCGGCTGGTCCCTTGCGACGCCCATGGACGCGTGGATGGCCGTCATCGTGGCGCTCTTCTGCGCGCCAGGCATGGCCTCCTCGGCGCCCTGCTGCACCAGCAGCAGATTCTGCGCGGCGACGTGAGACAGCGCCGCGATCTGGTGCCGCAGCGTGTCCCGCTGCACCGCGGTCATCGTGCCCGCGGGCACGCTCTCCGGGACCGACGCGGGGTCGGGACCCGAGGGGTCGGGCAGACCCGCGGGGGCGGCGACGTCCGCCATGCTGCCGC
>MDSV01120091.1_pt1 | contig 25450 bp, 20 predicted proteins | sample 810851 | NCBI WGS metagenome assembly MDSV01 (sample SAMN05326640, study PRJNA326480) | marine metagenome | isolation source: seawater | place: Atlantic Ocean: North East | collected 2012
AAGAGAAGACAAGTAGAATAATAGAAGTTATTATTTCTTCTGTAAAGCCTTTCCAGCTTATGATGGGTAAAATAATTGCGGTAGCACTAGTTGGTCTTACTCAATTTATTTTATGGATATTCTTAACTATTATTATTTCTAGCATAGCAGAAGTATTTCTACTAGATATAGAAAATATTACTAATAGTACTACTATGGGTCAACAATCTATTGTATTTGGAGAAATAATAAAGCTAACTGAGGGAATAAATTTAACACAAATATTTCTTTCTTTTATCTTCTATTTTCTAGCAGGTTACCTCATGTATAGCGCTTTATTTGCAGCAGTAGGATCTGCAGTTGATACAGAAGCAGATACGCAACAATTTATACTACCTATAACACTACCACTAATTCTTGCCTTTATAACTGCTCAGGTTGTTATAGAAAACCCTGACAGTTCTCTTGCCTTATGGATGAGTATTATTCCTCTGACTTCTCCTATTATAATGATGACTCGATTACCTTTTGGAGTTGAAAATTGGGAGCTACTACTATCTATGTCTATATTAATAATGTCTTTCATAGCAACTACTTGGTTTGCTGCTAGAATCTATCGTACAGGTATCCTTATGTATGGGAAAAAAGCTAATTACAAGGAATTATGGAAGTGGCTTACATATAAAGGATAAAATCCATTTTTTAACAAAAAAGGCGGATTTTTAGTGTTTTTCACAATAAAAAGACTGTTTTTTTACTATTTTTTTTATGCATCTAAATTATTGCAAATCAGTATGTTAAGCCTATTTCAAACACTTTAATGTTAAAAAAGGTGCTATTTTGTTAGGCCCTATTAATATAAGTAGTTTATCTTTGCAGCGTATTAACCAAAAATAATTAAAATGAAAAAGAATTTACGAAATGTATTAGCCCTTGCATTAGGACTAATAACTACTGTATCTTTTGCTCAAGACTGGAATGTAGATTCTAGAACTAGAATAGACATGTCTGATGCAATGGATAAAGGTGGTGAACAATTTATGACTGACCAAAGAGTTACTATAGGTGCTACTTGGGGAGGTGCTAACTGGGGTATTCATGTTTCTTCTGATGTTAATTATAATTTAGGAACATATCCTAACGCATTAGGAGCTAGACCTTCAATGTCAATCTACGAAGCATACGCTTCTACTGACTTGATGGGAATGGCTAGTTTAACTATCGGTCGTCAAGCACTTGACTACGGTTCTGGTGCATTAATGTCTTCTAACCAGTGGTCTGCTAACAGAACTACATGGGATGGAATGTCATTTGGCCTTGGTCTTTCTGACTTAGCTGACGTTACTGTTGGATTTGCTAATAGAAATACTGGCGATACTATAGCGGGTGGTACAGCTCTTGAAAGCGATGGTAAAATGTATGCTAATATTGGTGGTGAGTTCAGTGGATGGAATGTAAATATTCTTTACATGACAGCTAGTGGACCAGTTGCTGATGCTAGTGGTGCTTCTGATAATGCAGCTATGGGGATAGATATCTCTGGTGCATTAATGGGAGCTAGCTTAAGTGCATCATTTAACACTGACCATTCTAGTAATGAAATGAGAGTTTTATCACTTGGATACTCAGTTAATGATGATCTTTCAGTGAACGTTGGTCAAACTGCTTACAGCAAAGATAACGAAACAAACTTTAGAATGGCTGGAACAGATATGGATGGAAGCTGGTTAACTACTGGTAACTTAGGTTACTTAGTATCAGGTATGGAAGACTTACACTATGGTCTTTCTTATAGCCTAGGTGGAATTTCATTAAGCGCTACTATGCATAATATTACTAATGCAAATGAAGATGCTGCTGGTTCAACAGCTAACGCAGATTACGAAAGAAGTATAATGGAGCTTGGTTTAGGATATAGCTTAAGTAATAATGCTAATCTTGGATTAAAATATGCTACAGATGATGAAGGTACAGAAGGATCTGAAGCTACTTATACTTGGATTACTTTAACAGTTACTCCGTAATTTTAGTACAGATTTAATTAAAAAAAGGCTACCCTAGGGTAGCCTTTTTTTTTGTTTTATTATTTCTTTTACGTCCATATCTAGGAATTTAACATATCATTGTGTAAAAATGATCAATAAAAATTGGTATAAAACAATAAGGTTGCGTATCTTGCGCCCAATATTAACCATTTAAATATATTTAAAAATGAAAAAATTATTACTAACCGCAGTTATTGCATGTTTTGGTTACTTTGCTTCTGCACAAATCATGGTTGTTACAACCTATGTTGATGAAGCTGCAGACGGTACTGAAATTGAAGGAGCAGATCGATTAACTCAAAAAATGGGTGTCGGATATACTGTAAATGACAAAATTGCTGTAGGATTCACTAAAGATGGTGATGAAGACTATGCCGTATTTTTCAGATACACTATAAAAGATGATATCTATGCTGTTGCGACTATGCCTACAGAAGATGGAAGTGACAAGATGAAGTTAGGTCTTGGATATTCTTTCAATGTATGGCAAAGCTTATACTTTGAGCCAAGCTATACAATGCCTATTAAAGAAGATGCTGTTACTGGAGATAGAAAAGGTGAATTTAACTTCGGTCTTGGTTATAGATTCTAAAAATCTTTACCAAAATTTTAAAAAGCCAGCTCTCAGCTGGCTTTTTTTATGTGTTTACATAATCTTTAGCTTTTAAAAATGCATTTTGAATACCTTCAAATTTATCTCCTCCTGCAGTTGCAAAGAAGGATTGACCTCCTCCTCCTCCATTAATTTCTCTTGAAATATCTTGAATTATTACAGATGCATTTAAACCTTTATTTGAAATAAGGTCTTCAGAAATTAATAGACTTAATATTACCTTATTATCGATTTTAGAAGCTAGTAAAAGAAATAAACTTTTTTCTTTTCTTAAGGAAAATGATATATTCTTCATACTCTGCATGTCAAGATCTACTTTTTTAGCAATAAATCTTATTTCATGAATAATTATTGCTTCAGATAAAATCTTATTTCTAATTTCAGAAAGGGCTGATGAATTAAGCTTTTTTATTTTTTTTTCTAATTGTTTATTTCTAGCAATTAAATTATCAACTGTAGATCTAACATCTTTACTTTTTAAAATAGTAGACAACTCATCAACCAAATTTACTTTGTAATTAAAATAATCTAATGTAACCTCTCCAGTACAAGCTTCAATCCTCCTTATTCCTGAAGCAACAGAACCTTCTGAAAGAATTTTAAAAGGACCAATTTCTGCAGTACTTTTTACATGTGTACCTCCACAAAGTTCTATTGAAGAACCAAACTGAATCATTCTTACCTTTTCTTCATATTTTTCAGAAAATAGCATTATTGCTCCCATAGACTTTGCTTCTGTCAATAATATTTCCTTGTGTTCAATCAACTCAATATTTGATAATATTTTATTATTTACATGACTTTCAATTTTTTTAATAATGTGATCATCAATTTTTCTGAAATGAGTAAAATCAAACCTTAAATGTTTACTGTCAACCAACGATCCCTTCTGCTCAACATGAATACCTAAAATATCACGTAATGATTCATGAAGCAAATGGGTAGCAGAATGATTTCTTGAAATATTTTTTCTATATCTTTTGTTAACTTTTGCTGTAAATTCAGATGTAATTTCTTGAGGTAATTTTTTAACTTTATGAATTATTAATTGATTTTCTTTTCTACAATCTAACACTTCAATTAATTCATTTTCATTAGATATTTCACCAATATCTCCTACCTGTCCTCCTGATTGAGGATAAAACGGAGTTTTGTTAAATACTAAATGAAACTCTGACTCTCCACTATTTTCAACTTTCCTATATTTTAAAATATTCAACTTACTTTCAAGCTTAGAATGACCGATAAAAAGGACTTTCTCATCTGAAATAAGAACTTTCCAATCTCCTACTTTCCTTTTACTTGCCTTTTTTGATCTTTCCCTTTGCTCTTGCATACAAATATTAAATTTCTCTTCATTAAAATTCAACCCACTTTCTTGTAAGATCAATTTAGTAAGATCTGATGGAAAACCATATGTGTCATACAGTTCAAACACATCCTTTGCGGGAACTTCATTTTTTTTACCGATAATTATTTGCTGTATTTTTTTTAAGCCATCTTCTAAAGTTTGTAAGAATGACTCCTCTTCTTCTTTAATTACGTTAATTATTAAATCTTTTTGTTCATTTAATTCTTTATAATAAGAGCCAAAATTAGCAATTAATACATCTACTAATTTATATATAAAAGCACTCTCAAGTGTTAAATAAGTATAACCGTACCTAATTGCTCTTCGTAAAATTCTTCTAACTACATAACCAGCCTTTGTATTTGAAGGTAATTGTCCATCAGCAATTGAAAATGATACCGCTCTAACATGGTCAGCTATAACTCGCATAGCAACATCTATTTTTTCTTCCTTACCATAAATTAAATTAGATATTTGCTCAATTTTAGAAATGATTGGGCGAAAAATATCAGTTTCATAATTGGAATTTACCTTTTGCATAATCATTGTTAATCGTTCAAATCCCATTCCGGTATCAACATGTTTATATGTTAAATCCATTAACCTTCCGTCTGATGATCTATTAAACTGCATAAATACCAAATTCCATATTTCAATAACTTGAGGGTGGTCTTGATTAACTAAATCCTTTCCAGAGATCAAAGCTCGTTCTTTTTCACATCTATTATCAAAATGGATTTCTGAACAAGGGCCACATGGACCAACATCACCCATTTCCCAAAAATTATCCTTCTTATTTCCAGCTATTATTCTATCTTCTGGTAACAATTCTTTCCATATATCGTATGATTCAATATCTTTTTCAGTACCATCATTACTACAACCTTCAAAATAAGTGACATACATTCTATTCGGATCTAGGTTGCAAATATTAATTAAGAATTCCCATGCCCATTTAATAGCTTCTTTCTTGAAATAATCACCAAAACTCCATGAACCTAACATTTCAAACATTGTATGATGATATGTATCATGGCCTACTTGTTCTAAATCATTATGTTTGCCTGAAACTCTTAAACATTTTTGAGAATTAACAATACGAGAATATGGCGGTTTATTACTATTTACAAAAATATCTTTGAACTGATTCATTCCTGCGTTTGTAAATAAAAGTGTAGGATCATCCTTCACAACAATAGAAGCTGAAGGAATAATACTATGATTTTTAGAGTTAAAATAATCTAAAAATAATTTTCTAATTTTATTTGATTCCATTTATACATTTTACAACATATTCACACCTGTTATTTTATAATTCTCTTTTTATAAAGAGAATAATTTATAGCAATTCTGTAAATTTGTCACAATTTTATTAATATGGCTAAGATAAAATATTATTACGATACAAAGACACTAAGCTATAAACGAATTAAGCTTAGCCCATTTAAAAAATTTCAGCGAATACTATTTTTTTTAATAACAAGCATATTTTCTGGACTTCTAATGATATTCGTTTTCTTTACTTTTTTTGATAGTCCAAAAGAAAAAATGCTTAATAGAGAAATTGAAAATATGGTGTTTCAATATAACCAAATTAAAGATAAATTAAATCAGATTTCTCTTGTAATGGCAGACTTACAAAATAGAGACGACAATATATATAGAGTTATTTTCGAAGCTGAACCAATACCAAATTCAATTAGAAAGGCAGGATATGGTGGCGTTAATAGATATGAGACTTTAAAAGGCTATAATAATTCAGATTTGATAATTAATACAACAAAAAAATTAGATCAAATCTCAAAACAATTATATATTCAATCCAAATCCTTTGATGAAATAATAGAATTAGCAAAACATAAAAGTGAAATGCTAGCCGCAATTCCTGCAATACAACCAGTTTCTAATAAAAATTTAAGCAGAATGGCTAGTGGTTTTGGCCCAAGAATTGACCCAATATACAAAACAAAAAAATTTCATGCTGGAATGGATTTTTCCGCAAAAACTGGCACCCCAATTTACGCTACAGGAAATGGAAAGGTAATTAGAGTAAGAAAAAGCAGAAAAGGTTATGGAAATCATGTAAAGATAGATCACGGATATGGATATGTTACGCTTTATGCACATATGCAAAAATATATTGTAAAAAAAGGGCAAAAAGTTAAACGTGGAGAAGTAATTGGATATGTAGGTAATACTGGCAAATCTGTTGCTCCTCATCTTCATTATGAAGTGCATAAAAATGGGAAAAAAGTTAACCCTGTAAATTTTTTCTATAATGATTTAACTTCTGAAGAATATGAAAAAATGATCATACTTTCCTCACAAAACAATCAATCATTTGATTAAATCATGAACGAACAAATATCACAAAAAAATAAAATATTTTACTCTATTGGTGAAACAGCAAAAATGTTTAATGTTACTGTCTCTCTCATAAGATTTTGGGAAAAAGAGTTTTCAGTTCTAAAACCTAAAAAAAATAAAAAAGGAAATAGATTATTTACAAAAAAAGATCTTGAAAATTTAAAAATAATTTATCACTTAGTAAAAGAAAGAGGATTTACTTTAAATGGTGCAAAAAAAAAGTTGAAAGAAAATAAAAAGGATACTATTGATAATATTAAGATTGTAAATAAGCTAAAAGACATAAAGCGCTTTCTAATAAAATTAAAAGAAGAACTCTAATAATATTTGCTATAGATTAAGTAGTTATTTATATAATCTGAAACCCCTTCCTCCAAATTAGTAAAGTTGAATTTATATTCATTACTTACAAATTTCTCCATATTTGCCTCTGTATAATACTGATAAGTTTCTTTAATTTCTGATGGCATATCTATATAAAATATTTTTTCAACTTTCCCCATAGATTTAAAAATAGCACGAGCTAAATCATTAAATGTTCTAGATTTTCCTGTACCTAAATTATAAATACCACTTTTATTTTTTTTCATCATCATAAGTGTAATCACTTGTATAAGATCTTTAACATATATAAAATCTCTAGACTGGTCTCCATTATTATATTCTTTTAAATAAGATTTAAATAATTCTATTTTACCTTTTTTATTTATATTATTAAATGCATGTAATATCACTGAAGCCATTCTTCCTTTATGATACTCGTTAGGTCCGTAAACATTAAAAAAACGAACTCCTGCCCAAAATGGGGGATATAAACTTTGATCTAGAACCCATTTATCAAAATTATTTTTTGATCTCGCATAGGCATTTAACGGCTTTAACCGATGAACAAGTTTATGACAATCATCAAAACCTAGTTTCCCATTTCCATAGCATGCTGCAGAAGAAGCATATAATATAGGAATCTGATTTTCAACACACTTTTGCCAAATTTTTTTTGAATAATTTAAATTTAATTTTAAAAAAACATCCTCATTTGCATCAATAGTGTCTGTTCTAGCACCTAAATGATAAACAAGATGAATATCTGAGAATAAAAAGTTAATATTATTAATAAAATCTAATCTATCAATTTTCTTAATAAATTTTTTTTGGATTAAATTATTTTTTTTTGATTCGTAAGAAAAATCGTCAACTAATAATAAATCATTAAATCCTAGCTGATTTAATCTACTAACTAAACAAGAACCAATAAATCCTGCTGCTCCAGTAACTAATATCATAAAACAAAAATACATTAAAAAATCATATTTTTGCAAATGTGAAAAATAGTCAGTTAAAAAAAATTGAAGTTCTAGTTCTAGAAAAAATTGCAGTCACAAAAGAAAAAACAAAAAAATATACTGAATTATGTAAGCCTATACCTCCACAAAATTCAATCGGAAGAATTTCTAGAATGGATGCTATAAACAACAAGAGTGTTACCGAGGCTGCATTAAGGCAAGCAAAAAAGGAAATGTATGCCCTTGACACAATTAAAAAAAAAATAAATGATAAGGATTTTGGCCAATGTGTTAAATGTAGAAAACAAATTCCTTTTGAAAGAATTTTGCTAGTTCCAGAGAGCATATATTGTGTAAATTGCGCAAAATAAACATTGATATTTGTAATGAAAAAACTTAAAATACTAATTAAATATTTGCAATTTATTTTAAGTGCAAAAACAAAACATGCTGTTCACAGTCCATTCATTTATAATTTTTTACAAAAAGTAGTTTTTAATCAAACAAACTCTAGAGATTTAAATGAAATAAAACTGCTTAGAAAAAAGTTATTAAATGATGACAGAGAGATACTTATTAAAGATTTTGGCGCTGGAAGTCATGTTAATCCATCAAAAAAAAGAATTATAAAAGACATAGCGAAAAATTCTGCAAAGAGAGAAAAATATGGAAAAATACTTTATAATATCATGAAATATTATAAACCCAAAAAAGCGTTAGAATTAGGAACTTCGTTAGGAATAAGTACTTGCTATATTGCCAAAGGATATGATCAGGCAGAAGTAGTTTCATTAGAAGGATGCCCTAATACTATAAAAATCGCTAAAAATAATTTAGGTAAATTAAATATTCATAACACTAAACTAATTGAAGGAAATTTTAATAACACATTAAATCATACTCTGAAAGAAATGAAATCAATAAATTTTATTTTCATTGACGGAAATCATCAAAAGCATGCCACAATTAAATATTATGAAGAATGTTTAAAATATGCAGAAAATAACACCTTCTTTATTTTTGATGATATATATTGGTCTTCTGGAATGAAAAAGGCGTGGGAGCATATTAAAAAACATAATAAAACACGTGTATCTATTGATCTCTTTTTTATAGGAATCATATTGATAAAAAAAGAATTAAGCAATGAACATTTTAAAATCCGTTTTTAATCCTAAATTTGTAAAATGAAAATTTATACCAAAAGAGGAGATCAAGGAAAAACAGAATTGCTAGGAGGTACAAAAGTTAACAAAAACAATATTCGTCTTGAATGTTATGGAACTATTGACGAGTTAAATGCATTTATTGGTAATCTCTCAGATCAAAAAATAGAATCCAAGCATAAAAAAACATTAATTAAAATTCAAAATCAGCTATTTAACCTTGGATCTAATATTTCATGTGACAATAAAAAAATACGAAAAATATTACCATTGATTTCAGAAAAAGATATTTTATTTTTAGAAAATGAAATAGACAAGATTGAAAGCATGCTTCCAACACTTAAAAATTTTATTTTACCTTCTGGAGATAAAACAGCTTCCAAGTGCCATATTGCAAGAACAGTATGTAGAAGAGCAGAAAGAAATTTAGTAAATCTATTGCACAATGATCAACATAATACTATATACATCTCATATCTTAACAGACTTTCTGATTATTTATTCGTGCTATCTCGTGATATTCTAAAATTTAATAATGCGAAAGAAACTTTCTGGCAAAAAAACATATAAATCTATTGCTTATTCAATAAATAATATACTTTTGCAAAAAATAGTATTACAATGTATTGGACTCTAGAGTTAGCATCAAAACTAGAAGATGCCCCTTGGCCAGCAACTAAAGATGAGTTGATCGATTTCGCTGTAAGATCTGGTGCACCTATGGAAGTAGTTGAAAATTTACAAGAATTAGTTGAAGAAGAACCAGGTATGCAATGGGAAACAATTGAAGATATATGGCCTGACTATCCTTCAAAAGAAGATTTCTTCTTTAATGAAGAAGAATATTAAAAAGTGTTTTTAACTTTTTGTTTAGTTATCTATAAAAAATTAAATTTGTTTAATTTTTAAAATTACACATGTCTTTACTTATAAATTTTATCGGAAAAATATTTGGAAATAAATATGATAAAGATATAAAGAAAATTAATCCTCTTGTAGAGGAAATCAACAACGAATTTCTTCAACTAAACTCAATAAGTAATGATGATTTGAGAAAAAAGACTATTGAGTTTAAAACATTGATAAATGACTCTACTATTGTAGAAAAAGAAAAAATATCAATTTTAAATAAAACTGTAAAAGATTCTAAAACATCTCCTGAGGAAAAAGAAGAAATTTATAAACAAATAGATGAATTAGAAAAAACTATTTTAGAAAATATTGAAGTTTGCCTAACTAAGATGCTTCCCAAAGCATTTGCTGTAGTAAAAGAAACTGCTAAAAGATTTACTGAAAATACATCAATTGAAGTTACAGCAACTGAAAACGATATAGTTCTTGCAAATACAAAAGATTTTGTAAAAATTAATAAAGATAAGGCTATTTACAATAACTCTTGGGATGCTGCTGGAGCTAATATTACATGGGATATGATTCACTATGATGTTCAACTAATTGGAGGGGTTGTACTTCACCAAGGAAAAATAGCTGAAATGCAAACTGGAGAAGGTAAAACATTATCAGCTACACTTCCTATTTATTTAAATGCATTAACTGGACTTGGAGTACACTTGGTAACGGTAAATAATTATTTAGCTAAACGTGATGCTGAATGGATGGGACCTATTTTTCAATTTCATGGAATGAGTGTAGATTGCATTGACAATCACCAACCAAATTCAGAAGAAAGAAAAAAAGCTTACTTAGCTGACATTACATATGGAACTAACAATGAATTTGGCTTTGATTATCTTAGAGATAATATGGCTAAAAGACCTAATGATTTGGTACAACGAAAGTTACATTACTCTATTGTAGATGAAGTTGATTCTGTTCTTATAGATGATGCGCGTACTCCGCTAATAATATCTGGTCCAACTCCAAAAGGAGATATACATGAATATAATGAATACAAACATAAAGTTAATCAGTTAGTTTTAGCACAAAAAAAATATATTAACTCTGTTATTGTTGATGCAAAAAAACTTATAATTTCTGGAGATAATGAAAAGGGAGGGTTTAATTTACTACGTGCTTTCAGAGGTCTTCCCAAAAATAAGGCCCTAATAAAATATTTAAGTGAAGAGGGTATAAGAACAAAGCTACAAAAAACAGAAAATTTTTATATGCAAGATCAAAGTAAAGAAATGCATAAAGTTGATAAAGAATTATTTTTTGTTATTGATGAAAAGTCTAATACGATAGAATTAACAGATAAAGGGATTGAACTTTTAACAAGCTCTACTGAAAATAAAAACTTCTTTATAATGCCAAATGTTGGAGAAGAAATAGCAACAATAGATAATTCAAAACTTAGTGATAAGAAAAAAGCAACCCAAAAAGAAGAACTATTAAGAGATTATGCTGTGAAAAGTGAAAGGATTCATACAATTAATCAATTGTTAAAAGCTTATACTCTATTTGAGAAAGATACTGAATATGTAGTGATTGACAATAAAGTTAAAATTGTGGATGAACAAACAGGTAGAATAATGGAGGGTAGAAGATACTCTGATGGATTACATCAAGCTATTGAAGCTAAAGAAAATGTTAAAATAGAAGCTGCTACACAAACATATGCCACAGTTACATTACAAAATTATTTTAGAATGTATAATAAAATATCTGGTATGACAGGAACAGCAGAAACAGAAGCTGGAGAGTTTTGGGAAATATACAAACTTGATGTTGTTGCTATACCAACTAACAGACCAATACAAAGAGATGACAAAAATGATTTAGTTTATAAAACTAATAGAGAAAAATATAATGCAGTTATTGAAGAAATTACTGAGCTTTCAAATTCTGGAAGACCAGTACTTGTTGGAACTACATCAGTCGAGATTTCAGAGCTACTTGCTAATATTTTAAAAAGAAGAAAAATTAAACATAATGTGTTGAACGCTAAAATGCATCAAAAAGAAGCTGATATTATAGCAGATGCAGGAAAAGATGGTACAGTAACAATTGCAACTAATATGGCTGGTCGTGGAACTGACATAAAATTATCTGAAAAAGTTAAAAATGCTGGAGGATTAGCAATTATTGGAACAGAAAGACATGACTCAAGAAGAGTAGATCGGCAGTTAAGGGGAAGATCTGGAAGACAAGGAGACCCAGGTTCATCACAGTTTTACGTTTCACTTGAAGACAAATTAATGAGATTATTTGGATCAGAAAGGATAGCTAAACTTATGGATAGAATGGGATTAGAAGATGGAGAAGTTATTCAACATTCAATGATCAATAAGTCAATAGAAAGGGCTCAAAAAAAAGTAGAAGAAAATAATTTTGGAATTAGAAAAAGACTTCTTGAATACGATGATGTTATGAATCAACAAAGAGAAGTTATTTATAAAAAAAGAAGACATGCCCTTCACGGAGATCGATTATCTGTTGATATATCAAATATGATTTATGACACATGTGAAAGTATTTTGGAAGAAGTTTATGAGGATAAGAATTATGATAAATTAAAAATTGATTTAATACGCATACTTGCAACTGAACCTCCTATTTCAAAAAAAGATTTTGATGAAAAAAATAAATTAGAACTAGTTGATGCGATATTTAATCAGTGTATAAAAAATTATAAATTGAAATCTGAAATCATATCAAAACAAGCTTTTCCTGTAATCAAGAACGTATATGAACAACAATCATCTAAATATGAAAATATTCTAATTCCTTTTACAGATGGATCAAAAACATTACAAATCGTTACTAATCTTGAAGAAGCTTATAAAACTCAAGGTGAAAATATTCCCCTTTCTATTGAGAAAAGTGTGACTCTAGCAATAATTGACGACATTTGGAAAGAACATTTAAGAGAAATGGATGAGCTAAAACAATCGGTTCAAAATGCCGTTTATGAACAAAAAGATCCATTGTTAATTTACAAATTTGAATCCTTTAATTTATTTAAAGCATTAATTGACAAAATAAATAAAGATATAGTTTCCTTTCTTCTTAAATCAGGTCTACCTGTAAATAGTTCTATTGAAGAGGAAAGAATGCAACAATCAAATTTACAAACAAGTAGACCAGAAGAAACTTATAATAATCCGCAACCTAATCAAGAAAACAATAAAATTCAACCAATAAGAGTTGAACAAGAAACTGGTAGAAATGAAAAAGTTACCATAACCAATGGAAATGAGACCAAAGAGCTAAAATGGAAAAAAGCTAAGCCACTAGTAGAAAGTGGAAAATGGTCTAGATTATAAAAATGAAAGAAGAAATATCTAGATGTAGTTGGACTAAAAATGATCCTGTATATATCAGATATCATGACTTTGAATGGGGAGTGCCTGTTTTTGATGATAAAAATCTTTTTGAAAATTTAACTCTTGAAATTTTCCAAGCAGGACTAAATTGGTTACTCATTTTAAAAAAAAGAGAAAAATTTAAACGTTGTTTTGACAATTTTAACATACATAAAATAGCTAAATATTCTGAATTAGAAATAAATCAGTTAATGCAAGAAAAAGGAATTGTAAGAAATAAACTAAAAATTCTTGCAACTATTAATAATGCTAAACAAACTCTAAAAATTCAAAAAAAATTTGAATCTTTTAATAAATATCTTTGGAGTTTTAACAATTATAAAATTATCAAGAATAAATATAAATGCATAAAAGACATTCCTAGCCAAACAATTTTATCAAAAAAAATATGTAAAGATCTTAAAAAAAGAGGTTTTAAGTTTATTGGGCCAAAAATTATTTATGCTTTTATGCAATCTTCTGGTATGGTCAATGACCATATAGCTACATGCTTCAAGTATAATGAATCTAAAAAAACTAAGAAAGGTATCGAAAATCGTGATTATCTTTAATGTTTTTTAAAGTTTCAAAAATTAATAAAATTACATTTTCAATGTCACTTTTATGCGCAGTTTCCACAGTGGTATGCATATATTTTAAGGGTAATGAAATTAGTGCAGAAGAAACACCTCCATTTGCATATGCAAATGCATCAGTATCAGTTCCAGTAGCTCTGGATGCTGCTAATCTTTGAAAAGGAATTTTATTTCGATTAGCTGTACCTATTATTAAATCTAATAAATTATTTTGTACCGCAGGGCCATAAGTTAAAACTGGACCATCTCCGCATTTTGTATCACCTTGCTGTATTTTATCAATCATTGGGGTATTAGTATCATGACACACATCTGTAACTATAGCAACGTCAGGCTTTATACTTTGAACAATCATTTGAGCTCCTCTTAATCCTACTTCTTCTTGAACAGAATTGGTGATATAAAGACCAAAAGGTAACTTAACTTTATTCTCTTTCAATAATCTAGCAACTTCAGCAATTATAAATCCCCCTATTCTATTGTCCAATGCTCTTCCTACATAATAATTATTATTTAAAATAAGAAATTCATCTTCGTAAGTCACTACACATCCTACATGTATTCCTAGTTCTTCTACTTCTTTTTTATTTTTACACCCACAATCTAAAAAAATATTATCTAACATAGGTGTTTTTTCTTTGCCAGATTTTCTAGTATGTATAGCAGGCCAACCAAAAATCCCTTTTACCATTCCCTTTGCTGTATGAATATTAACTCTTTTTGAAGGAGCAATTTGATGATCTGAACCTCCATTTCTTCTCAAATAAATATAACCTTCGCTACTTATATAATGTATAAACCATGAGATTTCATCTGCATGAGCTTCAATAACTACTTTAAATTTTTTTTCTGGATTAATAACACCAACAACAGTACCATATGTGTCTACGAAATGAGAATCAATATAAGGCTTTATATATTTTAACCATATTTTTTGCCCTTTACTTTCAAAACCAGTTGGGGAGGGATTATTTATATATTTCACTAAAAAATCCTGTGAATTTTTTGTAATTATTTTTTTATTTTTCATAATCTAATTATATTTTTCTTGAAATTTATCTAATCCTCTGCTAAGCCAATCTTTAAATAATTCAACTTTTCCATAATCTTGATAATTTGCTGGCTCTATTAACTGATTTTCATCAAGATCTAAAAAAACGTAATATGGCTGTGAATTAGTACCATATTTATTGGCTTGTAAAACCATCCATCGATCTCCAGTAGTTCTTACCTTTTTAGGCTTTCCAGCTAAGATTGTTTCATATTGTTCATCTTTAGGCAATTTAATTTTTTCATCTACATATAAAGATATTAAGACTACATCGTTCATAAGAATTTTTTTTATTTCAGAATCTGACCAAACATATTCTTCCATTTTTCTACAATTTATACATGCTTGACCAGTGAAATCAACAAAAATTGGTTTAGATTTTTTTTTAGCATATTCTACTCCTTTTTCATAATCATGAAATGCCATTATACCTTGAGGTCCCATATGCTGGTCACCATCAAAATGATCGTTGTTGTCTATTAATGGAGACCCATTTAAACTACTAATACCTAAAGGGGATTCACTATAATACATTGGAGGAGGGAAACCACTAATTATTTTTAATGGCGCTCCCCATAAACCAGGAATCATATATATTGTAAAAACTCCTGTAACTAAAGCAACAGAAAATCTTGTTACTGATAAATACTCTAACTTTGAATCATGAGCAAATTTTAAAAATCCTAATAAATACATTGTCCACAATGCAAAAATGACAATCCATATAGCAAGAAATAATTCTCTTTCTAAAAAATGTGTTTGTAAAACTAAGTCTGCATTAGATAAAAACTTAAAAGCAAGTGCAATTTCTAAAAATCCTAAAGACACTTTTACAGAGTTAAGCCAACCTCCAGATTGTGGTAAAGAATTTAACCAGCCTGGAAATGCCGCAAATAAAGCAAATGGTAAAGCAATGGCTAATGAAAAACCAAGCATACCAATTATTGGACCCATATAGCCTTTTCCTGTTGATGCTTCAACAAGCAATGTTCCAACAATTGGCCCTGTACATGAAAAAGACACTAAAGCTAAAGTAAAAGCCATAAAAAAAATACCAATTAAACCTCCTTTTCCTTCGGCCTCTACACTTTTATTTGTCCAGGAAGAAGGTAACTGAATATCAAAAGCTCCAAGAAATGAAGCTCCAAATATTATCAAAAGCAAAAAGAAAGCAATGTTGAAATAAACATTTGTAGCCATGTTATTCAAAGTTTCAGCACCAAAAACTGCAGAAACACCAACACCTAGTGCTACATATATAACAATGATAGATATTCCATAAATAATTGCATTACTAATACCTTTTGCCTTAGTCTTTGATTGTTTTGTAAAAAAAGAAACAGTCATGGGTATCATTGGGAAAACGCACGGAGTAAGTAAAGCCGCAAAGCCACTTAAAAAAGCAATGAAAAATAAAGCCCAAAAACTATCACTGAAATCTTTTTTAGCTAAATCATTATCTAACTCATCTGTTTTTAACAATTTGTCGTTTGTTGTATTATGATTTTCATCATTTATTTTAAAGCTAAAAATCTCTTGGGGAGGAAATACACATTGAGAATTATCACATGTCATAAAACTAATCTCACCATTCAATTCAAATGAATTTTCAGAATTAATTTTGATCTTTTGAATGAATTTTACTTCATCTTCAAAATAAGGTAAAACCATCTCAAAATTTGGATCAAACTTTTCAATCGGATTTGGCTCTATTACGGAAGCAATTAACTCATATCTTTCATCTGGAATAAAGGTAAAACTAGTTGGGAAAGCATCAGCCTCTTCTGGTAAGGTTTGAGAATACAAGTACCATCCTTCATCAATTTTTGCGGTAAAATGTAATTCAACCTCATTCTCATTTAATACTCTTTTAGAATAATCCCATGAAACTGGATCTAGTATCTGACCAAATGAAAAATTACTTATTAGTAATAGGAAAAAAAACAACTTATTCATTTTTTATATTTATTTTAAAAGTTCTGCAATGTACAATTTTTTTGTCGTTGAAACCACCTTATACCTATCATCAATTCTTGAACCAACAATCCAAACAATTTCATTTGCAGAACATAAAAGCCATTGTTGTTCTTTTCTTATTTTTGAGTACTTCTCATCTATAAAAAAATCACTTAATTTTTTAAAATTGTTCATACCTAACGGAATAAATTTATCTCCGTTTTTCCATTTACGTAACTTTAAAGGAAAGATTAATTTTTCATAATCAAAATGAGCAATATATGTATTTTGACTAATTGTATTTATATTTTTTGTAGTTAATCGCAAACGAATTGGGTAACTAATCTGCGAATTATTTTTACTTATAAAAAAATCTTTTTTTTCTTTCTTAAAATTAATTTGACTTATTACTAATTCATCTTTTTCTATGATCAATCTATGAGTAATCGAAAAAAATTCTTGCCCATGAGAATCTAAAGCTTTATAAATATCATCAATTTGATTAAACTTATAAGGCTTTAACAATTCAAATAAATATGTTCTGACTGGATTGTTTTTTATCAATTCATCTTTTGACACATATATATATTGGTCTTTTTTGTAGATTAATCTAGCTAAAACTTTATCAATACTATTTTTAAAGACTTGTTCAACCTCTAACATTCTATTAATATTATTAGAAATTGTAAATCTAATTTTTGGATTAATTTCTTCTAACAAAGGAATTAATTGATGTCTAATTTTATTTCTTTTATATAATAAAGATTTGTTACTACTATCATTTCTAAACGTAAAATTTTTAGAATTTAAATATTCTTCAATTTCTTTTCTTGTTAAAGTCAAAAGTGGTCTAACTATATTATCTCGTTTAGATGATATCCCTCTTAATCCATTAATACCAGTCCCTCTAACAAAATTAAGTAAAAATGTTTCTATAGAATCATCTAAGTGATGTGCAGTTGCAATATAATGAGCATTATTTTTATCTTTCAAATAATTAAACCACTCATATCTAATATCTCTAGCTGCCATTTGGATGGAAATATTCCTACTAAAAGCATATTCCTGTGTGTTGATTTTTTTTAGGTGTAATTTTAATTTATATTTATTTGCTAGTTCTTTAATAAAAACCTCATCATCTTCTGATTCAGAACCTCTTAGGTTAAAATTACAATGTGCTAATTCAAAATCTAATTCTAATTCTAAAAAAATATACATCAAACATACACTATCTGCGCCACCACTTATTCCAAGAATAATCTTTTGATCAAGAGAAAATAAATTTTCAGATTTTATATACTTTTCAACTCTATTTTTAATATTATTTATCATCAATTATGTCTAGAATTGGTTGAATTTTAACTAAACACTCCTCATACTCTTTTTCAGCAACAGAATTTATTGTAATTGCTCCTCCTACACCAATTGAAAAATATTTTGTTTTTGCATTATATACAATAGACCTTATTATTACATTAAAATCAAAATCTGATTCTGGAGTAATATAACCAATTGAACCAGAGTAAAAACCTCGTTTAAAATTTTCATATTTTTCTATCAATTGCATTGATTTTAATTTAGGAGCTCCTGTCATTGAACCCATTGGAAATGTTGATTTTAGTAATTTGGTAAAACAACATTTTGCATCTACCTTTGAAGTAATTGTACTAATCATTTGGTGCACCTTTTCAAACGTATATATTTTAGATAATTCTTTCACTCTAACAGTTGATTTTAAAGCATCTATTGATAAATCATTTCTTACTAAATCTGTTATCATTACATTTTCTGAAATATCCTTGTAGCTGTTTTTAAATTCATCAAGTAGTTTATTATCTTCATCTTCATTAAAACCTCTTCTCAAGGTCCCTTTAATTGGTTGGGATAATACATCTTGACCAGATTTTTTAAGAAAGCGTTCGGGACTAGCTGACAAAATATAATAATCCTTCATATGTATAAAAGCAGAAAAAGGGTTTTTAATATAATTATTAACTTTTAAAAATAAATCTTCACAATTTAAATCTACATTCTTAGAAAAAAAATCTAGACAATAATTCATTTCATAAATATCTCCTCTCTGAATATTTTTTTTAATAGCATTTATTTTTTTTAAATATCGATTTTTATTTTCACTTTTTTTAACATTAATTTTTGTAGTTACAATATCATTTTTTTGTTTTAAAGAAACTAGTAATTTAAAAAAACTATCAACATTTTTTTTAGATTCGTGTGACAAAATTTCTATCTGTTTTTCTTTTAATAATAAAACATATTTAGGTATAAAAAAAAATAAATCTGGTGCAAAAACTCCATCATAATTATTTGAACTTAACTGTTCAAGCTCATTTTTTAAATCATATGATAAAGATCCAAAAAGCCAATCTTTTTTATTATTGTGAAAAACACTTAATTTTTCAAAAGAATTTGAATTACTGAGTAAAGTGTCTATCATATCAAACGCAGCAATACAATCATAGCTAATATACTTTTCAGGCATATTAGGTTTTTGGAGATTATAATTTGATAATAAAACACTACTAAAAGAATAATTCTTAGATTTTAAAATTATCTGATTAATAATTTTTTTTTCACATTTGATATTATATTTGTAGGATTTTCTCACAACACAAAAATAATAAAAGGAAATTCATTTAATTTTATATTTTTGAAGTATGAGAATAATTTGTTCATTAATATTTTTTTTTCCTTCAATATTTTTTGCTCAAACTGATTCTATTTCCTCAAATAAAGGAGATTTATTAAGTATCAATGAAATTGGGATTAACAAGCTAATTCTTAAATATGAAAAAATACTTAAAAAACGTAATGGAATAAATGGATGGAGAGTACAATTAAAATTTAAAGCTAAAGAAGCTGAAATTGTAAAATTAAAATCTAAATTTATTAAAAATTATCCTGATATACCTATATATCTAATGTACGATGAGCCATACTACAAAATTAGAGTAGGTAATTGCAGAAATAAATTAGATGCAATAAGAATAAAAAATAAAATTAGTAACCATTTTCCTGGTTCATACCCAGTTCCTGAATTAATTAATTTTTCAGAATTTATAAACTAATTTTTTAATGTTTTTTTAATTTCTACTTCTTCAAACCCTTCAATTATATCGCCAACTTTAATATCATTATAATTTTCAATAGAAATTCCACATTCAAAACCTTTCTTTACTTCATTTACATCTTCTTTAAATCTCTTTAATGATGATAAAGCACCAGTGTATATTACTACACCATCTCTAATTAATCTAACACTAGACTTTCTTGTTATAATTCCATCCAGAACCATTGCTCCAGCAATAGTACCAATTTTTGAAATTTTAAACACTTCTCTAACTTCGATATTACACACTATTTTTTCTTCAATATCAGGGGATAACATTCCTTCCATAGCTAATTGTAATTCTTCAATTGCCTTATAAATTACCGAATACAATCTGATATCGATTTGTTCAGACTCAGCTAACTTTCTTGCTTTTAATGATGGTCGAACTTGAAACCCTATTATTATAGCATTAGATGCAGTCGCTAACATGATATCTGATTCAGATATTTGGCCAACTGCCTTTTGTATAATATTAACTTTAATTGCATCAGTTGAAAGTTGTTCTAAAGAATCTGATAATGCTTCAATTGAACCATCTACATCACCTTTAACAATGACATTAATTTCTTGAAAATCTCCAAGCGCAATTCTTCTTCCTATTTCATCAAGTGTTAAATGCTTCTGAGTTCTTACACTTTGCTCTCTTTGCAATTGATTTCTTCTTGATGCTATTTTTTTAGCTTCTTGTTCGCTATCCATTACATGAAACTCATCTCCAGCTGTAGGAGCTCCATCTAATCCTAATAAAACCACTGGTGTTGATGGTCCTGCACTATCTCTTGTAGCACCTCTTTCATCTAATAATGCTTTTACTTTACCAGAGTAAGAACCAGCAAGAACATAATCTCCAACATTTAAGGTTCCCTTTTGGACTAAAATAGTAGATAAATACCCTTTTCCTTTGTCTAAAGAAGCTTCGATAATAGTTCCTTGAGCATTTCTATTTGGATTAGCTTTAAGTTCAAGCATTTCAGCTTCTAAAACTATTTTATCTAATATTTCCTTAACACCCTTTCCTGTTTTAGCTGATATATCTTGCGATTGATATTTTCCACCCCAATCCTCAACAAGTAAATTCATTTCAGCTAACTCTCCTTTAATTTTTTCAGGATCTGCAATTTCACGATCTATTTTATTGATAGCAAAAATTATTGGAACTCCAGCTGCTTGCGCATGACTAATTGCTTCTTTTGTTTGTGGCATTACTTTATCATCTGCAGCAACAACAACAACAACTATATCTGTGACTTTTGCACCCCTTGCTCTCATTGCAGTAAATGCTTCATGACCTGGAGTATCTAAAAATGCTATTTTTTTTCCATCTTCCAAAGTAACTTCATAAGCACCAATATGTTGAGTAATTCCACCCGATTCTCCTGCAATTACATTTGTTTTTCTGATATAGTCCATTAGAGAGGTTTTACCATGATCAACATGTCCCATAATAGTAATAATTGGAGCTCTCACTTCTAACTGCGAGTTAGTATCAACTATTTCTTCTATGGACTCTTGTACATCTGCACCTACAAATTCAACATTAAAACCTGCATCTTCAACTAACATTTGTATTGTTTCAGCATCTAACCTTTGATTCATGCTAACCATCATACCTAAACTCATACATGTTGTAACTATTTCAGTTACTGGAACATCCATTAAAGCAGCTAATTCATTAACAGTAGCAAATTCTGCTATTTTTACTATCTTATTAGAATCTTCTTTTCTTTTATCCTCTTGATCTGCAACTTCTTTATGAGCTAGTCTTTTTTCTTTTCTATTTTTCACTGAAGATTTTTTGCCACTACCCTGTAATTTTGCTAAGGTTTCTCTTATTCTCTTTTGCGTTTCTTCAGCAGAAATTTCAACAGTATCTTTAGATTTTTTTCTATTTTTTCTAAATCTATTTGGATCAATTTTTTTCTTAATAATTCTTTTTCTTTTCTTTTTATCAGAATTATCTATATCTTTAAATTTATCTAAATCAATTTTTTCTCCTGTTGATTTTAGTCCTCTGATCTTATCATATTTTGGTTTGATAACAGTATCGTCAGAGTTAATTTTTTCGTCAGATATTTCTTTATTATTAGAAATATTATTCTGGTTATTTGGGGATGGTATAATTTTCTCTTCATTTTTTTCATGCTTCTCTTTTTCAATTGATTTCTTTGTAATCTGGGATTCTTTTTCTTCCTCCTCCTCTTTTTCAATTGCTTCCTTTTTTTCCTGTATTTCCTTTTCTTCTTGCTCTTCTTTTTTCTTTATTATTTCTTCTGCTTTTTCTAACTCCTTTTCTCTAGCTAATAACTCCGCGGAAAGTTTTGCTTTTTTCTCCGAATCAAATTCACCCAGCAAATCCATATATATCTCATGAGAAACTTTTGTATTAGGTTTTAAATCTTCAACACCCTTTGTCTCTAAAAAGGCATATATTCTGTCAATACTAACATTAAACTCTTTAATTAGTTTATTTAATCTAACACTTTTCTTTTCTGACATAGTATCATTTTTTAATCTTCAAATTCTGATCTTAAAATATTTATAACTTCTTCAACCGTTTCAATTTCTAAATCTGTACGAGAAACCAAATCATCTGGTGAAATATCTAAAACACTTTTGGCTGTATCACAACCTATTGCTTTAAAAGCATCTATTACCCAATCTTCAATTTCATCTTTAAATTCTTCAATAGCTACATCATCTTCAAAGGTATTTTCATCTCTATATACATCAATGTCATATCCAGTTAATTTTCCTGCTAAATTTATATTATGACCACCTCTTCCAATAGCAAGAGAAACTTGATCTGCATCCATAAACACATTAGCTTTCATGTTTTCATCATTTAATGAAACAGATGTGATTTTTGCAGGAGACAACGCTCTTGTGATTAATAGTTGTTTGTTTTCTGTAAAATTTACCACATCTATATTTTCATTTCTTAACTCCCTTACTATACCGTGAATTCTAGACCCCTTCATACCAACACATGCTCCTACAGGATCAATTCTATCATCATATGACTCTACTGCTACCTTCGCTCTTTCACCTGGTTCTCTAACCACATTTTTAATAGTTATTATTCCATCAAAAACTTCAGGAACTTCTTGCTCAAATAATCGTTTAATAAATTCTGGAGCTGTTCTAGAAACTACAATATTAGCCTTATTATTTTTTAAATTGATTTCTTTAATTACTGCTCTAACAGATTCACCTTTTTTAAAGTAATCTTTAGGAATCTGCTCAGATCTTGGAAGAGACAAATCGTTACCCTCATCATCTTGAAGTAAAATTTCATTTCTCCAAATTTGATATACCTCTCCATGTATAATATCTCCTATTCTTTGTTCGTATCTTTTCATTAATTCATCTCTGTGCTGATCAGAAATTCTAGCCATTAGATGTTGACGAATAGAAAGCACTTGTCTTCTACCAAATTCTTCTTCAAAACTAACTTGCTCCGAAACTTCTTCTCCTACTTCATAATCATCTTCTATTTTTAATGCGTCTGTTAAACATATTTGAGCAATAGGATTCTCTACTTTATTGTCTTCTACTACTTCTCTATTCTTCCATATTTCTAAATCTCCCTTATCAACATTTATGATAACATCAAAATTTCCTTGTTCATCATACTTCCTGTCTAATACTGTTTTAAATACGTCTTCAAGAATATTCATCATAGTCTCTCTATCAATATTTTTAACATCTTTAAATTCAGAAAATGACTCTATTAAATTTTTAATTTCCATTTTATTTAAAATTTTATTTTAAGTTTAGTTTCTTTAATTTCATTTTTACTAATAAGCAATTGTTCTACAGGCTTCTTTTTTCTTTTAATTTCTAACATTAGTCCGTTATCATATGACAAAAGAACACCTCTTTTCTTTTTTCCATTATTTAACAGCACTGATACTTCTTTGCCTATATTTTTATGGTACTGTTGTTTCACCTTAAATGGATTTTCTAGTCCAGCAGAACAAACTGTTAAATCATAATCTTGGATATCCTCTTCAAAAAATTCTTCTAAATATTTACTTATAAAAGAACAATGTTTAAACGTTACCCCTTCAAATCTGTCAATAGATATAATAATAGATTTTTTTTCTGTCATTACTAAATCTACTAAATAAGCATTAATATCTTTTAACTTAATTTCTAAAATTTGTTTTAAATTATCTTTTAAAAGCATTTTACTATATAAATAAAGAAGAGGCGTTGCGCCTCTTCATTTTATTTCTCAAAAAAACTTTTACAAAGATAATCAGAATTTATCAATCAAACAAATTAATCTATTGTAATAATACCCTTCTATTAATTATTTCATATTTTGTCTTGATTTTTATAAAATATATTCCTTTGTTGTATAAAGAAAGATCTATATTCTTTGAAAATTCTCCTATATATTTTCTTTTATCTTCTTCATATATTAATTTACCAAAGGAATCAAAAATGGAAATAGAAAAATCATCAAGATCTTCTGAAATAAACTTGAGAGTTATTTTGCCTTCAGTTGGATTTGGATATATACTAACATTTAACTGATCTTCATCTTCTGAAACTGCAAACCTACTTCCTGATGTGGTTGTAAAAGTATTGTAAGAAGTAAATCCTGAAGTATTATTTGATGACCCACAAACAGAACGAACTTGCCAATGATAATAAGTCCCTGAACTAAGTCCAGTTTTGGTAAGTTGATTAGAAGAAACTCCGTAAGTATAAACCCAAGCTCCCCATGGATCAGTTGTTAACTTAAATCTTACATCATAACTTGTAGCAGAAGGAACTGCATCCCAAACTAAAGTTGCTTGATTACTACTTATAGAGGTTACATTTGTATTAGTCGGTTTAGTACAAGGAGCTAAAGTTGTAAATGTTTGTAATGAAGACCATGCAGATACATTTGAAGTATCAGAAGAACACACTCCTCTTACCTGCCACTCATATATTGTTCCAGAGGCTAAATTATATTTTGTTAATGAATTTCCAAAAATATAACCAATATATACCCATGATCCTCCTTGATTTCTCATCCTTATATCATAATGATGTGCATTAGAGGTTGTGTTCCAATTCATCTTTGCTCTATCTAATAAAATATTAGTAACATTCATACCACTTGGAACAATACATGCTAAATTTGTGGTAAAGTTGGTACCGCTTACACTAGAACTATTTCCGGATGCAACACAAGTTGTAAATATTTTCCATTCATATAAACTTCCAGAAGATAAGCCAGTTAATGTATAACTAACTGCAGTGCTAGAGTAATTATTCGTAATAGTTGTAGTATCCCAGCTAGAAGAACCACTTAATCTATATAAAATATTATAAGCACTTGCTGCGCTAGTTCCATTCCAGGATAATAAAACAGAATTATGAGTTACATTTGATGCTATTAAACTACTTGGATCAGAACAAGGAAGTAAAGTTGTAAATGTTATATATCCAGTGAATGAAGAATTATTTGATCCAGCAGCATCACACATAGATGAAATTTGCCAATGATAATAAGTTCCATTTGTCAATCCACTTAATGAATAGGAATTAGTATTAATAGTATCATAAATCCAAGCACTCCACGGATCTGTCGTTTTCTTATATCTAATTCTATAACCCCAAGTACCTACAACAGCATCCCAAGTTATAGT
>MDSV01176888.1_pt1 | contig 25447 bp, 37 predicted proteins | sample 810851 | NCBI WGS metagenome assembly MDSV01 (sample SAMN05326640, study PRJNA326480) | marine metagenome | isolation source: seawater | place: Atlantic Ocean: North East | collected 2012
AATAGGTAAACTAAAAAGTGTTAAAAGTAATAATTTTGAATAAATTCTCTGCAATTTTTATTCTCTCCCTAATCTTAAATTAGGACTGTATTTGTTAATTTCAATCTATTCTACTAAAAAAGTGACATTTTGTCACTTTTTACTTAAAGCACATATAATTAAACGTTGCTGAATAGTTATTTGACCTTCTTTTATAAATATTAATGGTGCTCCTTGAATCACTCATAGTGGCAGAAATATTTGCCGACCAACACAGTGATAAAGATTTACTAAGGTTCATGCGTAAGGTTTCTAACCGATCAGATCGATGACCAAACAAAGGGAAATCACTGTCATGACCTTTATCGTTATAGCTGTATTTATAAGACGATTGCCAGCCCCACCAAAAAGGCTCACCGTAGTTTAACTCGAAGCCATAGTTCTCATAATTTTCATACCTTATATTGGCACGGTAATTTTCAAGGATAGCTTTATAGCCCAGTGTTGCCTGCCTGGAAGGAATAGAAAATGTTTGCCCAAAAGCAAACCCGTTTATTCTTCCACTTTTAGCAGTTAATGACCTAAATGCTTTTTCATCCCGATAATACGATAACAGTATTGCAGAACCATTTTCTAAAATACCTGAATAATCCAATGAAATGCGTCCGCTTCGCAATATTTCTTGGCGATTAAGGACCACTCTGACCAAGTTAATGCTGGGAGAAAAAACAGGATCTTTAATATTAAAGAAACTTAAAAGATCACAACAAGAATGCTCATTTACCTTGAATACGTTGTCATCTAGATTAAAATTTCGTCTCACTGAAATGACATTACTTTGAACACTAAATTGCGAAAACGTATCATAAGTATCCGTACCGTAGCTAAAGTAGTACTGAACATTATCGCCTCGAGGATGATTGAGATCCTGATCGAAGCTAATCGAGTAATTAAGCATTCTGCTTTGATCGGAAGTTCTGCGAGCCTCTGGATCTACTTCAAGCAAAAAGTCACCAATTTCAATAAAATCAGCATTAATACCTGAATTACCGTTGGTGGTGTGCTTCATGCCCATGGCAATGATTTGTTGGAATTTTATAGGCTGCTCAGCATCCTCAATGGCAGCTAAAAATTGGTCAACGCGGTTAACAACTTCAGGCGGTGGATTAAACTCTTTCACACTTTTTAAATATGTATTAGCTAGGGCATTTGCTCCCAATCTAAAATACAAAACACCTAATTCTAAGCGAATCCGAGGTAGTTCATTGTCATAGATAAGCATTTGCTCAAACACACCAATTGCAGCTTCAAGATCCCCGACTAAGATAGAAAGATTAGCGTACTCAAACAACAGTGTCAGATTGGTTGGATCAGCAAACATTTTTTTGAAGACCTCATCGCGCTGCTGTTGCACTTTAGCTAATGCCTCAGGATCTGTAATGGATGGCGCAACATTTTGGGCAACTACATTAGCTGTAAGCAAACAACTTATTAAAGATACTAAGAAAAGTTTTTTCATGCCCCTATTCTAAAAGTGATTCGGAGTCATTTTACCTGAATGGACATTAAAAAAAAGCATGTTTTGAATGTATTAATTAAGATTAAAATTAGGGCTTATTGCAACTGTATATTCATTTCTAAGCTCATCCATAAATTGTTGTGTCAGTCGATCAGAGCGATACGCTATAAAATCTTGCATAACCAGATCTTTTACTTCTTTAAAAGTTTTTAATCTGCTCGGATTGGTTGAGGAGATATAAACTAAATGTACGCCAAATGCTGAGGTAATGGGATCAGACCAAAGCCCTATTTTTTGTGATGACAGTGCAGAGGCAAATTCATTGCCAAAAATATCTTTGACTTGAGTAAGGGTGTGATTCGAAAACTGATCTCCTGCATAGAACGGGTCACCAGCACTTAATTTATAGCCCTCTAAGGCTGCATTGTTTGCTTGATTGAATGCATCAGGCCCTTTTTTAAAAAAAAGATGTTCGAATGAGTAACCATCTGCAGAAGTATAGTTATCGAGATTATCTTGATAAAAATTAACCAATTCGGCTTCGTTGGGCTCAGGCAATGAGCTCTTCTTTAGCAGCATAATTTTTTGCACTAAACGTCGTTTAATAATAATGTCATCTTGATCGAGCCCAAGTTTTAAAGCTTCACGATAGAGAATTTCTTCTTCAATAGTATTGTTGATTAAACCGATAAGCTCATCAGGTGATGGGTTTCGACCCACCTGTGTATTCCAGGAATTAATTAGCGTATTAATTCTTTGGTCTGAAATAAAGACACTATTTGGATCCTTTTGATTGAATATTTTATCTATAAAGAAGATTGTTAAACCAATCAAAAAGAAGATTAAAATCCTTTGATTCACGGCTATACCTAACTAGAAATTTTTTCTAAGGACTCGATCATTTTTTCTCTAACTTTATCAATTGCCTTAAAAGGTCTAACCATTACCTTAAAGTTAATAATCTTTCCTTTTTCATCCCACTCAATTATGTCCACTCCATTTACCGCAATATCGTCAATGAATGTTTCAAATTCCAAAACTGAATGCAAGCCTTGATGAACTTCCCTTACATAAGCAAATTTTTCCATATTAAATGATTCACCGGCAGCCGTTAAATAGAGTTTTGTCATAGGTTTTCCATGGATGCCCCTAAATACTACTGGAGAGTAAAAAACTACCTCATCATGCAAAATTGTATCTAAAAAATCTGTATTTTGATGAAGAAAATTTTCATGCCATACATGAATGAATTGACTGGCTTTTTCCATGCAAGAATTATAACTAAAGCAACTAAAAGATTCTTGATGATTAGAGAATATATATCTAAACTTTCGATATGAAATATTTTTTTGTGACTTGCAGTATCTTGCTCGTGATTTCAAACTGTAGTCAAAACTCAGACAAAGAGTTCGATTGTGATGGAGTCAATGTAAAGTTTAATGATTTTGAGAGATATTTTGAGGTAGGGGGAGTTGATTTAAGCAGCCGAGAAGGCTTCTTCATGAATCAAACAACAATATTTGGAAAGTTTTATGAGAATGTAGATGGCTCGGCAATAGCCACTTTTAGCAAAATAAATAACACCTTAGAATTCACTGATCCAAATCAAACCTTGACAGCACAATGTACTGAAAAATAACGAAGGGGTTATACCCCTTCGCTAAAGTTTTAGAGAATTTGCTCTGTAATATATATACGATAGTTTGAACAGCTCTCAATTAAATCATTAAGTGCTTGATCTTCCTTAGATCCATTAATATTTTGCCAATAATTATCAGCTCCTGAACCAAGCTCTTCTACCGTGCGAGCGTACAATGAATAAACATAGTCATAGTCACCCTCGGTAGCTCCTGGCCCAGGGAAAATCATCTTACGTCCAAGATTATCGCCGGTCTTTTTGGCTGCAATTGCAAAGTCTTTGTATGCATCAAAAACTTGGTTGCCATTTACACCTTCTTTCATCTTGCAATTTGCAAATCTTACAGCACCAACATCACGCTCTCCCTCTGGGGCTGAGATAGCCCATTGCCATGTGTCTACCGCTTGCACTGTCGTAACCGGTATTTTAGCAGCTTGGCTACCACCGTTTTTGATCCAGTAACCCATTCCCTTATACATCTCAGTTGCACTTGGCCACAAACCAAGAAAAACAGCATCATAATTAGTTAGATCTGAGCCAAATTGTGGTCTAAACAAAACAACTTCAAAGTTATCAAAAGCATCGGTTTTACTGAGCACCTTTTTTTGATTATCGAGTACCCAATCCTTAAGATCGTCATAGTTTTTGCCAGGTAAAAACTTCAAAGCATAATACTCTGCTTTATTGGCTACAGGCTCATACTTATTTTCTTGAGCAGCGACAAGACCACTCAAAAGCAAGCTAAGTGTTATAAGAATTTTTAACATTTTTTTTCTCCTTTAAATTATATTGACTCTTTAGCCCCAAGACGCTTAACGCTATCGACCACACTATCCCATCCATTCTCAAGAATTGGGTCTAATAGACCAGCAATTCCGGTATCAATTCTCCATTGAAGGTAGATCTCATATTGTTCTAGTGAATCCCAATCCTCAATCAATGTATAAGTCTTAGTCTTATCTTCATAATAGACGTCGATGCCAAGACACCCATCAAAGTCTCTGGTCACCACGAGAGCCTCCTTAAATACATCGGCCATCTCTTGAACTTTATCTGATTTCACTTTGAAATCAGCAATAACAACATTCTTCATAATTACTCCAGAAATTTACCTCTCAGTAAAATATACAACATAAATGTTAAGTTGATTAGATATTATTAAAAATTTATAAAAGAAAATTTAAAATGGATTCTTGTTCGAATTGCGTGTTTAAAGTTGGGGTATGTCCAATTCCACTAATTTCATGACTTTTGAAGCTCTTGGTTTCATGCATCTTTTTTAGGGTATCTCTCGATAATAAAGTTGAAAGCTCGCCCTTAAATAGAAGTACCTTAGAGTTAATAGCCTCCCAAATTGGCCACAAATTTGTTGCTGATGGGCTTGCTGCTTCAAAGAGTACTTTAATGTTTTGATCGTAATCAAATTGCCAAGAGCCATCCTTGTTTTTTTTCATGTTAGCAAATATATGATCATTCCATTCTTGATTTGAAAAGTTTGGAAAGGCCGGCATGTGTCTTTGTTGGATGGTTGTAAATGCATCAGTTTTGGATTTAAATATTTCACCTTTACCTAAATAAGAACCAATATTTTTCACACCGGTACTGCCAATTTCCGGACCGCAATCATTGAGGACGATTTTTGGAAATAAGATAGGATCAAAGGCTGACATGGTCATTGCCATAAACCCCCCCATTGAAGTTCCAACTAGATAAACTTTTTTAAACCCTAAATGATCAATTAAATTAGTCATATCGGTAAGGTATGTCTCAGGGCTATAGGCCATCGGATCTTTAAGATAAGAGCTTCTAGCTCTACCTCTCTGATCTACCGAAATTACATAAAATGATTGTTGAAGAAATTGCGCTAACCGGTGAAAATCATTGGCATTTCGAGTGAGACCATGCATGCAAAGAACGGGCTGATTGTTAGGATTACCATAGGTTCTAAAATATAAAGAGCCTTCATCAGGGCATTCAAAGAAGGATTCATTGAAGCCTGATTGATTGGTCATACTTACAGTTTAACTTGTCAGGCTCTAATGCAAGTACTTTTTTTTCTGATTTCTAAGCTTTCTTAGTCTTCGGTACTCTTCCTGAGTACGCTTTTCAACAATTGCCCGTTTCGTGTGTCGTTTTTTACGGGCTAGCTCAGATTTTCTAATTCTCTCAGCTCTGTTCATTCTTTATTAATACTCCCATAAGTATTAATAATTTTCAAGAAGGTTTAAGGAATGCTAAGCAGAGTGAAGCTTTTGCTCAGGAATGCTTGATTTGGTGCCAGTTATATTGTTTTCTTCATCAAAATAAACAAGCACAGGTTCATGTGCATCAGCTTCAACCTCATTAAACTCACCGTAAGCGCAAATGATGATAATGTCTCTCGGTGAAGCTTTGTGTGCAGCTGCACCATTAATAGAAACAGTTTTTGATCCTGCTTCGGCTGCAATGCTACCAGTTAGAGCAACAATAATATTTTTATTTTTAAGCATGATTCAACTTCAAAAACTGAATCTTACCCTCTTTATGTCAGAAAAATAAAAAAAACTAGAAAAAAACCGCTCAAATGAGCGGCTTTATTCGTTTTATAAAGGGGGTTTATGCACCAGATACTACAGATTCATCTGTTGAGGAACCTGATACAGAAGTAAGCAAATAACATTTACCTTCAGAAGTATCTAAATTAAAAGCAATTGCCTTGGATTTCTTTTCTGCTAGTGCTTTACAGCCTGAAACAGAAGTGTATTTTTTAGTAGATTTTACACTTAAGATTGAGCCTTGTAATTTAACGCCCTCTGAAACAGTAAGACTGGCATCGATGGGTAAGGCAGCAAAAATTAGTGAAAATAGGCTTAGGGGAAAAATCGTTTTCATGTTTACTCCAATAGTTAATTATTTATATGCAACTTAAATGCCAAAAAAGTTTACACCGTTAACATTTAAAAGACACATCCTAATAATATAAATCGACACTTGAGAAAAGATAATGTTAAATGTTTGTGTCAAAAAAATTATAGGCAAAAAAAACATACTATATAGATACTGATACCACTAATAAATTTAGCTACTCTTATTAAACTAATTTGATAAAATTAATCCATGGATACTAGAGTAAAGAAACTTGAGGAAATTCTTCAAGAAGCCCGATCTAAAATTGAAGATATTGATCCCATTAGCGTCATTGGAAAAGAAGATCAATATACAATCATTGATGTGAGAGAGCCTGGTGAGGTTCAAGAAAGTGGAATGATTTCAGGTGCGCACAACATACCTCGTGGACTGCTTGAATTTCAATTAAAGCCGAGCGAGGGTTTTCCGGCAGATACCCCAATTTTAGTTTACTGTGCGGTGGGTGCTAGAGCCGCTCTTGCTGGGGTAACTCTTAAAGAGTTGGGTTTTACCAATGTAAGGAATCTTGGAGGTTTCAAAGATTGGCAAGATGCTTCAAAACAGTAAGCTATCTTAACTTTCCAAGTAAAACAGCAAGATGTTTGTCAGCTGCATATTTATATTCTGAGCTTGCGCCTGCCATAACATCGCCTTTGGTTGCACAGGATTCATAAGCTGCCCTTCTGGCCTTAGGATCCGAAAAATCTAATTCTATATTGTTAGGATCATAAACTTTCTTATTCACGGCTGAGAGCTTGAGTTTGCAGTTCGCCCAGCTATAAGCATCCGGATGTAATCTTAATGGAGCCTCTGCATCAAACGAGTGAAATGCATCTGGATATAGTTCAATGTTCGCATTCCCTCCCTCTTGATTGATTGCTTTGACCAAATCAATACACGGTGCTGCAGGAGTCCAATTATCTGCTTCCCCGATATAAATTTGCATATGATCTGGATCCCAATCATTTAAGTCCGGTAATGCCAAGCAGCCTGGATACCACATTAAATATCCTGCGAAGTCAGCTCCCTCATCGTGAATTTCGTCTTGCAGTGGAACCCATCCATTAAATAAGCTTGCAGTGCCACCCAAACTCCATCCTGCCGCAAAAATCTTTTGGTTATCCACCCTTGAATCCTTGCTCATTAAATTTAAGGCTTGAGCCATCTCATAAATGACTGTCTCACTGGTGACATTGATTTGATTCCCAACAGTACTTGAGACATCTCTTGAATCAAATGGGTGGATTGCAAAAACTAAATAATCTGCCTGCCTTATTTGTTCCAGATATCTGCGATGGTGATCTCTCCAATTTGATGAGCCATGCGATGCAATGACTAATGGGTATTGTATTGAAGCATCATAATTATTAGGAAAATGTAGAATGCCAAAAACATCTTGATCTGCTTGCGACATAATACGTCCATCAAAAAGATTCTCAAAACCAAAAATGTTTTTTGATTGATAAATAACTTTTTCTGTTAAATATTTATCAGATAAATCGACATTATCTGTCTGACCGCATGCATAAATTAATAAAAATAATGCACATAAAAATAAATTACGAAACATAAAAACTCCAAAAAAATTTAATTTTTTATAAATAATAATGTCATACGATCACTTTCACCGATAGCAATATACTTTTCCCTATCCTCATCACCCAGTCTAAGGTTGGGGAGTAAGGTCCATACTCCACGTGGATGATCTTTTGTATCATTTGGATTTGCATTTATCTCAGATGACGAAACTAATCTAAAGCCAACTCTCTCTGCGACTTCAATTGCAATAGCTTGACTGACGTATCCACTCTTTTTCATATATTCAAGTGATGCTGAGTCATCTGCTCGGTGCTCAACTACCCCGAAGGTGCCTCCAGATTTAAGTGCATTGAAGGCTTCCTGCATTACATCTTGCATTGCATCCCGGCTTAACCAGTTATGCAAGTTTCTAAAAGTTAAGACCATATCAAAAGTTTCAGCCTCTACATATGCTTTCTTTGGAGGAACATGAGTGGTAACTACTTTTAACCTATCAAATCCTGGATGTGAAGCCACTTTATTATCAAAATTCTCTCTAGATCTTTTTTGATACGCTCCTGCCTCAAGATCATGATGCGTGACCACAAGTTCACCTGAGTTGTATAAAAGAGGTGCGAGAATCTCTGTGTACCAGCCTCCGCCCGCTGCGAGCTCAAGAACTTTCATGTCAGGCTTAATTTCAAAAAAATTTAACGTAGCAGCTGGGTTTCTATATTTATCTCTTTCGGTAAACTTTATTGTTCTGTCTACATTATCAACTGCAAACTGAACTGGATCCTGAGTGACTGATTGAGAGCAGCCTATTAAAAATATGAAGCCACAAAGAAGAGTAATGCTCAGTTTATATTTATTCATTGAATTCCCCTTGTTATGATGCGTCTTATAAATTCTAGCTTACCATGTTAAATAAACTTGATGATATAGCCATTCTTGTTGGAAGATCCCTCCTGGGCTTGTATTTTCTGGGGCCTGGGATAGCCAAGGTCTTTAATTACACAAATTATGTTTCGGTCATGCAAGAAAATGAGGTACCGTTGACATTGGTTGCCTTGCCCATCGTTATTTTAATTCAGGTCATTGGCGGAATTATGTTGATTTTGAATCAAAATGTTAAAGCTTCAGCATTGGCTTTATTTTTTACAACAATCGTAATCAATATTTATATTCATGATTTTTGGACACTTGCAGAAGGCATCAGTAAGGCACACGAAACACAAAATTTTGTAAAAAATCTTGCGATTTGTGCTGGACTGCTTGTGTTAGCTTCTAGAGAAAAGTTTGTAAAGTTAGGATAGGACCGACAAGCCCAATCCAACCAAAATAAGCAAGCCTGGCATACCTTTTTTTCTGATGATTATGAAGTCCAAGAGCACCAAATGCTCCGAAGGCTCCTAAAGAAGAAAACCAAAAACCACCTAAGCCAATAAACCCCAAAAGACCCATTAACCGAATTGCCCCTCCTTTAGATGAAGGGTCAACCCTATCCACCAAACCAATTAGGCCAATTAGACCAAAAAGACCTAACAGACCGATGTATTCCATGATTTATTTTGGTTTAGATTCGTTAACCACCAATTTTCTACCATCAACTTCAGCGTCATTTAAGGCAGCAATTGCTTCCTCGGCACCTGAAGACATTTCAACGAAACCGAAGCCTCTTGAACGGTTTGTACCTCTTTCCATAATGACTTTTGCTGAATCAACTGTTCCGTGTTCTGCAAAAAGATTCTCAAGATCTTGGTCACGAATGCTCCAAGAAAGGTTTCCGACATATATATTCATATTTTTCCTAACAAAAGTTTAGAGAAGTTTAACCTATTTAAGCCTGCAAGGAAGAGGAATCAGCAATTAATTAAGGTTTATTTTGAGAGCAATTTTTTGGTTTTATCTCCAAAGTCATTCCACCAACTCAAACCCATATCATTTACCCTCTGTAAATTAGATTCTGAGTTGTCATCCATTCGCCTATTAACCCTTCCTAATGGGCTATTGATTCTTAAATAATCACCTCCAATAAGATCAGTAATAATTTCGTGATACATGCTCGATTCAAGCATTACCCCCAAAATATCATGCCGCATCCAACTCAAAGCACCCCACTTTGCAGACCTAGGACCACTAATTTTTTTTCTGTTGATTCCTGTGCCAATGCTAAGGACTTTGATTCTGGAATTTGGAAAAAGTTTTTTTGCCTCACTGTAGGCAATCAAACAAGGATTATTAGCTACAATCCCTCCATCAATCAACCATGACCCATCCTCAATTTGGTAAGTTGGGTAATAAATTGGAGCGGCACTTGAAGCAATGACCGCATTTTTTACACTGATTTCAGGTGAGGCATATGAACTTAAAATCCGTGGCGTTCTTGATTCAATATCATAGGTCAAAACCCCTATGGGATTTTTTGATTCTCCTAATTTCTGCTCACCAAAATACTCAGTTAAAACTTTCTCTTTTCCTTTTGAATCATATTTAGGTTTTGTTTGTAAAAAAGAGGCATTATCCCAAAATGATTTAGACATGGTTTCTTTAAGGTTTTCCTCACTCCAGAACCCAAGAATATTTTTAGCTTTCATCTCCCGTGCTGCTAGGCATGCAAGATTTGCTGAGCCAGCACTGGTGCCAAGAAAAAAATCAAAAATTTCATGAGTTGGTTTGCCAATCGAGCGCTCAAGTTCTTGCAAAAAAATTACTTGAGCAATGGCTCTCACTCCTCCACCGTCAAGTGACAAAACTAACTTAGTTTGATTATTTCCAAGGAAATTTAAAACCTTCTTTAGAGTCTTCATTCAGTCAATTCAACTTCCAACAATATAGCCAAACGGGCAATCGCAAGCGCGAGTCTATCAATCACAATGGGGCCATGGTTTATTAGATAAGCTTCATCAACATTTTGTATTCTATTGTCTAGATATCTTACTGAATCCGAGACAGCTATCTTTCTAGTTTCATTTATCCACGGATAAACATCATCACTGTAATCAAGGCTCCTTTTATATTTTTCTGCTAACTTATCTATCTTTATATGTACATCGTTTTTACCTTTTGTTTTATATAAAAACTCTAATATCTGTCCATCCCAAATTGAATGCATATTAGATTTCTTTTTTCCCTGAAGTGTTAAGAGATGATCATTACCACCTCGATCATATCCAAAACCAGCATGTAAAGGCTGATGAATGTCGGCAATAAAATGACCGATAAATCTTACGGCATCTTTTTTTTCAGAATCATTACCTGTTCTCAGCAGATTAAGTTGTTCTTCATACGCACTCATAATGCAGCCTTTTTCAGGACAAGTTTCAGGTGTTATTACATCTTTCCCTGGTGGTGAGTTAATGTAATGCCACGGACCGGTTTCTCTTCGTTCCACCTGTTTAATCACATCTGGCCAAACACAACCCTCCCCATAATCATCACTTTCAAGAATTGAAAACAAATTTTTGGATGTTTCTGAACTCATTAAGTTTGCAGCCTTATTGCATACAAGGCTATGCCCTTCATCCCACCAAGAATAACCTTCAAATGTTAAAACTAGGCAAACAGCTAGGAGTACATTTTTTAAGTTCATAAACTTGCAGCAGCACTAGCAATAGCACGGAACATTGCGACATGAGCAGCCTTGGACTCCTCTTTCTCTGAAGTAAATCTATGATTGGATGAAGTTTTGGCAATGACGACTTTATTTTCAGGATCAATAAAGATGTATTGATTGTAAACTCCTGATGCGGTGAACTCAGTATTAGGGGAACCTGGAACCCACCATTGGTATCCATAACCCCAAACACTTGATGAATTTGGGTTATCACCAGGCACTAAATGATCTTCGTCTGTTGCATGAGATGCATCTACCCACTCCACTGGGACCACTTGATCGCCTTTCCAATCGCCTCGGTTCAAATAAAGCAATCCAAATTTTGCGTAATCTCGCAATGTTGCGTTCAATCCTCCCAGCGCAACCTCCATTCCGCTGTCATCAACCATATAGTAGGCATCGTCTTGCATGCCAATTTTATTCCATATGTGTTCTTGCAAACTTTCGGTCACAGATTTGCCCGTGACTTCCTGCAAAACCATTGCCAACATCTGAGTATCAATACTCACATAATGATGGTATGTGCCAGGTTCTTTTTCATTTTCAAGTGATTTTGCAAAGTCCCTCATTGGTGTACCAAAAGAAATGGTTCTGCCAAATCGATTAATATCGGAATTATAGTCAGCATAATCTTCGTTAAATTTAATTCCTGAGGACATTTGGAGTAGATCTTTGATTGGAACTGCTTCATAGCCTGTGCCTTTAAAATCATCTAGGTATTTCGTGACTGGATCATCGATACTGTCTATCAGACCTTGGTCCACAGCAATTCCTATAAGTGCTGATAGAAATGACTTAGCCACTGACCAAGAAATATGTTTAGAAGTTTGAGTGTTGCCATGCCAGTAGTTTTCATAAAGTAAATTATTGTCTTTTAAAACAATCAATCCATCTGTTTCATAGTACTCAAGCGCATCTTCTAAATTTTCATCTTTTCCCAAATGTTTAAAAGTTGAGGGTAACGAAAAGTTGTCAGTCATATTTTTAAAGCTATGTGGAAAAGCTGAAGCTTTTATCGTTGGACCAGCACGAAAGATTTTATCCATGTTGATGAAGTTAAAAGCTATCTTATCTTTGTCATAGAGATGAATCATTTTATTTACTCTGATAACTTTTGGTCCGTAAACTAAAGCTAAAGCAATTATGACGATTCCAATCAAAATTAAAATCGTTTTAAGGCTCATCATTGATTGTCTTTATTGATATTTTGCTTTATCAAAAGCAGCAATATACTCATCTGCAATATGCTGGATATGCTCCTCGTAACCCTTGTGAGTGAAAATATAAAAATCATTATTCTCGATTCCTTGAAATATTGCTTCAGCAGCTTCGAGTGGTGAAATCGGAAATGATTTTCCTTGCGCATCATCTGCAGCTACCTCTAACATCTCACGGGGATCTTTCTCATCCACTTTTTCTTCTTTCTTTTCAGGAGGTGTATCACCCTGATAAACACTATTTACAATATTGGTATCTACTTCTCCGGGACATACGATGCTGGCTTGAATTTTAGAAGTTTTAAGCTCTTCTCTGAGCGTTGCCATGAATCCACGAATTGCAAATTTTGATGCAGAATAAAGACTCAACATTGGATAGCTGATAAAACCGGATGTGGAACAAGTTGCAACTATGTTGCCGTCCTCGCCGCTTTCAAGCATTCGAGGAAGAAATGCATTTACTCCGTTAAAACATCCTCCCATATTGATATCCATCAACCAGTCGTACATTTCACGAGTGACATCCTTAACTGGAGCTGGCCCTAATACTCCCGCATTATTAAAAAGATAGTGACAAGTGCCAAAGGTTTCATAAGTTTCGCTAGCCAAATTCATCATTGCATTGACGTCGCTTACATCTATTACACGCGCTATTGCTTCAACGCCCTCTGCAGTTACTATATTCAGTGTTTCGTCCAACCCGCTGGTATTTACGTCACATAAAACTAACTGCATTTTTTTACTTGCAGCAAATTGTGCAAGACCCCTACCAATACCACTTCCGGCGCCAGTTATTACAGCAACTTTTGATTCAGTCATAAAGTAATTGAAATCTAATTATGCAATTAGTTTAGGATAGATTCATAAATAAACAACCCTTGTAATATTCCTCAATGATAAAAAGAACTCGATACAGAAAGTGTAAACAATGTAAAAGACTAACATTACCCGATGAATTCAATAAGGGTGATAAATGGTGCAAGCGCTGTCGTGACAGATTGGCACTACAGACCCCACTAAAAATAATTTAACCTAGAAAGTATTTTGTGTAATATTTAATTATGAAAGTTTCAGAAGCAATAAAGAATAGACACTCTGTAAGATCATTTTTAGATAATCCTGTCTCCACTGAATTAATTAAAGACTTACTTGAACAATCTTCAAGAAGTCCATCAGGGGGAAACCTGCAACCTTGGAAAATTTATGTTATTAATGAAAACTCCATGAAGGAATTTTTAAAATTTCAGTCTGAATGGAGTGAACCGGAAACCTCTGCTTACGATATTTATCCAAGAGATCTTAAGGAACCCTACAAAAGTTTTAGTAAAAAAGTAGGCGAGCAGATGTATGGCAGTCTTGGGATTGCCAGAGAAGATAAAGAGGCACGATGGAATCAAATGCTTAAAAATTATCAATTCTTTGGAGCACCGGCTGCTTTATTTTGTTTCGTTGATCGTCAAATGGGTCCACCTCAATGGTCTGATCTAGGCATGTTTTTACAAACTTTTATGCTTTTAGCGCAAGAACATGGATTGGATACTTGCGCCCAGGAGATTTGGTCAATGAAACAAGAAAGTGTTTCTAAATTCTTTAATGTCGATGACAGTCAGATGATATTTTGTGGGATGGCAATTGGTTATAAAGATCAAAAGGCTGCCATTAATCAATTCAGAACAGAGCGCCAAGACTTTGAAGATTGGTGCAAGGTTCTTTAATCTTTTTCTTTTTTATCTTGCTTTCCATTTTGATGCCTCTTTCGTTCGAGCTCCATCATCTCTCTATCAGTGCATTCAAAGTAGGTCTGATCTACCCCAGCTCCATGGGGTTCTGGCAGCATGGGTCCCCTTGGGCCAATATTTGTCATTCCGGCGCATGCACCCATAATCCTTCCTTGCTCACCCTCCACCCCGACAACTTGATGATTTAGGACTTGATATTCTCTTGCTTGACATGAGACGAGTATAAAAATAATTAGTAAAACCGATTTATTCATTAAGTTATTTCTAGTTATTTTTTAGGTTCTTTCTTTCTGAGTCTTTTTTGTTCCATTTTTAGATATTCATTATGCGCGCATTCAATAAATGAATTATCTGACCTTCTATGATTCTCTATCCTACCCTGTTTATCTGGCGTTTTTAAATTACTACCTGAATTCGCCAATTGCATACATGACCCCATAGCCACTCCTATCTGACCCTCAATTCCGTAAACTTGATGGTTTGCTATTTCATATTCTCGCGTCTGACATCCCATCAATAAAATTAGAATCAATATAAAGAAATATTTCACAGATTTTTTAAATTCAACAAAGTATCACACTCATGTCATAAAAAATTTATTTATCTTACTGTATGCATTGCGCACACTTTATTACCTGCTGGATCTAATAAATATGCTAAATAAAATTGCATACCAGTATCGCCTCTAATTCCAGGCGGATCTTCGATTGCTGTTCCGCCATTTGCTACCCCTGCTTCATGCCATGCATCAGCATCTTCAGGACTATCTGCATTAAAGCCGATGGTGCTTCCATTTCCATGCGTAGCAGGCTCACCATTGATAGGTTCTGTAATTATAAACATCGAACCTCCTAAGAAATAAAGATATCTTTTTTGGCCAGTTAAGTTTGGTGCTAAAACGCCAGGTTTCGCACCTAATTTTCCTAATACTGCATCATAAAATTTTTTTGATGCCTCTAAGTCATTTGCACCAACCATAATGTGACTAAACATATCAACTCCTAAATTTTTTTCTATTTCTATGTAGACTAATTATACTCAAAGTTTATTTTGATCCGATGATTTATGCCTGCCTATCAAAAAATCTCTTTTTCCAAGATGTTTTGTTTTTCTGCCATAAACTCGATTTCTCCACAAATGATAAGACGAGCTTTTCATATTTTTACGCATTAATTTTTTAAGAGCGTCTTCATTTAAACCAAATTGTTTCTTAATAGCATCAAAAGGAGTCCTGTCCTCCCATGCCATTTCAATAATTCTTGAAATATCATTTTTATCCATTTTTATATGATAATACTCTCTATTTAGATTGTGAGTTAATATGTATTCATGGACAAAGAAAAAAATATAAAAAAAGATTTTAAAGTTTTCCAGTTAGTTTATGTTTTTGCATATTTAGGTTTAGTTATTGCAATGGTAGTAATGTACCTATAAATCAAAAATCTATGAGTCTAACTACTTACGTTATTGGTAATATCTTCTTGATAATTATGCTCTACATAGTTCTTAGAAATACCAAGAAGTGATCGCTGCATATTAATATGAAAAAAACCTTATTATCCATCTTAATACTTATTTTGCAGCAGGATTTGTTCGCAACAGAGGCCTTGATTTTAGATGTTAGAACTGACAATGAGTGGAACAATGGCTACATTCAAGACGCAAAACATATCCCAATAAGTGACTTAAAAAAAAGACTGAATGAAATTCAAGCATTTAAGGATCAGCCTATTTTTACCTATTGTGCAGCTGGCAAAAGAGCTGAGCGAGCAAAAAAAATATTAATTGAAAATGGTTTTATTAATGTAACAAATCTAGGAGGTATTGAAGATGCCTCTAAAGAACTGGAAAAAGATATTATTCAGTAAATTAGTATTTTGGCTTCTAATTCTGTCTTGAGTATTGATTATTTAATAACTAGTTATTAATTTATGTCCTTTAGCCAATCAAAGATTGCATTGCCAATTTCATCCGGTGAATCCTCTTGAATAAAATGACTGCCCTTAACGGTTACTTCCTTTTGATTTTTCCAAGTTCTACAAAATTCCCGTTGTTTGCCAATTAAAATAGCTCCTGGCTCTGCATTTATAAACAATTTAGGTAGATCATTTTCAGCCATCCATTTAGAATAAGAATCTACAATTTGGCACATTTCAGGAGGCTCATTTTCTAAAGGAATTTGTCTTGGCCAATCAAGCGTTGGTCGACGGGCAAACTCATCATTAAATGGTCTTCTATATTCATTCATCTCATCATCAGATAGTTTTCTTAAGATTGATCCAGGCAGAACAGCTTCTATAAATAAGTTTTTCTTTAAGATCATTTCTTCTCCAGCAGAAGATCTAAATCCTTGAAAAATTCCTCTAGCATCCGCATTCCAATCTGACCACTCCATTGATTTGACAATGCCTTCCATGTAACAGATGGCCTTAACCTTTTCAGAATTACTATGTGCCCAGTCAAAACCCAAGGCAGATCCCCAGTCATGAACCACCAGAGTTACATTGTTTTCAACACCTATAGCCTCCAAAAAACTATCAAAATATCTTTTGTGAGCTGCATATGAATAAGTCATGTTTCCCTCATCCTTCAATTTTTCACTATCACCCATTCCAATAAGATCCATCGCGATACATCTTCCAAGGTCCTTGAGATGGGGAAGAATATTTCTCCAAAGAAAGGAGGATGTTGGGTTTCCATGCTGGAATATAATCGGGTCTCCTTCTCCAGTTTCTACATAAGCTATTTGCTTACCCAAAATATCGATGTATTTTTTGTTCAAGGTCATTAATTCACTTTATATGATTTTAAAAAAAAGGGGGCATAAGCCCCCTATTTAAATTTGAAAAAGGCTAGTCAGGATTGTACATCTTAAGACTTACTTCCATATAAGACCTTTTGAACTTACTGTACTTCCTTGATTCAGTTGCATACGCAGCAAATTCTTTAGAAGCATTCATTCCAGTTAAAAATGCCAATGCATCTTGAGGAGTATTAAAAGCTGCCCAAATTTCATGGGTAATACCATTACCATTATTTCCAAGATAATGGCTTTGTAAGCCATATGCATTTGATGACCACTCATATTTTTCAATACTTTTACTAAAATTCTTCCACAATGGAACAAAGTTAACTGGATCTGTGACTTCTAGACTCCATCTTAAGCTTACGCCATTGTCAACAGTTTCGCCTTTGAGTGTGACGCCTACACTATGAACAGTTAAGGTATCAGAAATAATTTCTGCACCAATATCATTCATAGTTTTTCTAAATTCCCTTCCAGCTCTAGAAGTTGCAAAAATTTGTCCTGCTTTTGCATACTGATCAGCATCTTTATAATACCAACTCACTCCATGAGTTGAATCATCCCAACCATTTTGTTGCACTGCAAAAAAATCCACTTCAAATTTTTCTTTAGCAACTTCAGCTGAATTCATATATTTATCAAAAGCAGCAAAGCATCTTTCAGCTACAGGGCAATTAAATAAAAAGTTAGTTTGATACATTGAATAGTTTGCTGGTAGATGATCATCAGCACTTAGCTGAAAACCAAACACTAGACCAAGCGCTATAAATGTTTTTTTCATAAGTCCTCTCCTATTAATATTATTTACTTTACAGTAAAACTTTTTAATTACATAAACCTATTGTGACAATCTTGAAAATTCTTGAATTCACTTGCAATAGAAATATTTACGTTGATGCTCCAAGGACAAAACAAATATCTTTTAGTTTGAGAGGCCTGTAAGCATAGTTAATGCCAAATCTCTCTTTAAAGTAAAAGTTATTGATTTTAGGGGAATCAATCAATTTTTTTATAAATTGGGTTAGTTTTAAGTTGAAGGTAAGATATAGCTTATGTCGCAAATAGATAGAAACAAAGAATTGGTTCAAGAGTTTTTTAATCTTTTAAGCTCTGGTTCTGATGAATATTTAAACTATTACACTGATGAATCAGTGATCTGGACTGCAGGTGAAAACGCTATCGGTGGTTCAAGATCAAAAAGTGAGGTTGTTGCCTTTGCTAAAAATATTCTAGATTCTTTTCCAAAAGGAATTTCTTTCAATGTTGTTAATTTAGTTGCTGAAAATGATTACGTTGCAGCTGAAGTAGATGGCATCGCAATGCATGTTTCTGGCAAACCATACAACAATAAATACCATTTTTTACTTAAAATTAGAGACAATAAAATTTTGGAATTAAAAGAGTATATGGATACTCAGCTAGCAGCAAAAGTGCTGCTAGCTGAATAGTTCTAAAAGACTTTAAGGGCTTATAAAGCCATTAAAGGGGATTTGACTTAATTCCTATTTTCTCTTCTCCAGACTTCAGGCTGCTTAAATTCTCCAGCCCACATTCCAGCTTTTACTTTTTTGGCATAATTTTGTTCTTTCTCATACCTATCTGAGTACCTTAAATAAGCTACCGCCATGCCAGACTTCACCATTTCTGCCTGCAAATCCATATCACTAACATAGCAAATGCCTAGAGTCCTGCCATACTTATCTTGGCCCTCATCAGTACATCTGACCATTTGATTATTAATTAGTTCTTTGAGCTTTCGAGTTGCTGCATTTCCACACTCCCATTCATTTCCTTTTGCATCCAAGCAAGTCTGAGTTTTTCCAAAGAAGTAACTTTCTGGTGCATCGCTCCCAGTAAACCTAATTCTAATATCATTAATAACAATAGTATCGCCGTCAGTAACTTTAGCATTTCCAACAATATCAGCAGATACATTTATTCCAAAAAAAGAAACAATAATAGTTAAGAATATTTTCATAGTCATTTTTTTAATAAATAATGAGTAACATACCAGTCATTCCCGGCATTGATGGAGAAGAATTTTGCGCAAGTTAAGAAAAACATTCTCCACCTAAAAAACCAAATTTTTCCATTTCCATAGTGTTGATTAAACAAAGTTATAATTTTAGATTTGTTTTCATCATGTTTCTCAAGCCATTTTTGAGATGTCATACCATATTGTGTTCCATTGACTTTCCATGAACGCACTACCTTTAAATCATTTTCAAAATTAGTAAAAATATCTTCCGAAGGCATAACGCCACCCTCAAAGAAGTTTCTTGTCATCCAATCAGATTCATTTTTTGCCTCATATAAGTAGCATGCAAAACGATGACAAAAAATATGAACAAATAGCTCACCATCTGGTTTAAGAAAGTTGCTGACTTTGCTTAGTAGAGACTCGTAATTACGCATATGCTCAAACATTTCTATTGAAATAACTTTATCAAAAGTTTCATTGAATCGCATCTCATTGATATTTTTTTGTATGGCACTTAAGTTATTAAGGCCTCTACTTCTAGCCTGTTCATTAATATAGTTAATTTGATCTTTTGAATTGCTAACGGCAGTAAATTTTGATGTTGGAAACTTCGCTGCAGCAAACAGAGAAAAGCTTCCCCAGCCACATCCTAGGTCAAGGATATTTTGATTTGCCTGAATGCCAGCTCGATCTAAATATAGTTGCAACATATTTTCTTCAGCTTGGTCTAAATCATCTGACTTAGAATCGAATTGTGAGCATGAATATTTCATATGCTTTCCTAAGACCAGTTGAAAAAATGCAGGAGGTACCTCGTAATGTTGATCATTGGCATCAGATGTTTTCTCTGCAATAGGTCCAGACTTAAGCTTATCTATAACTGTTAATTTTTCATTGTCTGTTGTTACAGAGTTCACTCGACCAAGACTAATCTTTCGAATAAAAAAATTTAAAATTAAGTCAGGGATTAGGCCTCTCTCAGCCAAGTAGATTCCTATCTTAATCATCGGTAGTTAATTTAAACTGTGAAACATCCAATCTATTACTTAAAAAGCCGCTTATACAATAGGCATAATACATTTCCCATGTGCGCTTAAACTTAATATCAAAACCTAGTGTTTTGATAATCTCCCATTGGTTTAGGAATTGCTCATTCCAAATTTCTAAGGTTCTTGCATAGGACTTCCCAAAACTTCTTACCTTTTTACACTCTAAGGATGTAGCTGAGGCGCAATTAAAAAATGCTTCATCTGAAATTAGCTCACCGCCAGGAAATATATAGGTTTGAATGAAATCTGGATCCACATTATAAGTTTTAAAATGTTTATCATGCATGGTAATGACCTGAATAAGTGCAGACGATCTAGGTTTTAAAAATTTCTTAATTGCATTGAAATATTCGGCCCAATACTTTGACCCAACTGCCTCAAGCATTTCAATTGAAACAACTGCATCATAAGATCCTTCATGAACACGATAATCTTCATAAATAATCTTTTGTGTACCATCTAATTTTTTGATTCTTGATGATGCATATTCAAATTGTTCTTTTGAAATAGTTAAACCGGTAACATTCATTCCTAATTTTGAAGCATGCTCAATAAAACCACCCCATCCACAACCTATCTCAAGGATGTTGTCTCCTGGCTTAAGATTTAAGCTATCAATTATTTTTTGATATTTCTGTTTTTGAGCAGATTCAAGGGAGTCTTGTTCAGTATTTTGAAAGAAAGCTGAAGAATAAGTCATGCTTGGATCAAGCCATAATTTGTAAAAATTATTGCCCAAATCATAATGCGCATGGATATTTTTTTTGCTTCGCGAAACTGTATTCTCTCTTAACCAATGCTTGAATTTAGCCACAATTTTTCTTGAGTTACCCTTTTTAATACTCTCAACATTAGTTAGGTTTTTTGCTAAAAAGGTCATGGTTTCTTTCAAGTTATCTGTCACCCAGTAACCTCTTATGAATCCTTCAGTAAAACCTAATACGCCTCTTCGAAGAATTAGATAGATTCCTTTAATTGATGTAAAGGTAAGATTGAAGCGCGCTTTATTATGATTTCCGATGATAATATCTGAACAACCCGGCACTGATAATCTCAATGATCCATCTTCAAATGTTTTGAGTTTTTTATTAATCCAGTTTCTTATAATTCGATTTAGCATAACCATTTCCATTATGGCTATAGGCTTGGTTGCCTTTCCGCCATAAAAAAAGTGCATGTAAATGTATTCTAGCAACAACTAAAAGAGTTGAAATTATTATTCGAAAATAAAAGTAACTCTTCTTCAAGCCCTTAAATTTATGTATAGATCCATTTAAAGCAGTATTTATCTCTAATACCTCATCATCATTAAATTCTTTGATAACAGTTTGGTTGGGTTGGTCTGAGATTTTAAATTTATAAATTCCACTTTTCTTTGCAAAAGGTGATACATACATCTTTTTTATAGCCTTATAAAAGAATTCTGAATTGATTTCCCTCCCAGCATTATCAATAAAATAGATTTGTCTTTCACCAAAAGTGTTGGTGACATCTGCAATGAAAGCTAAGACATTACCTTGTTTTTTTAGGTACCAAAAACAAACAGGATTGAAAGCTTCAACAAAAATAGAATTTGGTTTTTTCAGTAAATCTAATTTTAAATCTTCAGAGTCAATTTGATTTTTATCTATAAATATCTTAATTGCTTTTATTGTCTCTTTAGTTCCATCATCATCAAAATCCAATGAAAAAATCTTGCTAAATTTTGTCGAAAAAAACTTCTTATCTTTAAAGCTGTAAACATCATTAAAGTAGCCTGAAAAAAATTTATATTTAAATTGATGTTTCTTTCCAAGAACTCTTTGATGAAAAATACTGCCAACGTATATATTAAATTCCATGATCAATCATCTTGGCTACCTTTAGCGCAGAGGCAAGACCATCCTCATGAAAACCATGTCCTTGGTAAGCACCTACAAAATATAAATTATCTAATCCTTGTAATTTGTTGAGCCTATCCTTAATTCCTTGAGAAGTGAAATCAAATAGAGGGTGCTCATATTGCATCACTTTGAGAATGCTTTGTTCTTTAATTTGAGGGAAGTTACCAATGGTCACAAACACATTTGTTTTAGATTTAAGGTTTTGCAAATTATTCATCCAATAAGTGACATACTCGTAACCATCATACCTAAATGAATTCCACGAAGACCAAAGCTCTTTTCTTATTGGCATAAAACTTTCATCAGTATGCAATATTGTTTTATTGGTGTTATACGAAAAATTAGACATAAAAGAAAAATCTTTATAATTTGCCAATAATTCAGGAACCTGATTTGCATGCGTAGCAATCACAACTTGATCGTAATGGAGGTTATGATTAGATGTTTGAATTTGCCATTGATGATTTGATTTTTTGATAACAGGTGACTCTCCTGTAAATACATTTTTGAGTCTAGATGAATCTAAAATTGCATTCACATACGAAGCGCTGCCATTATTTACAAATCGCCACTGTGGTCTCTTTATGAGTTTTAATAAGCCGTGATTTTTGAGAAATGCAAGCATAGATTCAACGGGATATTCACCAATTTTGTGCATAGGTGTAGACCAAATGGCTGCTGCCATTGGCAAAACATAATCATTAATAAACTCTTTTTTTAGATTTTTTTTTACTAGCCATTCCCGGAAACTAATTCCAGCAAAGTTCTGCTTTGCTACATGATTAAATTTAATGATATTTTTTAAAAAATTTAATTTTTCTGGTTTCAAAAAAGTATTTAATCTTCTAAATTCATTTGATGACCAAGCGCTGGTATTTGAGGACACAGAAAATGACATATCAGTTTTGGCAGTAGAAACTCCCAACTCATTAAAAAAGTTAATAAGATTTGGGTAGTTGAGATCATTAAAAACAATAAAACCAGAATCAACTCTAATTTCTCTTTCCAGTTTTATATTGTGAGTGTGTGTGTGACCACCAATGCGAGTATCACTCTCATATAAATCTATATCGTGTCTTTTACCAAGGTAATAAGACGCTCCTAAACCAGAGATACCCGAGCCTACAACAGCAATTTTCATAATCAGTAACATTGTAAGCTAGTTTGATTTTTTCTTGTTTGCTAAAGTAAAAATCAATAACTAATATTAAACAATGCCCTATTGTATAAATAATTTTATCTAACTTTGGAGAAACTTATGCCTAAACTTGTTGCTTTGATTTGTAAGAGAGATTTTATTTCAGCTGAAAAATTTCAAGAATATTATGAAAAAAATCATGTACCTTTAATTGAGAGTCTTTTTCCAACATTGGCGGACTACAAAAGAACATACTTGCTTCAATCAAATATGCTTAATGATGCACTGCCATTAGAATCTGAGAGCGTCCAAAGTCCATTTGACGTTATTACAGAGTTGACCTTTAATGATGAAGATGGATTAGACCAATTCTTTGCAAGAGGTGCACAGGAGGAAGTTGTAGATGTCATCAGAAAAGATGAGGCTAATTTTTTAGATGGTGAAAAAACTATTATGTATCGAGTTCAATAAACAAATAGAACTAATTAGCCCTTTGATGTTTTATTTACAACTGGATTAATATAAAAACTTCTTGACTCCATGAAAGATAAAATAAAGAAAGTATTTAGAAAAATAATAAAGGAGACTCCTAGCAGGCTGTCTACAAAAGCCCTTAAAAGAGCTAACAAAATTAATAAGCTTAATGCAGGTACGCCTCATGACTGGGAAGACTATGAGAGGTATTTAGAGGAAGAGGCCAAGACAAAAAAATAAAACCTAAAAAATGACTTTACTTTATGGTCTTAGACCTAATTTTTTTTCTAGCTTATATTACTACTTGCCAACAATAATTGGTTTAGGCTATCTTTGAAAACAAATATGAGTAATAAAATTCCCCCGCCGTTGGTAACATTATTTTTTGGTTGTTGCATATACTTTTCTAAGGACTTCTTTTTGGCCATAAATTTTCAAGGATTAAGTGTATTAAGTTTTATTCTTATTTTATTAGGATTTGGTGTCTTAATTATGGCTGCTCGTTCATTCAAAGAGCACAGCACCACAATCAACCCCATTAAAATTGAAACTGCCTCATCTTTGGTTGTATCGGGAATCTTTAATTATTCTAGGAATCCCATGTACTTGGGTATGGCATTAATATTGATAGGTTTATCATTAAAATTTAATCCTATTGGAGGACTTATCTTCACTGCCTTATTTATAGTTTTTATAACTAGGTTTCAAATTAAACCTGAAGAAAATGCTATGCAAAAAATCTTTGGTGAAGAATTTGTAAATTACAAAAATAAGGTACGGAGGTGGTTATAAAAACCCTATAAACGTGAAATCTATAGGGTTTTCCAAGAAGAGGAGAACTTCAGAAGTTTTCAAAGTTTATAAATTATGTGTATATTTTACGTGTGGAACAATTAAACGAAACCTCAACAATTGTATTAAATCGAAAAAAAGCATGGACTTTTAAATTTACTGACGTCGAAGTAAGCTTGAATGGTTCAAAAGTTGCGCTGTTAAAAAATGGTGACTCAGAATCAATAACCATTCCTGCTGGAACACATACATTAGCTATTTTACCTGTCGGGTTTGGCTCCACCTTTGCCCAATCGTCCTCAGTAAGGTTTGATGCTCAAGCAGGAGAATCCTACTCATTTATTATAGAACCAGCTCAGCAAAATTTTACAATTGTCTTATCTGGCTCTTCAGAATCTATTAAGAAAGCAACTCTTGAGTCAGTCCCATCTACTCAAACTGAAGCTGTTGAGCATGAACAACTTCTTGAACCAAAGGATGCAGAGCCATTAGGGCTTAAAGAATCTGAAGAGCAACATATCCTCCAAGAGCAGCAAGAGCCTAAGAGATGGCGCTTTAAACCTGTTTATGGACTTGTTACAGTGGTAATTTTAGGATTTTTTATTTATCAGGATTATCAAGAGTATCAAGACGAACAAACAAGAATAAACCAGGAAAAAAGGACTGCTCTCAACCGCAAGAAGTTCGAAGAGAAGCGTCAGTACGATAAAGAACGCACAAATCCCGCTTGGTTAAAATGGAGTGACGGTTGTAATCTTATAGGACGATGGGATAGACAAAATTTTAGGAACAAAGGATACATTCGTGATTATGGAACAGGAAGAAAAATGACACTAAGAGAGGCAGATGAAAAAAGAAGTATTGAAATATACGCTTGCCACCGTGATAACCCTCATAAACAATTTAAATATGGTCCTGGTTCTTGAGTTTGTTTTAAAGACTTCTCAAACTGGTTAAAGCTTCAAAACTTCTTAGAATGTTCGACCACTAGATATATATAGGTGGGGGTGGGGTGGCAGTCCTGCGTACCCCAACAAGGACAATGCGGATTTTGTGGCTACATATTGCGGACTATGGCTACAAAGTGGCTACATTTATGGCTACATTTAGAAACGAAGTTAATGGATTTCATGGCTACTTTCGTGGCTACATGGTGGCTACATTTGTTTTCTAAGATGCCCTGAAAACCCCTATTTAAAGGGGCTTCAGGT
>MDSV01034908.1_pt1 | contig 25442 bp, 24 predicted proteins | sample 810851 | NCBI WGS metagenome assembly MDSV01 (sample SAMN05326640, study PRJNA326480) | marine metagenome | isolation source: seawater | place: Atlantic Ocean: North East | collected 2012
TGTATATTTAGAGATAATTTTCTTTAGTAATTCTGGTGTTATGAATTTGGTATGTTCTTTAAGCATTATTATTACCACTTCTTTAATAAAACTAAGATTTAAGCCCTCTAAAGATCTTTCAATCATCAATTGCCCATTAGGCATGGTTAAAAGCCATTTAGGTCTAATTCCAGGATATCTACTTGATTTACCTGCAACTGGGAGTAGTAATTTCATATAGTTAATTTTTAAAGTATTTTAAAGCATATTCATAACATTCTTTTAAACCATCTTCAATTGATACCTTTGGTTTAAATCCAATTAAATTAATAAGTTTATCAATATTTGCTTCTGAGTACTTAGTTACTTCTTTATTAATTAAATCTTTTGAGAGTGGTAATTCTTTATCAAATAGTGAAGGATATTTATTCCAGAAATCTTTAGCTTCTTCTCTTTTTATTTTTAATTCTTTATTAGCAATTTTACAAATTATATTTACAATTTCATTTACAGAATAAGTATTTCCAGTTCCTATATTCAAGGTAGTAAATTTTTTATCTGTATTTAAAGCTAAAAGTGTTTTGACTATCCTATAAACATCTTCTATATAAATATAATCTCTTCTCTGATTGCCCGAATCAAAAAGTGTAGCTTCACTATTATTAATTAAACAACTTAGTATATAACCTATTAATGGGGGCTGTTTTCTAAAATAATCTTGCCTAGGTCCATATAAGTTGAATAAACGTAAGGCAAATATCTCTAGGCCATAACTATTTGCATAAGAATTTAGAGCATGTTCCGCACACATTTTTGAAGTTGGATAAACAAGGGTTGTTTCATGATGAGTGGATTCTAAAGAAGGAAAAATCTTATCATTTTCGTAAATTGCACCTGAGCTAAAAAATATTATTTTTTTACATCCTATTTTGGAAGCATAATCGGCAATTCTTATAGTATTCACTACGTTATTCTCATAGCTAGAAGGAGGATCAACTTCATTATCTGGTAATGGAGCAGTAGCGGCACAATGTATTATTGCGTCATAATTTTCTAAATTGAAAGTGTCCTCAGTAAAAGTTTTTATATCTTTTGGAATAAATCTAAAATCTAAATCTTTGATTCTTTCCTTATATCCATGAGAAAAATCATCAATACCAGTTAATGATATGTTTTTGTCATTTTTACTAAAAAAATCAATAAGGCTTGATGCTACAAAGCCAGCCGCACCAGTAATTAGTACTTTCATGATAAATCTTTAAGTGAATTTTTAATCTGTTTTAACAACCAATATTTATCAGATTTTTCTTTTATGTAGGGACATATTCTTGCAAGATTTAATGAATCAAAAAGAAGTATTTCCCTTTTAAAGACTTTTTTAAATATTTGTAATTGTGTAGGGATACAATTATAAAAAAATAATTTTGCGGATGCTTTTTCTGGTCCTTTTAGATTTCTGTAAGACCATCCATAATCTAAATCTTGATTTAGTTTTACAATATCCCATAAGGGAGATTCTATAAATGTAGGTAAGAAATCAATTAAGTTTAAAGCTCCTGAGCTTGAAATAATAATATTTGATAAAGTTAAATCTCCATGACAAGGACCTAAAGGAATTTCAAGATACTTATCTCTTTTAAACTCTTTCTTCAAATCTTTTAGAATCTCAATTAATTCATTATCTGAATCTATTTTTTCAATAACCGAATCTATTTTTTGGATAAAAACTTTGTTTTCGGTTGTTCTAATCTTAGAATTTTCTAAGTTATTATTGATTAAGGTTGAAAGTGCATTTTTAATATTTACCGAAACCTTTCTCGAGCCAATTAAAGCTATATCTGACCCAGAATTACCCTCAACATATTCCATAATTGCCTCGAATTTACTATTACTAATCATTTGTGTTTGAAATACTTTTGGTGACCTAATAATTAAACTATTAATTCTTATTTCATCAAAATTTATCTGTTTTTTAGTAGCAAGGTTACCTCTTTCGCACTGATACCATATTTTTTTAATGTAAAAGTTTTGTCCTTCCATAATGAGCTCAATGTCCTCATTTGAATTTGACTTAGATTTTATTTTCCCTAATTCTTTAAAACCAGCAGGATCTAATTGCACTATTAAATTAAGGTTTAGTTTCTCACTAGTTATCTTATAATAAACATTAAAGCGAGAGCAAATACTCTTAAACATAGAGTAAGTTAATACCGTAATAGATTCTGCATTAATTGCAATAGATTATAATTCTCAAATCCCTAAAAACCTAATGGAGCCAAGCGGACTCGAACCGCTGGCCCCCTGCATGCCATGCAGGTGCTCTACCAACTGAGCTATGGCCCCATATCCTAAAACAACAGTTATATCATTCAATCATAAGATTTCTTTCGTAACTGCTGTAATTCCCATCGTACTTTATAGTGTTTGATTAATGGATTATGAACCTTAAAATGCACCTAGAGATTTACAAGTTGTAGGATCCTTTCTTGTACTGTTCTAAAGTAGTTCCTCACCTACTTAAAGAGTCAAGTTGGTAATGATTGGTACGTGAAATTAAGATAACGTAAAAGAAAGAATTTAACTAAAGTTTCTTTAAGATATTTATCTGGCGAAAGAAGTGTATTTTTATTGGATAAGTCTCTAAATGTCCAATATCTTTCCAGTTACAATATTTTATTTGAACTTTAGTTATTAAAAAGTTTCTTCGCTCAATGACTTAGATCAAATTTTTCATTTTTCTTTAAATCACTTATTGCACAATTCAAATCCTTTGTTTTTTGCCAAATTAAACAACACTCATTTACAAATATTCTTAGGATCTAGATATTCTATTACGGATCCTGATTCGAATTTTAAAATTTTACTACACTTTTTCAAAGTAGATAATCTATGAGCAATCATAATTACAGTGGTATCAGGACCTAAATTATATATTGACTCCACAACTGACTTTTCGGTATTTGTATCTAAAGCACTTGTTGCTTCATCTAGAATGAAGAATTTGTTATTTTTGTAAAACGCCCTCGCCAGAGCAATTCTTTGTCTTTGTCCACCACTTAATCTTATGCCTCTCTCACCAACAACTGTTTTATAACCATTTGGACAACTTTCTATAAAGTCTGATATTTTAGCTTTAGAAGCAGCTTCTTTTACTCTTTCAATATCAACTTTGTTAGGCTCCTCTCCAAAAGCAATATTTTCATAGAGAGAAGTATCTGATAGAAAAATCAATTGTGGGACATGAGTTATTTGAGATCGCCAATTATATTTCAAACTTTTTGCATTATCTTTAAAAACATCTTTCCCATCCAGAATAATTTGACCTTGAGTAGGCGCAATAAGAGTCATTAATAGATCAATAGCTGTGCTTTTACCACTACCAGTCTTCCCAATAATTCCTATTTTTTCTCCAAAATTAATCCTAAAATTTAATTTATCTAAAACTAATTTTTTATCATTCCCATAACTAAAACTTACATCTTTAAATTCAATATATTTTTTAAAAGGTTTTATTTTCTCTTTTTTTGTAATTACCGGTTCATCTTGATTTAATAAATTTAATACATTTAATTGTGCAGCAGTTGATCCTTTCAAAGCAATCCAAGAAGAATAAATACTCTGGAATCCTGGCAATAATTTTTGAGATGCAAGCGCAATAAATCCTACTAGGGAAATTGCTTCTGATGAAAGCCCCCTATTTGTAATTATTACGCCAGTAAATGATAAAAAAGTTATACCAATTGTTTCTAAAAAATATTTTGGGAATGTACCTAAAAATCTATTCTTTGCAGTTAGCTTTCTGATTGGTATATCAGTATTTTTGAAAAGATCAGCATAATATTCTTGCTTGTTTCCAAGAATAATTTCTTTAATAGCAGATAGACCCTCCTGTAAAGATTTGATTCTTTGTTGGGATTTCTTGGTAATTATATAACCATTCTGTTCAACAAGAATTCTATTTTTATACCCAACAAAAAAATAAGAAACAACAACTATTGATATTAAAGTAATTGCAATTTTAATATTTACTAATAAAAGACCTGCCAAAATTGATAATGTGATTATCAGAGAATTTAATATAATTAGTGCGTAAGATAAGCCTTGAACTGTTGTATTGATGTCTTTGCAAATAATATTCACAAGAACACTACTATTCCAACCTAAATGTTTTTTATAAGGTTGATAAAGAGTCTTTTTATATGCCTGAAAACTTAATTCTGAGCCAATAGCTGCTGTTAACTTAAAATTAAAAGATAAATTACTTACCCTAATAATCGCTGAAATATATACCATAGATAGAAAAACAAAAGTAGCAAAATAAATTATTTGTTTCTCATTAGTAAAATTAAATAAATCATAAAAAAATGTAATAAATTTATAGTCAAATAATTTATCAGGATTAGTGATTGCAGTTATAAATGGTATTACCGAACTAAATGTTAGGAACTCTGCAAATCCACTAAATAGCATCAATATAATTAAAGAAAAAAATTGTAATTTTCTTCTTTTACTAATTCTTTTTAATACATTTATAAGATTAAATATTATTTTTAGTTCATTGAAATTATCATTATATTTATAATATTTATCTGAATAAAATATATCCTTATATATTATTTTTTTAAAAATATTTTTCATTATATATTTTTAATTTAATTTTTAATAAAAAATTTTATTGTCTTAAACTATAACAGAAAGCATTCAATGATAGAATAATAGAAAATTTTTTATCTTGTTAATTAGTTTGATTTGGAATGCCAAATAATTTGACCGTCTCTATTATTATAAGGGCGTTAAACGAAGAGGCTCATATTGGAAAGTTACTCTATGGAATTCAACAGCAGACTAAATTACCTAATGAAATAATTCTTGTTGACTCAGGTTCAACAGATAATACTTTATTAATAGCCTCTTCTTATGAAATAATAGTCGAAAAAATAAAAAAAGAAGAATTCACTTTTGGAAGATCTTTAAATATTGGATGTAAAAAAGCAAAAAGTGATATTTTAGTTTTTTTAAGCGCCCATGTATATCCTTCGACAAAGGAATGGCTTGAAGAAATTATAAAACCTTTTAGCGAGCCTGATGTAGTTTGTAGTTATGGTAAACAAAGAGGGAATAAAACTACAAAGTTTTCTGAAAATCAAGTATTTTTATCATATTTCCCAAATCATATTAAGGATGTTAAGACAAATTATTTTTGTAACAATGCTAATTGTGCCATAAGAAGAAAAGAATGGAATAAAATAAATTATGATGAATCTTTGACAGGTTTAGAAGATTTAGACTGGGCTAAAAAACAATATCAAAATGGAAAAAAAATAATATATGTTCCTAGCGCTGAAATTATTCATGTGCACAATGAAACTTGGAATCAAATTAGAAATAGATATAAAAGAGAAGCAATAGCTTTGAAAAAGATTGAGCCATTTATTTCGATAAACTTTTTTTCTTTAATTTATCTTATTTTGCTAAGTATCTTATCTGATATATTGTCTATCAAAACAATTAATTCATTCAGGTTAAATTTAAAATCAATAGTTTTATTTAGAATTAATCAATACCTTGGGACATACGAAGGATTTAATATTAAAAATAAATATATTTCTGAAATAAAAACAACTTTTTATTATCCCCATAAGAATTACTTTGAAAATAATAAAAAGTTTAGAAAATTTAAGTATTTAAATAAAAAAAATAAGAAATTTAGAAATCTGATTAATTATGATTCCTTTTGAATTTATTATGGTAATTATTCTTAAAATGAATAATTAATTTTATGTATGATGTAGTTGCTCTTATGCCTATGAGGCATAATTCTTCAAGAGTTGAAGGTAAAAATTTTAAAAGATTTGGAGATGGTAGACCACTTTTCTTTCACATGGCGGAGAAATTATTAAAGTGTAGGGATATTGATAAAATAGTTATAAATACTGATTCACCAGTGATCAAAGAATTATGCATAAAAGATTTTCCAGAAATATTAGTTATAGATAGACCAGAATCTTTAACTAGTGAATATTGTCCAATGAATGATATACTTCTGCACGATGTAAATACCGTTCAATCTAAATTTTATATACAAACTCATTCAACTAATCCCCTTCTATCTGTAGATTCCTTAAATAATTCTTTGAAAATTTTTAAAAAAAATTTCCCAATATACGATTCTCTTTTTTCTGTAACCAAAAAACAAACTAGATATTGGGATTCTATGTCGAGACCAATAAATCATAATGATAAAATTTTAATGAGGACACAAGATTTACCTCCCATATATGAAGAGAACTCTTGCATTTATATTTTTGAGCGCGATTTGTTGATAAAGAATCGAAATAGAATTGGGATGAGACCTTTCCTTTATGAGATTGAGGCTTTAGAGGCTGTTGATATTGATGAAGAGGTTGATTTTTATTTGGCAGAAAGAATTTTTGAAATTCAAACGAAAAAATCATGAAATTATTAATTACTTGTAGTCATTTAGTTAGACACATAAAAGATCATATTATTGAACTTCAAAATTCTGATATAGAATGGCAGGCCTTAAATCCTAAAAATCAACAATTTAATTGCAAAGAAATTTTGGAAATATTACCAGGGTATAATTTTATCATTGCTGGTGATGATGAAATTAATGAGAAAGTAATACAAAAGGCATCTTCGAACGGACTTAAAGCTATTATTAAATGGGGAATTGGCGTTGATAATATTGACTTAAAAGCAGCTAGAGAATTCAATATTCCAGTTTTTAACACTCCAAATGTTTTTGGTTGTGATGTAGCCGAGCAGGCTATGAGTTATATCTTATCCTTATCAAGATCAACTCATATTATTGATTCCGAAGTTAGGAATGGTAATTGGAAAAAGATTGAAGGGAGTTCTCTTTATGGAAAGAAGTTGGGAATTATTGGTTTTGGCTCTATAGGAAAAGAGATAGCTAAAAGAGCAAAAGCTTTTAAAATGAATGTCTTTTTTTATGATCCTTACTTTAAGAAAGAATTCCATATAGATAATTCTTTTTTGCAAGTTGAATTTGAAAAAATATGTGAAATCTCAGATTTTATTGTTTTAGCATGTTCTCTTAATGATAATAATGTGCATCTTATCAATAAAGATTCAATATCGATGATGTTTAAAAAACCATATATTATTAATGTAAGTAGGGGCCCTTTAATAAACGAAAAAGATTTAATACAAGCTCTAAAAGAAAAGAAGTTACGAGGAGTAGGTTTAGATGTTTTTGAAAAAGAACCTTTGTCTATTGATTCAGATTTAATAAAGATTAGAAACTGTATTTTGGGTTCCCATAATTCTTCTAATACCGGCGAGGCTGTAAAAAGAGTTAATAATATGACTATTAAAATGGTAATAGATATGATTTCAAATGATGTCTATAAAATTTTTGAAGAAAGGAGAATAGTTTGAGAAATTATTCTGTTCAATATTCTAGCTTATTTAAGAAAAATGTTGTCATTACAGGAGGTGCAACTGGAATTGGATCTGTTATTGCAAAATATTTTTATAATCAAGGCTCTCAAGTAATTATTTTAGATATTAAGAAAGATGATGCAGGTCTATTAATAAAATCAATGCCATCTGAAAAAAAACTTCTACAACCTGATTTCTTCTATTGTGATTTAACTGATACTGAAAAAATTTCTCAAGTTTTTTTTGAAATACATAATAAATATGGTTATTTGGACGTTCTTTGTAATAATGCTGCTGATGATCAAAGACATGATTGGGAAAATCTTTCTTCATTAGATTGGGATTATTATCAAAACATTAATTCTAAAAGTCAGTTTTTTTGTATAAAAGAATTTGTAAAATTTACCAATTCAAAAAAAGGTGCAAGCATTATATGTATGGGTTCAATTTCATATTTAAATGGAACTACAGAGATGCCTGTTTATACGATTGCTAAAGCAGGACTAGTTGGTATGGTTAACACTATGGCTAAAATTCTTGGTGAAAGAAATATAAGAGTAAATTTAATTCAACCTGGATGGATAATGACTGAAAAGCAATTAGAAAAATGGGTTGATTCAAAAGCAGAATCTTTAATTGAGGATAATCAGCTACTAGAAGGCAAGTTAAATCCTGATGAACCTGCGAAACTAGTATTGTTTCTAGCTTCAGATCAAGCCTGCAAAATAACTAAACAGATTATTAATGTAGATGCAGGTTGGGTTTAAAATTAATAAAGATTTAATTATGAACAATATAAATTCTTAATATAAATGGCGCTTTCTAATGAAATTATCTTAGAATTCACTGCTGGCCAATTATCAATAGAGTTTAAGTAAGGGTAATTTTTATACTTTTTGTAAAGTTTAAATTTCCAAAGATATCTATAAATAATCTTTTTATCTCTTAATTTGAGATAGTCAATATTATCTAGGTAACATGGAATTTTTTCTTTTAATGCAGCTAAAACAGCTACTCTATGATTACCTGCTCTGACGTAAAAACAATTCTTCTCTAAGTCGATAGGATAAACAATTATATTTTTTTTTGACTCTTTACTTTCGATAAAACCACTTTTCTCAATGCTAGATATTAATTTGCAAAGCTTTTTAATTATTTCTTCTGTTTTATTATTTAAGTAATCATAATCGTAATATTTTCTATTCAATATTGGTTTTTGCGAAAACCATGGAATAAATAATGAATTTATATCCCATTTTTTAAGTTCATCTAAATCATAAAGATCTGCTAAAGATTTCATTTTTTTTCTTAAATAATGATGTTGATTAATAATATTGATGGCATGCTCTTCCCATCCTTGTGCCCCATTCAAAATAACCTTACAAGCTTCTTTTAATGGCCAGCCAAACTTTGAGATAGGAAATCGCTGCTGATTACATATAAATGAACTTTGTAAATTAAACTTTTTAATTTCTTTATTAAATTCAATTTTCGACATTAGAGCTGAATTCTTTTTGCATGAATAATATGTCTAGGAAACCTTAATTTATTAAATATTTTTAGTTTTTCTGAATTAATTATTTTAAAATTGTTGTTGTATAAAATATTTTGTAAGCAATTTGGTGAAAAAATAAAATATAATTTATTGAGATTATTTAATTTTTTTTGTTCGTTACCATAATAAGCTATATTTTTATTTGATTTTAAGTATTTATATTCAATAATTAATTCATCGCAAATATTTGAAACTTTTTGTAGAAAAAATAATGGGTCAGGGATTCTATGCAATAGGCCTAAGATTAATCCGATATCATATTTTTCATTTTGGACAGAACCAATATCTTGAGTTGAAAAATTGCAATTATTTAATTTAAAATATGATTTTATAAAATTAGCTTTCTTAATTCTTGAAGAGTCAAGGTCTATGCCTAAAACTTTTTCCGCATATTTTGATAATTTATAAGAAAAGTATCCATCTGAACAACCAATATCTAAAATTGTTTTATTTTTAAAATATTTTTCTTTAACAATTTTATTAATCCTATTCCATTTATTTAGATTTGAACCTTCGCTTCTTGGAATCAATCCTTTATCCATTGTTTGTAGATCTTCATTTAACCAAAAATAATGATTCCAGGGACTTTCTTTCTCAAGCTCCTTTATTATTTTATATGTATTTTTATTATCCAAAGATTTCATTTGTCAATTTAATAGTAAACATATAATTAGTAGCTAATAACTTTTGTTTATTATACAAAAATCATTAAATTATTATATTAGCTTATTGTTATGTTAATCCTTGTTCAAGGACCATTTATTTCAAACACAAAATATCTTGTAAAAGATTTAGCCACCTGCTTCCCATATTATCAAGTTATAGTTTCTTGTTATAACGAAAAAATTGAAAAGAACAATTTTAGTAAATTCCAAAATATAAAAATAATAAGAAATTCTGATCCTGGGAGTGTACTGGTACCACCGAGAGGAAAGTCAATGAATTTAAAAAGACAAGCAAAAACTATTTATAAAGGATGCTTAAATTCTAATGAAGAATGGGTAATGAAGATTCGCTCAGATTTGAAAATAGAGGATAAAAATAAATTTTTAAAAGAAATAAATAGATTTGAATGTTTAATTAATGAAAAAAAATCTATAAGAATAATCACTCTTGATAATGGGAGTTTAGATATTTTTAGTTATTATGACATGCTTTTTCACTTTAATGATTGGTTTTTTATTTGTAGAAGAAAAACTCTTTTGGAAAATTGTTTAGCCATTTGTAATATAAATGAAGAAGATCTAGTAAAACCATTTCAGAATTTATATCCTAAAAACTATTTTCACTTCAAGAAATATAGAATGTTGTTTCATGGTGAACAATTAATTCATTTTGCTAAGCAATTTCTTGAAGGTAAAACAATTAAATATTGCTGTCAGAATAATACTTTTTATAGATTAAAGCATTTAATTTGGGTGGCAAAATATTTAAGGGTTGTTCCTTTAAGAAAAATTGGATTAAAGAGTTCAAAAGTTGGTTATCCATCTTTGAGATCAAAACTTGCGGCAATATCATTTTATAGTTGGGAATTACATTTTTATGTTTGGAAAACAAGAGGAATTACTAGGAAAATTATTATTACTATCTTAAGAACACATGGCTATTTAAGAAAATTAATTTTTATAATTCTAATGTTAAAAAGTAGATTAAAATTATATTTCTTAAGATTATTTAGAAAAATATCTCCAAAATATTGATATATTTATCAATATTTAAATATTTAATTTTTTTATAAATTTAAAAAATTTTTCTTTAATTCGAAAGATAATTCTTCTTAATTTTATTAAATATTTATTACCTTTTTTTAGATCTTTCCAATAATTTTTTGCATTATTGTATCTAAATAAATCTTCTTCAATTAAACCTTTAGTAGCATATTTATTAAAATCTATTATAGGATATACATCTAGTTTAGTTTTTTTGGAAGCATTATAAAAATTTATGTATGGCTTATCTCTATTGAAAATCTTTCTTGATAATTTGTGAATATTCCTCATTTGAAGATTTACTTTTATTGGATCAGGTATATGCGCTTTATAGTTTTTATCAAAATGATTATTATCAATCATTGAACCATTATTAGTCTTCCAACCTAAATCTGTACCAAGAAAGATAATTTCTCTTGGTTCCATATAATAAGCAATTTGAAGTGCCACATTTATAGTAGATCCTGATTTATCGATTGAATTTAAAATATTCGTTGAAAAACTCTTTGGATTAATATCTCCATAAATATTAGGTTTATTTTCAGATAAATTTTTAATTAAATTTATATTTTTATTAATTTTAATCCCTTTCCTTTTTAGGAATTCCAGACATCTTTTATCAATGAAACTAGTAGTTTTTTTTTCTGAAACGGCATTTATAACTGATAATGCCCATTCTTCTCCCCATATTGGACTTAATATATTTGATGAACAAAATAAGTAATATGTCGGCCTCCATTTTTTAAGTTTTTTATATATCATTGAAATTCTATTCATAGCAATTGATGGCGAATTACTTATGAGATCTAAATCTGTTTCATTTAGACTTGGACCGTTACCAATAATGTATAAAGTTTCATTCCTATGAATCCCTTTAAATGGTTCAAAACAAAAATTTTTTTTATCTATCATTTCTTAAATTTTAGATTTTACTAGCTTAATAATCTCAGTAAATTCATCTCTATTTAACTTCTCTTTATTGAGGATTTCTGATAAAACTGGATCGAATTTTAAACGAGGATTGTTCTTATTAGTTTTTAAAAATTCCCATTGATTTATTTGGTCATGTCTAATTGAAGAAAAGCAATCTTTTGCGAACTTTTCCTCACTCCTAGAACATCCTTTTTTATAACCTGCAAAAAATGAATCCATATAAAAACTAAATCCAGTTATGAAAATTTCTTTGGCGCCACATTCTAAAAGATCAAAAATAGCCGAGAAACCCGTGTTACTTCTGCACCTAATACTTTTATTTAGTTTGTTGTACTTTCTATAATCAAAAATATGTAAATTAAAAAAATATTTTAATTTTAAGAAAGTTAAAAATTTTACTCCTTTACTAAGTTTATTAGAATTTGATTTGCCTGAAAAATCAGATCCAGGTGTTGTACAAATCCATTTAATCTTATTTTTCTTTAATTCGCTTATGCTAATTATTCCTCCATTATCTTCATGCTCAATTAAACAGTTAAAAAGAATATCAGTTTTTGAACCGATTTTACTATTATTTTTTTCATCTACTAATTCAATACCGCGGTTTATTCTTGCCACTAGATCAAATTTATCAATATTTTTACCAAATTCAAAATAATTTAAATAATTAGCAGGTCCTACTAAAGCAATTTTTTTATCTTTTACAAATGAACTAAAGCTTTCTTTTTTTTTGAAAATTTTAAATAAGCTCTTCATGAAAAAATTATATCATCTAATAACTTAATAAAAATTACAATATCCTTTGATAATTTTAAAATTAAATAATTATAGTTAAAAATTTAATCTAGATATATTTTTAATTAATTTAAATTTCCATTGATAGGAATTATAAATAATATCTATTTCTTGGGGCAGGGCACTATTGATTTCAAACATATCCCAATGAACAGGAAATAGCTTTTTGATATTTAATTCATCAGTCAATCCAAATGCTTCCCTAATACTCATGTTGCCAATAATTCCTCTTCTTCTACGAAAAAAATTATCCTCGTTTACAGGTAAAATAGCGATATCTATTTGTGGAGTTGACTTTAAAAAACTTATAAGCTTTTCAGTAACATTAGTGTCACCAGCAATATAAATGCGAGTTTTTTTATTATCTATTATCCAGCCAACAGTACTAGGATAGCCATCACTAGATAACAAAAGTTTTGGATGTGAAGATGGAACAGGAAGAATATTTATATCATCACCAAGTTTTATCTCTTTATCAATTAATCTAACTATATTTGATGGATGAATATTCCATTTCCTTAATATATTCCTAACAGGTTCTGGACCAATAAATTTTGCATTAGGATTGCCCTTAGCTAGTAATGGGATAGTATGCGGGTCACAGTGGTCTATGTGTTCATGTGTTAAGAGTATCCAATTTATATTTTTTAGATCTTCTGGTTTATAAGGTATTGGAACTTTTCTAACTAAATCCTGAGAGTCTAATATTTCTACTGAGTTACTAAGATATGGATCAATTAAAATGCATTGATTTTGGTGTTTTATCATAAATCCTGATTGGCCTAGATGTTTTATTTTCAATTTCTTTAAAAGGTGTAATTTTTAGTTGAATTTTAACCATTTATTAGCAATTTTTTTTGATATAAAATCACCATAAAAAATCCATTTAATTAATTTAAGGATTAAATCAAAATTATAGAAGTATTTTGGTATAAAGATTAACTTAACAATTACATTATATCCTGCAAGTTTTTCTTTGAAATCATATAGCTTTTTATAGAAAAATAAGGTATTTGTTTTTTCAAGGTTTTTATAAACAAAATCAAAAAAATATGCAAACTCATCATTTGATCTTTGACTAAGAGGATCGTATTTTTCCCCGTAGTTAATTCTTATAATGTGGGAGATATTTGCGCAATGAGCATAAATTCTTTGTTTAATACCTTTATCTTTAATTGAAATTCTATTTTTATGATCTCTTAAATAAACACCGCAGAATTTTAAACAACTTAATTTACTAATTTCTGAAAGTCTAAGCCATAAATCATAATCTTGAGAGTTAATAAAAAATTTTCTATATCCACCAATACTTAAAACAACTTCCTTATTAAATAAAACTGAAGAATGACTAAAGAATCTTTTTTGCGTAACTAAATTTGAATAAATCTTGTCACTTCTAGTTGGCACAAGAAATTTCTTTTTTTTTGAATCTTTATTATTTATTAATATCGACTGACATCCCACTGCAGAAGCTTTTTCTTTCAATATATGGCTTAATTGTAATTCTAGTCTTCTTGGAAGAGCTATATCATCACAATCTATTCTTGCAATCCAATCTCCCTTAGATTCATTAAGACCTATGTTCAAACTTTTTGTAAGACCAATATTTTCATGTGTAATATATTTTATTCTCTTATCAATTAATGCGTATTCTTTAATTATTTTCAAGCTAGTATCATTTGATCCGTCATTTATGATTAAGAATTCGAAATTTTTGAATGTTTGATTTAATATGCTTTCAATACACTCTCTCAACCATATTTCTCCATTAAAAACACATAATAAAACCGTAATCATAAATTTATTATAAACTTTTTTTTGAAATCATAACAAAAAATTATTTTAAAAAAAAATTAGTAAATATTCTTTTGTATATTTTTTTCGAATATTGAATATTCATAATTTTCTAAAAATAAATTATTATTTTGAATAATAATTTTATTCAATCGACTTTTATTTTCTATAAAATCAAAACAAAATTGATTTATTTTATCTTTTATACTGGTAATTTTATTTTCACAAACATAAGGATAATTTTTGATAAGCAAATCTTCTATAGCCCCTACTTTTGAAGTAATAAAAGGCAGTCCAATTGACAAAGATTCAATAAGAATCATTGGCAATCCCTCATTTTTACTTGCCAATACAAGACAATCATATTTACTCATTTGTACTAATCTTTTATTTGTTTGTAACTTCCCTTTATAGTTTATAAAATCATATTCAAGATCAATATTCTCAAACTTCATGCCATATATATCAAGTATTATTTGGTAATTTTTGTTTTTAAAATTAATTAAATCGATTGCTTTTATAATAAGGGACAACCCTTTTTCTTCTTGAATATTTCCAGAATACAAGAATTTAATTTTTCTTTTATTACTTATTTTTCTATTAATCTTTTTATTAAACAAATTTTGACTTAATGAACTATCCTCTTTATTCAATCCATTAGGTAAAATAATAATTTTATTGTTTATTTCTTTAATTATATTATTTTTTTTGAATATTTTTGAAAGTAATATGACCTTAAAAGAATTTTTTAAAATAAGGCTTATCATAAATCTTTTAAAGTTTGAGCTATTATAATTTATATTTAAATCACCTCTATGAACATATAAATAAGACCTTCTAGATCTCAAAATTAATAAGTATTGAATAATAGCTGTTTTTAATAAACCAATATTACCCATTGAAATTGTAATAAAACTAATGTCATATTTTTTTGAAAATATTAAGATAAAAAATAACCTTATAAATTTATTGATATTTAAATTTTTACTTATTATTAGTTTGTTTTTAAAATAGTCATTTGCTCGTGGCTCTAATAATTTTTTTACTTCATAACCTAAATGTTGAAGACTTGTTTCAAGGTTACTATTTATATATGCTATTCCTGTAGTGCTTTTTGGAATAAATTCACCATATAATAAAACATTTTTCATATATATATATATTGATAGCTAATTTATTTAATTCCTTTAAAATTTTAATTGACTAATTAAATTTATCAATTAATTTAATTTTTTTTAAATTAAATATGAACTTGACTTAGTTATATTAGATTCTTTATAACAATAAAAAAATAAATTGCAACCAATGTTCAATTTAGTTCCTCTTTACGAAATTTAAAATTATTTAATTTAAATATGTCAAAAGAAATAAGGTTTTTAATAATTGTACCTACTTATAATTCATTTGAGAAATTGAAAATATTGAAAAAGTCACTTTTATCGCAGACCTTCCAGAATTGGAGTGTGATTTTTATAGATGCGGATTCAAACTTTAAACATAAAGAATGGTTGAGATCTTGTGTTAATCTCGACAAGAGATTTAAGTCTTATAAAGAATCTAAACAAATAAAAGGAATATTCCCCTCTATGACTTATGGAGCTGGCTTTGCAAAAAAAAATGACTGGGTTATATTTCTCGGATCTGATGACTGGTTTTACTCAAATAATTCTTTATTTTCTATAGCTAAAACCATTGAAGAAAACACAGAGAAAATTGATCAAAAATTAATTATTTGTGGAACTCAATTTATTCATAAAAATAATATTGATGTTATAAGGAAAAATAATGTTCCGAAATATAGATTAATTTCTAATAAAAAGTTAGCTGACTTAATATTTTTTGGTTATGTTCCAGCACATCAATCTTTATGCTTTTCACATGACTTAGTTGAAAAATTAATGCCGTATTCAAATAAATATCATTTAGCTGCAGATGCAGATTTAATTTTTAAAATGTTATCTTTAAAAGAATTTAAAATAGTTTTTATTAATAAAATTCTTATAAATATTCAAGCTGGCGGCTTAAGTTCAAAATATTTAAATAAACGATTAAAAGAGGTTTTACAAATTTATATTAATCACTTTAGATTTAATTTTTTTATTCCATTTATCCTAAGGTATTTAAAGAAGATTTTTTCAAGGTTAAAGCTTATTAATCGATTGAAAAATTTAATATGACTTATTAACAATGAATAAAATTCTTATTACAGGTGGAGCAGGGTATATTGGTATTCATACTTCATTAGTCCTGCTAGAAAAAGGGTTTAATCTTGTTTTAGTGGATTCATTTTCTAATAGCTCAAAAAAATCAATAGAACGTCTTGAAAAAATAACCACATCAAATAAAAAATTCAAAAATTCTAAGTTTGAGTTTTATGAGGGTGACATAAGAGATATTAATTTCATAAGAAATGTTTTTGAAAAATCAAAATTATCTGGAACTCTTATTAATACCGTAATACATTTTGCAGGAATGAAATCTGTTGCTGAATCAATATTAAGACCTAATTTGTATTGGGATGTAAATGTATATGGGACTATTCAATTACTTAAAATAATGAACGAATATGAATGCAAAAATTTCCTTTTTAGTAGTAGTGCTACAGTTTATAGTCCTCAAGAAACATCACCTTTATACGAAGATTTTGCTACAAAGCCAATAGATCCCTATGGTAAGACTAAGTTAAGTGTTGAAAATATTTTAAAAAATTATAACGACGTTCAAAATGATGATTTGAATATAATTTCACTTAGGTATTTTAATCCAATAGGGGCACATCCTTCTGGAGAAATTGGAGAGTGTACTTTAAAAGTTCCTAATAATCTTTTCCCATATATTTGTGATGTTGCAATATCAAAGATAGATTTTTTAAATATATTTGGTAATGACTGGCCTACAGATGATGGTACTTGTATAAGAGATTTTATACATATTATGGATTTGGCTGAAGGACATTTGGCTGCACTTAATTATCTATTGAAAAAAAATAGTAAAAAATCTTTTCTTATTGTTAATCTTGGTACAGGTAAAGGTTATTCAGTTTTAGAACTTGTAAATACTTTTGAAAAGGTGAATAATTTAAAAATAAATTATAAGTTTTCAAAAAGAAGAACAGGTGATAAGGCTATTGTCTATTCAAATTGCGATTTAGCTAAAAAACTATTTAATTGGGAAGCTAAGAGAAATATTTCTGAGATGTGTAAAGACGGTTGGAATTGGAAAATTAAATATCCTAATGGATATTAACTTATAAAAATTAATTAAAGATATTTTTTACTCATTTAATAAATTTTTAAACCAGGATATTGTTTTATCTAAACCACTATCAAGAGACGTATAAGGTTCCCAACCTAGATTGGTTTTTGCTTTTGAAATATCGGGTTGCCTTTTATAAGGGTCATCTTGGGGTAAAGGTTTAAAAACTATTTCAAGATTAGGGTTGATTTTTTTTCTTATTTTCTTAGCTAACTCCAAAATTGTTAATTCTTCAGGGTTCCCTATATTGACTGGTGAATCGGTGTTACTTCCCATTAAGTTGCGCATGCCTTCAATTAAATCATCCACGTAACAAAAAGACCTTGTTTGTGTTCCATCTCCATATATTGTTAGGGGTTTATTCTGTAAAGCTTGATAAATAAGATTACTAACAACTCTGCCATCGTTAGGTTTCATTCTTGGACCATAAGTGTTAAATATTCTCATTATTCTTATGTCTAGATTATGTATTCTTTGGTAATCAGAACATAATGTTTCAGATATTCTTTTACCTTCATCGTAGCAACTTCTTATCCCCACTGGATTAACATATCCATGATAACTTTCTTTCTGAGGATTTATCTTTGGATCACCATAAACTTCACTAGTACTAGCTAATAGGAATTTTGCTTTAACTCTTCTAGCTAATCCCAACATATTATAAGTTCCTAAAAAACTTGTTTTAGCTGTTTTTATTGGATTTTCTTGATAGTGAATTGGGGATGCAGGACAAGCTAAATGCCAAATTTGATCAATTTCAAGTTGAATAGGTTCAGTAACATCATGTCTAATTATCTCAAAATTAGGATGTGTTAACCATTCCTTTATATTTGATTTGTTACCTGTAAAATAATTATCTAAACATATAACCTCTTGATTAGCTCTCATCAGTTTGTCGATAAGGTGTGAACCTAAAAACCCTGCTCCACCTGTAACTAAGTTTCTAATATTAGTTGTTTTAATTTGATTATTTATCATTTTATTAATTATCTTAATTAACTATTAATCTATCATTTTTAGGAGAAATAAATAATATTATTCAATAAGTTTAAAGTCTTTTTAGACTATTTATTTAAATAAAAGTTTATAAAAAAAGGTTTAGAAATTAATATAATATACTTTTAATATGACTTTAGTGATAAATTTATTTAATTAACAATCGAGTATCTAAATAAATTTAAATGAGTGGTTATAAAATTAAAAAAGTTTGTTGTATAGGTGCAGGTTATGTTGGTGGACCCACTATGATTGTTTTTGCAAATAAATGTCCAGATATAATGTTCAAAGTAGTTGACTTAAATAAGGCAAGAATTGATGCTTGGAATAATAAAGATGTAGAAAAATTGCCAATTTATGAGCCTGGATTAGATAAGTTATTAATAAATTGTAGGAATAAAAATTTATTTTTTTTGACTGATATTAAATCTTCAATAGAAGAAGCAGATATGGTTTTTATCTCAGTTAATACTCCAACTAAACAAAAAGGTTTTGGATCTGGAAAAGCTAGTGATTTGAAATGGATTGAAGCTTCGGCAAGACAAATAGCTGAATACGCAAAAGGAGATACGATCGTTGTGGAGAAAAGTACATTGCCAGTAAGAACAGCTGAAACCATAAAAAAAATTCTTGAAAGTTCCTCTAAAAATAATGATCAAGATAATAAGGTAAAAACTTTTTCGGTTTTATCAAATCCTGAATTCTTATCAGAAGGTAATGCAGTAAAAGATTTAGAAAGTCCAGATAGAGTTTTAATAGGAGGTGAGAGTGATAATGCAATAGATGCTTTGGAAAATTTATATAAAAATTGGATATCAAAGGAAAAGATAATAAGAACAAATCTATGGAGTTCTGAACTATCTAAATTAGTAGCTAATGCCTTCCTGGCTCAAAGAGTATCCTCAATAAATTCAATTTCGGCTATTTGTGAAGAGACTGGTGCTGATATTAAACACGTCAGTAGGGCAGTTGGAACTGATAGTAGAATTGGTGAAAAATTTATTGAAGCTAGTCCAGGTTTTGGAGGTAGTTGTTTCCAGAAAGATATTCTTAACTTGATTTATCTATGTGAGTATTACAAATTAGATGAAGTCGCAAATTATTGGCAAAGTGTTCTTAATATAAACAATTGGCAGAAAATAAGGATCTCAAAATTAGTTGTAAATAAATTATTTGGCAATATTTCAGGAAAAAAAATTTCAATTCTTGGATTTGCTTTTAAAGCTAATACTAACGATACGAGAAACTCTCCATGCATAGATATTTGTAATGATTTATTAGATGAAGGAGCAAATTTATCAATTTATGATCCTAAGGTTGATGAGGAACAAATTTTAAAAGATTTAGATTTCAATCTTGTAACTAATATTAAAAATAATGATAAAGGTAATTGTGAAGTTTGTGATTCAATAGAAAAATCTGCATTAGATAGTCATGCAATTTTGGTTTTAACAGAATGGGATGAGTTTAAGAGTATTGATTGGATTAAATTATATAAGATAATGAAAAAACCATCTTGGATTTTTGATACAAGGTTTTGTACTGATAGTAAAATTGCAATAGAAGCTGGATTTAATTATTGGCGTTTGGGATCACAAAAATAAATTTTTAAAATAGTTTGTGAAATTTTTTATTCCTCATGCGATTAATAAACATTTTTAAAGAAGTAAAATATAGATTTATTTTTTTTGGAATATTTAACGTATTCCTTAGTAACATAATATTGCAAATTCTATTACTTAATATTAGTTCTTTTAAAGCAACATTTGTAAGCCAAATGGTTAACTTTTTCTTTGGTTATTATCTCTATGGTAAGAGAGTTTTTAGAGTTAATAAATTGAAAATAAAAATTTTTCTTAAATATTTTTTATTAGTAATGTTTTTATGGAATACTAATTGGAAATTAATTGAATATTTCCATTCATTTGGGATTTCAAAAAATATTGCTTCACTTGTAATTGTTCCCTTTTTGGCCCTAATATCTTACTTTACTCAAAAGTATATTATTTTTAAATTTTAATTATGGATCAAGATAAAGAAAAAATACTTTTATCTGTAATAGTTCCTTGTTTTAATGAGATGAAAACTCTTGATAAAGTAATAAATAATATTCAAAATTCACCTGTGGATCCTAAAGAGATTATTATTGTGGATGATTACTCTAAAGACGGGTCAAGAGAGTTCTTAAAAAAAATTAACTCTAAAAATATTAAAACTATTTTTCATGATAAAAACCTTGGGAAAGGAGCGGCTTTATTTTCTGGCATATCTAAAGCAAGAGGTGAAATAATAATTATCCAAGACGCTGATTTGGAATATGATCCAAATGAGTACCCTACAATTATTTCACCAATCATTAATGATAAAGCAGATGTCGTTTATGGAAGCAGATTTCAAGGAGGACAACCACATAGGGTTGTTTATTTTTGGCATAGGATTGGTAATGGATTTCTGACTTTATTGAGTAATATATTTACTGATCTAAATTTGACTGATATGGAAACTTGTTATAAAGCATTTAGAGGGGAACTTTTAAAGAAAATAAAAATAGAAGAAAAAAGGTTTGGATTCGAACCTGAAATAACCGCTAAAATTTCAAAATTAGATTGTCGGATTTATGAAGTTGGGATCTCATATTATGGTAGAACATATAAGGATGGTAAAAAGATTGGCTGGAAAGACGGAGTTAGAGCAATATGGTGCATTTTAAAATATAATCTATTTAGATAAATTTATTTTTTCACAAACTTCAACTTCACGGACTCTCCTGTTTAATGGGTTTCTTGTTCCAGAGATAAATGTTTTAATGTTACATTTATAGTTTTGTTTATCTAATAAAAATTTTGGCCCAGAAATTATTTGACTTATATTATATTTTCTTAGGCAAAAATCTTGTGAATTATTATTTCGGATACATTTTTGAACTTGTTCTCGAGAAATATAATTTTTGGGATAGAAAAATCTTGCATCTCTAATTACATTCTGATAGAAGTTCCCAGAGGTTTTTGGATTTATTAATTTTGATAAGTCAAAACCATAGGCATTTGAAATCATTGCTTTTTCATAGTTTGCAATTGCTAATAAATTTTGATTTATTGAAAAAAATAGGAATCCTGTTATTAAGATTAATTGAAAATAAATTGACAAATAAAATAAAGATTTTAAAAATTTATTTTTTAAAAACATACTGATATTATCCGAAAAATATATAGAAATGATGATTGGTAGAGCATAATAATCTGCCCTGCCTTGGCAAAATATTAATAAAAGCAAGATTTGTGATAAGCAAATATAAAATAAGATATTCTCTTTTAAATTTATTTTCTTAATAGTTTTAATTGTTAAAAGTATTAGTATTAATAAAACTCCTGGTCCAAGTGCACTCGCTATATCAGAACCACTTGTGGGAAGAAATATATTTATAGGAAACATTCCATCCCTTTGATATCCTGATAAAAATTCTGTGAAATTAGTAATTAAGATATCATTTTTATTAAAAATATTTGTGAGTAATGGAAAAGCAAAATTACCTATTATTTTAAATCTTGAAAATAATATTGCTAATAATAAGGAAAGAGACAATAGTATTGATTTATCAAATAAAATATTCTTTAAAAGATCAATTCTTTTATTTAGATTATTAGTTTTCTTATCAAAAAAAGTATCTAAAATAAGGTGTATGGCTATTGGCGTACAAACTATTAAAGATGATATCTTAATACTAATACAAGAAATTATACAGATTAAAAGTAATTTTCTAGATAAATTATCCTTATACTCTTCCCAAATTATATAAGCTAATGCACATGAGGATTCACCAAGGAAAAGGGGTTTTCCTATTGTGCTCCATTGTATAAAAGTAGAACTACTTAAAAGAGCAATAATATAAACTTTACTTTTTACATTATTTATTAAAAATAATGTAATTAGAGGCAGAGTTGAAATTTGAATATATCTTATAAGCCAGATTGTCTTTTCTTGAATAAACGCTAAATGCGCATAGTCCCCAGCTCCCATAAGAGCTTGATGCAATCCTTCGTCTATGAAGAACTTTCCTTTTAACCAGTATTGATATGGGTATCCAATATGATAATCCAGTGCGTCAGGATGATTAATTGGACCAATAGATGATATTGAAATTAATATCATTAAAAAGCAGATTAATATAATTGATTTTCTTTGAGTTGAAATTATAAAAGTATTTTTAAACTTAATAATCTCACCTAACAAAAAATTTTTTATTAGTGCATAATCCCTGTAGGATTTTTTATTAAAATATAGTGTAAACAAAAAAATAAAAATTGAAAAAGATAAAATAGGAAATCTACTATTATCTAGATTAATTAATATTAAAGAAATAAGTCCTAAGATTGAATAAGAAAATAAGGCGGATGTGATAATAACACTATATATTTTATTCCCAAGTGCTAAGTTAATACTTTTGGATAACAAAGGAATTACTGATAAAAATAGGAGTATATATGAGAACATATAATTTAAATATCAAATATATTTTTGAGATATTTATTTTTTAATTATTATTAATTTTTATGGGTTACGCAACCTGGTCTTTTAGTTTTTAAATATCACTTATTGTTATATTTTGGAAGTTCAGTAATTTAATTTATAAAATTAATAATATATAAAAAAGAAAATATGAAAAAGGCTTTAATTACAGGTATTACGGGTCAGGATGGAAGTTACTTAGCAGAATTCCTTTTAAATAAAGGTTATGAAGTACATGGAATAAAGAGACGTTCAAGTAGTTTTAATACAGCGAGAATAGATCATTTATATAAAGATCCCCACGAGGCTGTTCAGAATTTAAAACTTCATTATGGAGATATGACAGACAGCTCTAATTTAATTAATATTATTCAACTTATAAAGCCAGATGAAATATATAATCTAGCGGCACAAAGTCATGTCGCAGTAAGTTTTGAAAGTCCAGAATATACAGCTAATTGTGACGCATTAGGTACCTTAAGAATATTAGAAGCAGTAAGAGTTCTTGGTCTTAAAAATAAAACTAAAATATATCAGGCTAGTACTAGTGAGCTTTTTGGCAAAGTTCAAGAAATCCCTCAGACAGAAACTACAGCTTTTTATCCCAGAAGTCCTTATGGAGCAGCAAAACTTTATGCATATTGGATAACAATCAATTATAGAGAATCATATGGACTATTTGCTTGCAATGGAATACTTTTTAATCATGAAAGTCCACGAAGAGGAGAAACATTTGTCACAAGAAAAATAACAAGAGGCTTAGCACGCATTGAATGTGGAATTGATGATTGTCTTTATCTAGGTAATCTAGATTCAAAAAGAGATTGGGGCCACGCGAGAGATTATGTTGAAATGATGTGGTTAATGCTTCAACAGGAAAAGCCAAAGGATTTTGTTATATCAACAGGTAGGCAAGAAAGTATAAGAAAATTTGTTGAATTAACTGCTTCAAGATTAAAATGGACTTGCAACAACTCCTCAATAATATGGTCAGGTGAAGGTATTAATGAGATTGGAAGAAGAGCAGACAATAACAAAATTGTAATAAGAGTAGACCCCCGTTATTTTAGGCCAAATGAAGTTGATAGTCTTTTGGGGGATTCTTCAAATGCAAAAAATATCCTAGGTTGGGAGCCTAGAACTTCCTTAGATGAATTAATAGATGAAATGATAGAAAATGATTTAGCAGAAACAAAAAAAGAAATACTTTTAATTAAAAAGAGAAATAATTAATAATTTAAAATGATCAGATCAGAAAAACTTATTAGATTTGAAGATAAAATCTTTGTAGCTGGACACAAAGGAATGGTTGGTAAAGCAGTATGCAGAAATTTATTAGAAAAAGGGTATAAAAACATCCTTACTTGTGATAAAGAGTTTTTAGATTTAAGTATATCAAGTGATGTAGATGAATTTTTTAGAGAGAATAAACCCGCTGCTGTTGTTTTATGTGCTGCAAAAGTAGGCGGAATATTAGCTAATCAAAAATTTCCAACTGAATTTATTTTAAATAATTTATTAATTCAAACAAATGTTATTAAAAGTTCTTGGAAATTTAAAGTGAAAAGGTTTTTATTTTTAGGAAGTAGTTGTATTTATCCTAAGGAATCAAAACAGCCAATTAAGGAGGAATATCTTTTGGATGGTGCATTAGAACCAACTAATGAGTACTACGCAATTGCCAAAATTGCTGGTTTGAAATTATGCGAAGCTTTAAGAAAACAATATTCTTTTGATGCCATTAGTTTAATGCCAACAAATTTATATGGGACTGGGGATAATTATGATTTGAATAATAGTCACGTATTACCAGCCTTAATTAAAAAATTTTGTGATGCAAAAAGAAATAACTATAAAAATGTTACCTGCTGGGGCAATGGATCTTCCTTAAGAGAATTTCTACATTGTGATGATTTAGGGGATGCCTGTGTTTTTATCTTGGAAAATATAAGCTCTGAAATATTTAAGAAGTCTAGTCTTACTAAAAGTAAGCAATTCAATCATATTAATGTAGGAACTGGTCAGGATTTGACTATCAAGAATTTAGCGAAAATGATCTCAAAGGAAGTTTCTTTTGAAGGTGATATTTTATGGGATTTGGGAAAACCAAATGGAACTCATCAAAAAAAATTAGATATTAGTTTGATGACCAGCCTTGGATGGAGTCATAAAATTTCTTTAAAAGATGGTATTAAAAAAACCATTGAGCAATATAAAGAAATGTATTTATAAGGGTTTATTAACGCTTCCTGCAAGATTCGAACTTGCGGCCCACTGCTTAGAAGGCAGTTGCTCTATCCAGCTGAGCTAAGGAAGCAATAGGGTAGTTAGTATAAGTTTAAGAAAATTTAACCATAATAAGTATCTTAGATACTATTAAGATTAAAAAATTTATCTTAATACATGATAATTTTACTAATGGATAGATACCAATACAACATTTTTTTTTAAATTTATCTTTAAAACTTATTAAAAGCATTTCCTGAAAAAAA
>MDSV01245302.1_pt1 | contig 25433 bp, 25 predicted proteins | sample 810851 | NCBI WGS metagenome assembly MDSV01 (sample SAMN05326640, study PRJNA326480) | marine metagenome | isolation source: seawater | place: Atlantic Ocean: North East | collected 2012
CCCTGCATTTCCTGCAGGCGGGTCTGGTAGGTTTCTTCTGATTTTTTACGCTCTTCAACAGCCTGCTCCGCCAGTCGGGTAGCGGCTGCCACATCCGCTTCGGTACGACTCACCTGAGCTGACGCTTGCTGAGAGTCTCTTTGCTGTGGTGCATAATGCGCTGCAGTGTCAGCTGCATATTCCTGACGCTGGGCGGCACTCGCGCGTGCTGCCTGCTTCGCCGCTTCCAGCTCACGCTGAAGGCGCAGCTGACGATCCAGTTCGCTCTGCTTTGCCGTATCGATCTCTCCCAGCATCTCGCTGCTGGCCACAACTTCCATGCCGTTATCCAGGCGTCGGCTGGATACGATGACCGCATCCGGGCCCAGCTCAGCCGACACCATTTTCAATGCCAGCTGCATGTTGTCTGCGACGAAACGTTTTACCTTCATAATTCAGCCTCGTTACGACTTGCCACCAACGGCAGCAACGATCGTAATGCTCTTGTTGTCCGGCACTTCCTGGTAAGCCAGTACGTGCAATTGCGGAATACTGTTCCTGACGAACTGCGACATCGCCGGACGTAATTGCGAAGTCACCAGAAGCACCGCTGGGCGGCCTGCCGCTTCTTGTGTCTGCACCGATTCATTCAGTGAGCGTTGCAAGGTGTCTGCCATACCTGGTTCAAGAACCAGCCCCTGTTGGCTGCCCTGCTGAGCACTCTGCTGTAAGCTTTTCAGCAATAATTGTTCCAGCCCCGGATCCAGCGTCATCACAGGCAGTTCATCGGTGTTTCCAAAGATATTCTGAGTAATCATGCGGGCCAGAGCCAAACGAGCGGCAGAAACGAGAGCGGCAATATCTTGACTCTGAGCTGGAGAGTTCGCCAAAGACTCGGCGATAGAACGCAGATCTCGGATAGGCACCTGCTCACGCAGCAGGTTTTGCAGGACCGCGAGAAGCTGACTGATGCTGACTTTGTTGGGCACCAATTCTTCGGCCAGTTTCGGAGATGTCTTCGCCAGCATATCTACCAGGTGCTGAGCATCCTCATGACCAATCAATTCATGAGCATGAGTCTGCAACTTCTGATTCATATGCGTTGCGACCACGGTACTGGCATCGACGACGGTATAGCCAAGCGTTTGTGCCCGGTCTTTCAGATCTGGCGTGATCCAGTAAGCTTCCATACCGAAGGCTGGGTCGGTCGTCGCCATACCTTCGATTTTGCCGTATACCTGGCCTGGGTTAATCGCCAGCTCACGCTCAGGATGAATTTCTGCTTCCGCCAGCGTGACACCCATCAGGGTGATTCGGTACTGATTGGGCAACAGATCAAGGTTGTCGCGAATATGTACCGACGGAATGAGAAAGCCAAGTTCCTGCGACAGTTTGCGACGAACGCCTTTAATGCGGCTGAGTAGTTGCCCGCCCTGGTTTTTATCCACCAGCGGAATCAGGCGATAACCCACTTCAAGCCCAACGCGATCTACGGGCTCCACGTCGTCCCAGCCCAATTCTTTAACTTCCAGCTGCTTCATTGCCTCGGCAGCTTTTTCCTGCGGCGCTGCTAAGGCATTACCTGCGCCAGCGCCAGCTCCTTCAAGCGCCGGTGTATCTTTCGGCTTTCCACCCAATCGTCGCACGACTGCATCGCCCAGCTCACCGCCTTCTTTATTCCAGCGAATAACATAGGCAGCCAGGCCAGCCACCAGAGCGGCGCTGATAAATACCGTGTGTGGCATTCCCGGAACAACCCCCATTAACAGAAGTAGACCGGCAGACACAGCCAGCGCGCGGGAAGAACCAAACATCTGGCCAAAGACCTGCTGTCCCATGTCTTCATCGCCACCATTACGAGTGACCATAATGGCGGTTGCAGTCGACAGCAGCAGTGATGGAATCTGGGCAACCAGACCATCACCAATCGCCAGCAGCGTATACGCAGATACTGCATCACCAAACGTCAGGTTGTGCTGAGCCATACCGATGGCAAAGCCACCCACCACGTTAATGATCAGAATCAGAATGCCAGCGATCGCATCACCTTTTACGAATTTACTGGCACCGTCCATAGCACCGTAGAAGTCCGCTTCTGCGGCAATATCTGAACGACGTTTTTTCGCCTCTTCGGCCTCAATCAGGCCAGCATTCAAGTCAGCGTCAATGGCCATCTGCTTACCGGGCATAGCATCCAATGTGAAGCGCGCGCTCACTTCTGAAACACGGCCAGCACCTTTGGTCACCACCACAAAATTGATGATCATCAGAATCATAAAGACCACCAGACCCACGGCATAGTTACCGCCGATCAGCACTTCACCAAACGCCTCAATCACCTTACCCGCGGCATCACCACCTTCATGGCCATACAGGAGCACAACACGGGTTGAGGCGACGTTGAGTGCCAGACGCAACAATGTCGCGATCAGGAGAATGGTCGGGAAAATGGCGAAATCTAATGGGCGTTTTGAATAAACACTGACCAGTAATACGACTATAGATAAAGCAATATTAAAGGTGAAAAAGGTATCCAGCAGAAACGGCGGCAGAGGCAACGTCATCATGCCCAGCAACACCAGCAGCATGACTGGAATGCCGAGGTTGCCCTGCATAAGGATTGAGGCTCCGCTCTTCAGTTGTCCGACTACATTGCTTCCGGAGGCCGCTGCCATTTAGATACCCGTCAAAAAAATGTTCTACCAACTGGGTATCGCAAGAAGTGTTCCCGTTTTAATTCAGACAGTCATTTTTATCGAACTTTTTAAGTTATGAAGGATCTGGGTCGACTCTCAGATCACGAGGAATTGGCATGTCAGGCTTACGTTCAGGCTTCGGCCCTTTCCCCTTAGCGAACTGATCCATCTGATAGATATACGCCAGTACCTGCGCCACGGCGACATACAGCCCCTCTGGTATTTCATCGCCGACTTTGGTGTGGGTGTACAGGGCACGAGCCAATGGCGGTGCCTGCATCTGAGGTACGTTATTTTCTTTGGCGATTTCACGGATTTTTAAAGCAACCCGATCTGAACCTTTCGCCAGCAACACAGGCGCAGCACTGGCGCCCGCGTCGTAGCGTAGCGCAACCGAGTAGTGAGTTGGGTTAGTAATTACAACGTCTGCCTCTGGCACATCGGCCATCATCCGGCGCTGCGCAACTTCACGCTGTAACTGACGAACTTTGCTCTTAACCTCGGGCTTACCCTCGGTTTCTTTATATTCGTCTTTAATTTCCTGCATCGACATACGCATCTTTTTCGTGAAGCTGTATATCTGCCAGGGCACATCAACAATCGCGATCAGTGCCGTCGAGGCACACAGTGCCAGTACACTCCAGATGATAATCGTAATAGCGTGATCAATCGCTGATTCGGTACTCTCGTATTGAATGCGCATCGCATCCTGAAAAAAGAACAGAAGCGTCAACCAGGCGACGGTACCGACGACCAGCACTTTCGCCCATGCCTTAAACAGTTCAACCAGAGAGTTGGCAGAGAACATCCGCTTCAGGCCACTGAGCGGATTTAAGCGGTCGAGTTTGGGCGTGATGGCTTTGCCCGAAAATAACCACCCTCCGACTAGAAGCGGGCCCGCGAACGCGGCGATCAATACCACTACCAGCCAAGGTGCGAGAGCAATCGCCGCTTCTAGTGCTGATGCATCGAGATACGACGTCATCATACCGGTATCAAACGCGGTATCACGATCGAAAGAAAAAGAATGTTTGGCCATCGCAGCGATACGCTCTGACATGAATGGGCCAAACATCAGTAAGCCAGCAGCCCCCATGACCAGTACCATGGTGGTGCCGAGTTCTTTAGATCGGGGAACCTGACCTTCATCCCGCGCTTTTTGAAGGCGCCGGGGGGTGGGTTCTTCTGTTTTTTCCTGACTACTATCCTGCTCTGCCATAACAACCTCTAGAGAGTGATCAGCTTCTTCAGGAACTCGAAGAGAACATCCATGTAGCCATGAAAGCTGGATGCCATCTCATCAATGTTCAGCCACATAATTAACAGCCCGACAATCATGGTTACAGGAAAACCGAGTGCAAAAATATTCAGCTGTGGGGCCGCCCGCGTCATGACACCAAACGCGAGGTTCACAATCAGCAAAGCAGTCATGGCAGGTAGAGAAATCACCACTGCGGCAGCAATCATCCAGCCACTCCAATTGACCAGTAGTCCGAACTGCTCAGCAGAAAAACTGGCCATACCAATCGGGATTGAGCGAAAACTGTCGACCAGTATTTCAATAAGCACCAGGTGCCCGTTCAATGACAGAAATACCAGACTGACCATAAACAGAAACCACTGCGAGATAACGACCACCGATGCGCCCTGACTGGGGTCTACCGTGGTGGCGATACCCAGGCCGGTCTGCATCGCGATCAATTGCCCTGCAATCACAAACACCTGCATCAGCAGCTCGGTTACAAATCCGAGCAAAACGCCAATAAGCAGTTGCTGCAAAATAATAATGACAGACGCAAGGGAGATAGCTTCGACCTTAGGAATCGGCGGTAACAGAGGCACGACAACCAAAGTGACAGCAACGGCAAGAAGCAGACGTACCCGCATTGATACCATGCGGGTACCGATCAGGGGCATCACCATCAAGAGACCGGATATCCGCGCAAAGGGATACACGTATCGGGTAATCCAATGGCTGATATCGAGTGCCTCAAACTCTATCACGGGTCAGCCGATCAGGAAGGGAATATTGAGATAAATTTCACGCGTAAAGTCGAGCACCGCGCTGACAGCCCAGGGGCCAAACATAATCATCGCCAGCAAGGTAACCACTAAACGCGGCAGGAAACTCAAAGTCTGCTCGTTAATCTGGGTGGCCGCCTGAAAAGTACTTACCATCAGACCAATGATCAGACTGGGAACAATAATGACAACAACAATGGCCAGCACGATGTAGAGTGCATTGGTAAAAATATCGCCGATAATCGCTTCAGACATTCTCGCCTCCTGTCGCTGGTGACGTTTTCATAAGACCCTGCCTATATCGTTCCGAAACTATTCGCCAAAGTACCCATGATCAATGCCCAGCCATCAATCAACACGAATAACATAATTTTAAATGGCAACGAAATAATGATGGGCGACAGCATCATCATACCCATGGCCATCAGAATACTGGCGACGACAAGGTCGATGATCAGGAACGGAATAAATATCAGAAAGCCAATCTGAAACGCTGTTTTCAGCTCACTGGTAATAAACGCCGGAATCAGGATATGAATCGGTGTTTCTGCCGGGCCCGCAATATCAGTACGACCACTGATGCGCACAAACAAATCAAGATCTGTCTCCCGTGTTTGCGCCAGCATAAACTCATGCATCGGGACTGCGGCTCGCTCTAAAGCTTCAAGTGGTGCAATTTCTTCGGCGAGATATGGCTGAATCGCATCCGCATTTACGATACGGAAAACCGGCATCATGATAAACAGTGTCAGAAATAATGACAGGCCGAGTAGCACCTGATTCGACGGTGTCTGCTGCAGGCCAATGGCCTGTCGGAGAATCGCTAATACAACAATAATTCGGGTAAATGACGTCATCATAATGAGCAGCGACGGTAATACCGTCAGTAGCGTCATTAATACAAGGATCTGGATAGTAACTGAGTACTGACCACCGTTGTCATTAGCGGTATAAACAACGGCAGGAATACCGCCAGGGCCAGTTACCGGGGCCGCAGGGTCCGCGCCGAAGGCGAACGCCGGCATCATAAGAAACAGAGGCAGCCAACGCATCAGAGTCTTCATTTGCGTACAGCCTTCTTCAGAATATCGGCAAAATCAGCGGGCTTATTTTCTGCAACATCAATCGGTTGGTCCAGCGTTGCCAGCGTGTTAATGCCGTGCGGTGTAATACCAATCACAAGCTGTTGTTCACCGGCCTGAATAATGGCCACTTTTTCGCGCTGCCCTAAGGGTAGTACCGCAAGTGTTTTCAGGTGTTGAGCACCGCCTGTCCACTGACCAACGCGGGTTTTATTCACCAGCCAGGCCAGACCCACAATAAGGCCAAGTATGAGGATCAGGAAAAGCACGACCTTTCCAGCACTGGCCATCGGTGTCGCTTGCAGCATAGGCGTCACCTGTTCTTCAGCGAACGCCATGCCGGGCAGCAAGAGTAAAAATTTAGCGCAGGCGGTGTATACGTTCACTCTGACTCACCACATCCGTCAGGCGGATACCAAATTTATCGTTAACCATGACAACTTCACCGTGCGCAATCAGGGTTCCGTTCACCAGTACATCCAATGGCTCACCAGCAAGGCGATCAAGCTCTACAACAGAGCCCTGATTTAACTGCAGCAGATTCCGGATAGGTATTTTGGTCGCACCTACTTCCATTGAAATACGAACCGGAATATCGAGGATGACCTCCAACTCCGGGTTGTCACCATTGCCACCAGGGCGACCTTCATCCTGCAGTTCATCAAGCTCAATCTGCTTTACAGGGTCAGGCTCTGGTTCAGGTTCTTCTTCATCTGTTTCTCCCGCTTCTTCCATGGCAGCGGCCCACTCATCGGCCAGCGCCTGATCATCTTCTTCACCTTCCGCTGCACTTTCCTCGCCGCTGGCCTCTTCAATACCACCCGCTACTTCATCAGCAAGTTTCTGAGGATCTAATTCTTCTTCGGGTGACTGATCCTGATCTTTTTCGTCACTCATAACCTGCTCCTGTCAGCGTTTTCTGTGAGAAATCTGTTCTTTAATTTTGACAGCCAGATTCTCATTGGATATGCCCATTTTCCCGGTAAAGATTGGAATGCCATTCGCTTCCAACACAAAGTCTTCGGGGATTTCAATCGGTATGACATCGCCGGTTTTTAATGCGGCAACTTCTCGTAGTGTAATGTCGCGCTGCGCCAGTGTTCCGTGTATTTCGACGGGAGCCTCGAGGATGTCCTCACGCAGCGACTGCTGCCAACGTTCATCAACGTCGTCCACGTCACTCTGGAAACCAGCGTCCAGAACCTCGCGCATCGGTTCAATCATCGAATAAGGGATAGTCAGGTGGAGGTCACCACCACCGCCATCAAGCTCAATATGGAAGGTACTGACAACTACGACTTCGCTTGGACTGACGATATTGGCCATGGCTGGATTTACTTCCGAACCCACGTATTCAAATTCCACAGGAATCACCGGCGACCAGGCTTCCATCATGTCGTTGAATACCTGCGTCAGAATCAACTGAACAACCCGAACCTCTGTCGGCGTAAATTCACGCCCTTCAATCTTTGCATGACGCCCATCGCCGCCAAAAAAGTTATCCACCAGTTTGAAAACCAGCTTGGCATCGAGAATAAATAGTGCCGTACCACGCAAGGGACGCATTTTCACCAGATTCAGACTGGTAGGTACATACAGAGTGTGTATGTACTCACCAAATTTCATTATCTGCACACCGCCGGAAGCAACATCAGCGCTACGACGCAGAAAATTAAACATGCTAATGCGGGTGTAACGTGCAAATCGCTCATTGATCATTTCCAGCGTTGGCATACGTCCGCGGACGATGCGGTCGTTGCTGGTGAGATCGTAGGATTTGATTCCGGCCGCATCGACCTCTTCTTCGGGGCCAATGTCGCCGTCGTCTACACCATGCAATAAGGCATCAATTTCATCTTGCGACAGTAAATCCTGCACACTTAATTCCTACTGCATTACAAAGTTGGTAAACAGCACAGCTTCGACACCGTCAGAGCCTGCTTCCCGTTCCATCATTTCCGTGATAGCGCTTTTCAACGCATTTTGCAGAGCAACCCGTCCTTCGGCTGTTCGTAATTTCGCGAACTCCTGGCGGCTGACGATATTGATCACCTCGTTTCTCACCATGGGTTCATGTAACTCAAGAGCATCAACGATCGACTGCTGACGCGTCATTATTTCGATGCTTGCCTGTACATATCTCTGACGCGTACCGACCTGGAAGCTGATGACAAATTCTGGTTTCAGTTTGACGTACACCGCAGGAATTTCAGGCTCTTCAACGACCTCTTCGACCACTTCTTCGTCTGTAACCTCTTCCTCTTCTCCACCGAGTAAGAAGAAGGCTGCTGCACCGCCGCCCGCCAGTAAGACGATCAGAACAATGGCGATGATGATGATGAGCTTTTTCTTACCACCACCCGACTGTTCTTCTTCACCTTCCTGACCTTCCAGCTTGAGGTCCTGTTCTTTTGCCATTCGGAATCTCCTGTATGAAGTCAAATTTGCAAAGCTTGTGCCACGTTTTTTCGCCAAAAAAATGACATCAAAACTCTACGATAAGTCTGACTTCAGTGTAGAAGTAAAATGATGGGGTAGCCGATGGAATTGGCTAATCAAACTGAGGATGCGAACGAGCTAACGAGCCGAAGTCTCAGTCAACGAAGTGATAGGGGAATATCAGGCCTGAAGTAAAGACTACAGGCCTGAGTAATCTGACTAAGCGAATGTATCCAGTAGAGAATCAGGGGCCGGTGTATGAGCCTGATTTATGCCGACTACCTCCTCCCCTTCAGCGCCAGATCCGCCAGCAAAACCCGCATTTGAGCCGTCAGAGTTATCAGAAGCACCGTCCCTTCCTTGACCACCACTGTCGGCAGAAACACTGAACTCACTCAACTCAATACCCTCAGCAGCAAGTGCATCCCGCAGCCGCTGGGCGCTGTTGTCGAGTACATCTTTCACCTGGTGACTCTGTGCAGACACCTGGACACTGGCTTGATCGTTCTGTACCTGCATACGGATTTCGAGGCTGCCCAACTCAGGAGGGTCAAGCTGAATACGCGCCTGCTGAACATCGTTCGCGACCATAGTCACCAAGCGAGCACCTAACGCTGGCGTCCACTCCCTACGGTCCTGCCCAAATTCCAGTTTCTCCCGGAACTGGCGCTGGAGCTTCTGCTCAAAACCTTCCTCAAAACTGTAGTCTTCTGAGACGAGTTCTTCGGTTGGGCTCTCTGCATTAATCATGTCTGCATTAGCGGCGGCAGCGGTCGTCGCTGCGGCTGGCTGAGACTGAACCGTTGCAGGCGTTACAGAGGCTTGTGCCGTCGATGACCCTCCCTGACTGTTCAGCATACTCTCTCTAAAACCGGACGTTTCCAGGCGCGTATCATCGGCAGTGACTGGTTTAAATACGTCACTGACCAGTTCACTCTCGGCTTCTTCTGGAACGGGTTCAGCGCCATTAGCAGTCGCGGCGGCAAGTTGCGGCTTACCTGAGATTCTCTGATCACTCTGCTGGCGCATCTCGCCAGAGTTCTGGCTGCGTATCGCATTCGCCATCGGCGAGACAGTCGCGGCCGCAAGCGGTGAAGCAGTATCTGTCACACGATCCGAAGGCGTGGCTAGTGTAACATTAGCCGATGCATCAAGATCAGCACCGTCAAAGTCTTCAGCTATATGACCGCCTGACGCCACTTCTGTATCGGCGTAACGCACTGAAATGTCTTTTCCTTTCTGAATCTGAGCCATCAGGGTGTCGCCCATCAGCTCCTGGCCTGATGTATCAACAGGCTCACCAGTAGAGAGAAGCGAGAGGCTTTCCCCCGACAATGCGGTGTCCTTGTCGCCTGATAAACCGAGCGGCAAGTCCAGCGGCAGATTTTGCCCCTCTGAGATTGCCGCCAGGGCCGAAGGTATGCCGCCAGTTTTTTCTGTATCCAGCGGTTGAAGCTGCATCTCATCAAGCAAACTTGAAAAGTCACTCAGGCCAGAGGCCCCGTCACCACTGAGTTTCAGGTCCTGAAAGTCGATATTTCCGCCAAGCGACATCAGTAGTGACGCCATCGGGCTGTTTGGAAGAGAAGGGTTCATCCCGGTCTCCTGTTATCTGGGTTACCGGGGATATCGCAAAAGATGGGCCAGTTTTATGATTGAATAGACTTCAGGAAATCAAACAAGAGCGCTCAATTGTTGACGCACCTGCTGGTAAGACTGCTCCAGCGCATCTATCGCACCAGGGAGTTGGTCCAGAGCACCATCAATCGCCATTTTTTCTACAGTATATGCCTGCTCTGCGAAATCAACCGCGCAAACATTGCTGCTAGCGCCTTTAAGACTATGCACAGTCATGCGGAGGCTTTCACAATCCCCCTCACTCAGTGCCTTACGCATCGCAGGGAAGCGTCTGTCACTATCACGGATATACAGTTCAATAAGAGGCTGAAACTCCTCCTCCATGATGTCCTTAAGCATGTTCAGCGACTCAAGATCAATCATGTCGCCTGCTCCAGTGGCCAATGAATGACTACAGATACTTCGTTACCTTTGCCGCGATACTCAATCGAATCGCAGATGCTTTCAATAAGCGGGATACCCCTTCCCGAGTAATTATTCCCGCTACCTTCCACTCTGTTATGGCCCTTGTAATCAAAACCATCACCGCTATCTTCCAGGGTCAGTGTCAGAGTACCGCTATCACCCACTCCGGTATGATGCATATTAATACGGACGAAACCTTCCTCAAGCTCAGCCACACGCTTCTCTCTCTGACGGTAATATTCCATAAACCCATCTGGAGATTGCTTCATTGAAGAGTGTAGCCCTAATACGCCGTGCTCAAAGGCGTTAGAGAATAGCTCAGCAACAACAGTGTACAACTGCCCGCCAATCGCCCGTAACCCCGGAACCTCCATCATAATGTGATTCATCAACGGTACTGGATTAAACGACTTCAGGGTCGAAGCTTCAAGGCGGTATTCCATACTCCAGTCACGCGGCCCCTGGGATATCCCGGCTTTTGTGACCGCGCTTTCCTTATCTTCGCGAAGTGCATCATCCATGACCACTTCGATCAGTGTAGTGTCATCATCCTGCTCCGAACCGTCAACAAACTCATCTACTGCGCGCTGAATATCATCATAGACATCGCTGGCATGAGCCGAATCGCGTACAACATTTATCAGCCTTTCCTGCCCAAACATTTCGCCCTCGGAATTACGCGCTTCAATAATTCCGTCCGACCAGAGAAACAAACGATCACCGTTCGCCATTGGGAATTCAGTCATCTGATCATTGAACTTGTCGGCAGACATCACACCGAGAGGTAGATGGCGAGAAGACAATGTCTCGATCATCTCACCATCGTTGCGCAGCAGGTAGCAGTCCGGAACGCCTCCCATCCAGACGCTGGCTGCCTGCCGATCAGGTGCCAGATCAACGGCAGCGGCACAGCAGAAGAACCCCACCGGAAGAATGCTTTTAAGCTTCTGATTAATCTCTCGGAGTACCTCACGCAGACCGAAACCTTTTGCGGTCATACCGTAAAAAATATCAGCCATGGGCATAGCGCCAATCGCAGCAGGAAGTCCGTGCCCGGTGAAATCTCCGAGTAACACATGCATGCCGCCACCCGGCTTACGCGCTGCAAGTAGTACGTCACCATTAAACACAGCTAACGGAGAAAGCTCATAACGGATATTCGGGGATGTCAGGCAACCTGCGTGCGCTACGTTATCGTATACCGCTTTAGCGACCCGCTGTTCCTGCAGCATGTGCCGGTTAACCCGCGCGATTTCATCACGCTGATTAAGCAATGTTCTATGCATTTCGGACATGCGGTGATACGAATCGATTTTCGCCTGAAGCACAACATGGTTGTATGGTTTAGTGAGAAAGTCATCGCCACCTGATTCGAGACAGTCGGCAAGACTCTGGGCATCCGACAGCGACGTCAGGAAAATCACCGGAACGAAATCTTCTTCGGCTATGGATTTGATCTGGCGGGTGGCCTCTTTTCCGTTGAGGCCGGGCATCATTACGTCCATCAAAACAATATCAGGGCGATGCTCCGTGAAGATATCTACCGCTTCAAATCCATTTGTTGCTTCTATTACTTCGTTTCCCTGGTTGCGGACTACTCGCGATAACACCTTGCGGTCAACGCTGTTATCGTCCGCGATCAGGACCTTATAAGCGGTCATGATTACCTGTTACTGAATTGTGAAAAGTTGCTCGAAGTTAGAGATTGCCAAGATCTTACGAACATCGTCATTACAGTTCGTAATTGATATTTCAGAGTGGTCTCCACCCGCGTGGTCGCGCAGAAGAAGCAGCATACCCAACGCGGAACTGTCGAGGTAAGTAGCGCCGCCCAGATCGACAATGTATTTCCGCACCTGCGCTGCACTTTCATACGCATCGCGAAACTCCTGATGAGCGCTGAAGTCAAAACGTCCGTCAACCTGAATAACCAGTTCCTGGCCGTTACCCGCCAATGATGCACGTACAGACATGCGACTATCTCCTGAAATAAATCTCGTACATTAGGTTTAGCACAAGCCACAAAAAGTGGTCATAACAATCGTGCTTTTTTAATCATTTCTGACGCAATTCCTGTCAAAGGAATCAGTTCGTCAACCGCACCCAGCTCATACGCTGATTTAGGCATCCCCCAAACAACGGAAGAGGCTTCATCCTGGGCCATCGTCAGCGCACCAGCGTCATGAAGACGCTTCATGGCAACTGCTCCGTCGGCGCCCATACCCGTCAGCATCACAGCCACCAGGCGCTTACCACCCGCAACCTGTAGCAGTGAATCAAACATTGCCTCTACCGAGGGTTTATGCAGATTCTGTTTCGGCCCATCGTCCACGATGGTAAACAGCTGATCACCTTTCCGCCTGAAGCGAAGATGACGCCCGCCCTGAGCAATGATCACGCGACCTGGAGTTACCTCAAGATCATTCCTGGCTTCGAGTACTTCCATCGGATAGCGGTTATCCAGACGCTTCGCCAGCGAGGCACTGAAGACTTCAGGAATATGCTGACTGATCACTATCGGTGGACAGTTAACGGGTAGTGACGAGAGAACCTCTGAGATTGCTTCTGTACCACCTGTTGATGATCCCACGGCAATAATGCGTTTGTAGTTATCGTTCGTTTCACGCGTCACGACTCGTGTCGCTTTCTGGCTTCTTGTCGTTTCAACTGCAACGACACGCGCCTGCGAAGCAATCCGGACTTTATCGCACAGTGCTTCTGCAAATTCGTAAAACTCGTCAGGGCTATGTGCTTTAGGCTTACAGATGTAATCAACTGCGCCCATTTCAAGCGCCTCAAGTGTTTCAGGTGCACCCTTTTCGGTGAGGGTCGATACCATCACTACCGGCATTGGTCGAAGGCGCATCAGGTTGCTGAGAAACTGCAACCCATCCATTCTCGGCATCTCAATATCAAGCGTAATGACATCCGGATTCAACTGTTTAATTTTGTCGCGTGCGATCAATGGGTCGCTGGCTACTCCGACAACATCGATGTCCTCGGTGCTGTCAAACACTTCACGAAGCATTTTTCTGATGAGAGCGGAATCATCAATGATCAATACCTTAATTTTACTCATACAACTCCCCCTCAAAAGAGATCAATACCGCTGTCTCCCTGCTCCATATCTTCCATCTTAACTTTGCGGCTGTATTCGGTTTCACGTTTCATCAATGTATCGTTCTTAACGTTAGAAATACGACGCATCTTGACCGAGCCTGTATCGGGGAAATACAAAACCTTGCGGGCGTACACATCGCCAACATCTGCGCTGGCAATCTCAAGCCCTTCGTTGTGCAGGTAGTTATACACAAATAAAATATTGCGCTGACCAATATCACTCATAGACGCAATCATCTGGCCGCCACCGAATAGCTTCACTTCAAGGTTCTGTCGTCGCCCACCGCGCTTGAGTATTTCGTTGATCAGAAATTCCATCGCCCAGGTACCGTAACGTGAGTTCTGAGTCACCGGGTTGGACCCCCAGACATCACTGGAGTGCTCACTCTGCTCCGGAAGCATAAAGTGGTTCATTCCGCCGATTCCCAGCTTACGATCACGAATACACGCTGAGACACAAGACCCTAAAACGGTCGCAATCATCTCTCCTTGTGTCGAAACGTATAGTTCACCGGGAAGAATTTTGGCGGCCCAGGTGTTGTGAACCCCGTCCCAGTATCGCGCGACATGCTCAAAACCACTGAGAGGTTTCGGTTCGGGTGGGCGCTGATGCATAGGCAGATCCCTTAGTAAATTTTCTGGTATATGGTATTACCCAGCGACTTGAAGCGGTCTGTAAGACCGTTCAGTGATTCTGAGTGACCTATGATCAGATAGCCCCCTACCGGTAGATAATCAGCATAGCGATTGAACAGGGTTTTCTGAGTTTCTCGATTGAAATAAATCACGACATTACGGCAAAAAATAACGTCGAATTTGCCTTTCATTGGCCAACCTTCCAGGAGGTTCAGACGTTTAAAATGCACGAGATCACGTATGCTCTTTCTCACGCGGACCTGGTTACCAGTCCGGTTCTTTTCAAAGAATTTTTCGACAGCATCATCTGGCACAGACATCAGACTGTCTGCAGAGTAGACTCCCTCAGCGCCCGTACTGACGACGTTAGAATCCAGATCAGTCGCCAGGATTTTCACGTCAAACGCTGAAGCCATATGCGCTTCAGCCAGAGTGAAGGCGATGGTGTACGCCTCTTGTCCGATGGAACAACCAGAAGACCAGATTCTCACCTTCTTATCTGATTTTTTCTTCAATTCCGGAATGACCGTATCTCTTAAGAAATCAAAGTGATGCGACTCCCGGTAAAAAGACGTCAGATTGGTTGTAATTAAGTTGATGAAATTAGTCGATTCATCCCGAAAGTTGTCTTTCAGGTACTCCAGATAATCAGCAAAGTTCCGGTACCCCGTCTGACGCAGCCTGCGAGCGATACGTCCATACACCATATTTGCTTTATGACGGCCCAGAACAATCCCTGTATGCTTAAGAGCAAGAGCGGCGATTTCGTCAAAATCGCGCTCTGTCATTAAAAACTCTTTGTCGGCTAACAGTGGCTTATCAGACACATGTGCGTTCATACCTGATCAAAACTCTTCCCAGTCGTCGTCAAAGTTACTCACCGACAATCCCCCCTGGTCGGCAGCTGACGCAGATGGAGCAGGTGCCACCTTTGGAGCAGCAGCTGGAGCAGGTGCTGCCGCAACGGGTGCATCCATCGACATAGACCCGGAGGCGAAAGATGCATCAACTGTGAAGAATTCCATTAACTGGGTCATTCCCTGAGCCTGACCGGCCATGGCCTCACCCGCCGCCGTTGCCTGCTCAACCAGAGCAGCGTTCTGCTGCGTCATTTCATCCATCTGGGCAACCGCGCTGTTCACCTGATCAATACCCGCAGACTGCTCAGCAGCCGCAGTACTGATTTCCTGGATCATAGCTGATACACGATCAACTGCGCCGATAATTTCATTCAGGGTTTTACCCGATGCATTCACCAGAGACGTCCCTGCTTCAACCTTATCCACACTGTCGCGGATCAGATCCTTGATCTCTTTCGCAGCACCAGCTGAGCGCTGAGCCAGATTCCGGACTTCACCTGCCACAACCGCAAATCCACGGCCCTGCTCACCTGCACGCGCCGCCTCTACAGCAGCATTCAATGCCAGCAGATTCGTCTGGAAGGCGATTTCATCAATCACACCGATAATGTCTGAGATCTTCTTACTGGCCTGATTAATTTCATCCATCGCAGTGACGGCTTTCTCGACAACCTCACCACCTTCTTCGGCTTTGTTCTTCGCAGAACTTGCCAGCTCATTGGCATGTACCGAGTTTTCACTGGTCTGCTTCACTGCACTAGTCATTTCTTCCATACTGGAAGCCGTTTCTTCCAGGCTGGATGCCTGCGACTCAGTACGCTTACTCAGATCCGCATTGCCCTGAGCGATTTCACTGGCACCGGTAGCAACGGTCGATGCAGACTCACGGATACGGGTCATTATTTCAGTCAGGCGCTCAACCGTTGAGTTGGCGTCCTGCTTGAGCTTGCCAAATGACCCCATGTAATCAGTTTCGATTTTGCGGGTCAGATTGCCATGCGCCAGTGCATCAAAGATACGCACGGTGTCATTAACCACGTCATCGGCAATACCAAGAAGGCGGTTAAGCCCTTCTGCCAGACCAAGGAAGAAACCTTGTTTACCGATCGTATCGATACGACGGGACAGATCACCGCCTGCGGCTGCCTCAACAATGGCATCGATTTCACGCTCAGCGCGGACTTCGATAGTTCGGTCAGTCCACTCAACCACCGTCCCCAAACGCTCATTACTGTCGTTAATAATTGGGTTAGCGATCAACGCATAGTGACGGCCGCCGACTTCAATCTGAGTTTTATAGGTCTGTGTTAAGGCGGCCAGCATAGAGCGCTGATGCGCAGGGTTCTTATGGAATGTATCGATATTCGCGCCCATTAAGGCCGAGGCATTAAATGAAGGCAGATCTTTACGCAGATCCGCTTCAGAATTCTTCATCATATTTTCAACGGCTTCGTTCATATAGATGATGTTGCCGTCAGTGTCCGCAATCATGGCATTCGTGCTGACAGAGTCGAGAGCCTGGCGTACCCGAAGGTTCTCGTCTGAAATACGCTTTTCTTCTTCCCGAGCCTTGAGAATATCGGTCATATCAACCCACTCAACCACGGTGCCGATGCGATTACCATCTGCGTCGTACCATGGCGATGCGGTCAGATCGAACTTAACATCATCGAATGAAAGCTGGGTTTCAATGGGCTTATCAAGAGCCTTAAGAATGCCACGCTGATGCGACGGCTTTTTATGAAAGCTATCGACGTTAGTGCCGATTAACTCCGACACTTTGAAGTTACTGAGATGCTTCTGGATATCTGCTTCGCGATTCTGAAGCATTTTAACCATCTCATCGTTCATATAAACGATATTGAGATCATTATCTGCCATCATCACGGTTGCCTGGCACAACTTCAGTGCGCTGGCAATCTGTGCATTTTTCTCGTTCAGCGCAGCCCTGGCTTTCTGCTCGGTGATGTCTGAGGCAAATTTCACGACTTTAACAACATCCCCATCATCATTAAGGATGGGGTTATAAGTCGCCTGAATCCAGACAGAGGTGCCATCTTTCGCAACACGCTCAAATTCATCGGCACTGAACTCACCTTGGCCAAGCTTCTTCCAGAATTCTGCGTATTCAGGGCTGTTTGCATACTCTGGTTTTACGAACATGCGATGATGCTTCCCCTGAATCTCACTAAGCTGATAACCCAAGGTATTCAGGAAATTATCGTTCGCGGTCAGGATCTCACCCTCTGGCGTAAACTCAATCATGGCCTGGGCACGACTGATGGCTTCTACTTTGCCCGCGTAATCAATATTCCGACGTTTCTGCTCTGTAATGTCGGTTGCGTACTTAATAACCTTCACCACTTTGCCGGTTTCATCAAAGATTGGGTTATACGTCGCCTGAATCCAGATACTCTCGCCTGCTTTGTTAAAGCGCTCAAACTCCGCCGTCTGAAAATCTCCGCGTGCCAGAGAATTCCAGAAGGCCGCGTATTCTGGCGTTTTAGCGTACTTAGCCGACACAAAAATACTGTGGTGCTGGCCTTGTATTTCTTCCAGACGGTAGCCCATCGCATCCAGAAAATTCTGATTTGCTGTGACAATCGTTCCGTCCGGCTTAAATTCGATAGAAGCCTGACTTTTCTCAATCGCAGCCAGCTTCCCTTCCATTTCACGGATTTTATTAGGGTCGATGGCTGCGCCACCGGAAATGATATTGCGGAAAAAGCTCATAGTTACCTTCCTGTACCTTCTTCAGGCAAATACCTTACGGCAGTTAATCTTCATCAATAGAATAAGGAGTTGCAGCCATACCCATGCGTAGCATCAGTAGCTCTTCTACATCGAGCAGAATGACCATCTTCTCGTTCACGTTCACCAGACCTTTAATAAAATCTGAGTTGTCGTCCTCCGTCAGTTCTGGAGGTCGACGGGTGTCTTCGTCGGCAATGGTATAAACATCGGATACAGCATCGACAACAATACCCATCACGCGCTCACCGTTGTCGCTTTCAAATTTCAGAATAATGACCACAGTCGTTGCGGTATAATCTGCCTCGTCCAGCCCGAATCTCAGGCGCAAATCCATGATAGGGACGATGGTTCCACGCAGATTGATCACACCCCGAATATACGATGGCGCATTAGGTATGAGTGTTGGCTCTTCCCAGCCACGAATTTCCTGTACTGCCAGAATATCTACACCGTACTCTTCACCTGACATGATGAACGTCAGGTATTGCTGCTCGTCACCGATGTCACCTTCAGGCAAAACTATCTCTTTCTTAAGCTCTTCCATCCCGGACCTCATGCAGCTCGTTCAGAGCGGTTCTGGTTTCGTTTAACAGGAACAATATTTTTACCGATACTGGAAATGTCGATAATTAAAGCAACGGTTCCATCACCCAGAATTGTGGCGCCCGAAATACCGGACACTTTCTGATAATTCTGTTCAAGACTCTTAATAACAACCTGCTGCTGGCCCAGAAGATCATCGACCACGATGCCGATTTTTTCGTTATCGCCTTCAACAACCACCAGCATCATTTCATCGACAACATCTTTGTCATCACGCAGACCAAAGATCTGGTCGAGTCTTACAATCGGAATATATTCATCACGCAACTGCATGACGTACTGGCTGCCAGTGACATGATTCAGTGAAGACCTGTGAATCTGGATGGATTCAACAATCGATACCAGCGGGAAGATATACGTTTCTTCACAGACCTTAACGAGTTGTCCATCGAGAATGGCGAGTGTCAGTGGTAAGCGAATAATGAAGGTAGAACCCACGTTACGCTGAGACTTGACTTCAATACTGCCATTCAGCGCCTGGATATTCCTACGTACCACATCCATACCAACACCACGGCCAGAAATATCGCTCACCGCTTCTGCTGTTGAGAACCCTGGCAGGAAAATAAGGTTGTGTATTTCCTCTGGAGTAAGGCTGTTATTCTCTGGTACCAGACCTTTTTCGATCGCTTTTTTCAGAATCCGGTCTTCGTTCAGGCCAGCGCCGTCATCCGCGACTTCAATAACGATATTTCCGCCCTGGTGGTACGCATTCAGGGTGATGGTACCCTCTTCAGATTTACCGGCAGCGATACGCTTTTCTGTTGTCTCAAGTCCGTGATCCATTGAGTTACGAACGAGGTGTACGAGAGGATCGTTGATTTTTTCCATCACCGTTTTGTCTAGTTCAGTCTGCTCGCCGATGGTTTCGAGAATCACTTTCTTACCGAGCTGACCACCCAGATCCCGCACCAGGCGCGGGAAGCGACTGAAGGCAAAACTGATCGGCATCATGCGTATTTTCATGACGCTTTCCTGCAGTTCGCGCGTATTCTGTTCCAGCTGAGACAAGCCTTCCTGCAGTTTTGCAAGGCGGCTCAGATCAAAGTCCTGTCCAAGCTGACCCAGCATCGACTGGGTAATCACCAACTCACCGACCATATTGATCAGGCTGTCTACTTTATCGATAGACACACGGATCGATGAGCTTTCGGCGGCCTTCTTCGGAGCTTTTGCCGGCTTCGCGGATTTCTGAGCCTCAGCCACAACCGCAGTTTTTTCAGGTGACGCAACTGCGGCTGCCTCAGGTAATTGTCCAGCAGCAGGTGTTCCGGTAGCATCTACAGCACTACTCTCTGCTTCTACTTCGGAAGTACCCACCAACGGCGAGTACGTCAGATCACACTCGTCTTCTACCCATTCAAAAATCGCTTTAATATCATCGAGTGGAACTGAAGTAGTGACTTTAATCTGCCAGTTCATGACACACTCTTCCGGTGCCAGACTGCTCAGTTCAGGGACGCTGTCTATATCGGCAGTGACTTCAAAATTGTCTTCCCCGACCAGTTCGCGTAATTCACGGAACATACGGAAGGGTTCGTTACCCGTCATCAGAAGGTCGGTATGCGGTTGAACGTCAATCAACCAGCCGCCATCTTTTTCATCAGGCTCTGAAGCAGCCTCTTCTGGAGCGCTTTCCTGCTCCATGCCGAGAATAACTTCAAATTCTTTACGGAGTTCTGCCGGTCGCTCTGTCTCTGGATCGTTACCTTCCTGCATATCGGATAACATGCCGCGCAGGCAATCGACCGACTGCAAAAACAGGTCGACATAGCGAGGCTCCATAGAGCGCTTTCCGGAGCGTATTTCATCCAGTAAGGTTTCGAGAACGTGAGTGAACTCGGACACCGGCATAAAACCGAATGTGCCGGCACCACCTTTAATGGAATGAGCGGCACGGAAGATATTGTTAACGGTTTCGTCATCAACATCTGCCGGGTCCATATCCAGCAGCTCACTTTCCATTATGTCGAGGCCTTCGAAACTTTCTTCGAAAAACACCTGATGGAATTGCGACAGATCGACACTCATGTGCTTACCCCAGAACGCGCTTGATCGTACTCAGCAATTGATCCGGATTAAACGGCTTCACAATCCAGCCGGTAGCACCAGCCTGTTTACCCTGCATTTTCATGTCACCTGCGGATTCGGTGGTGAGCATTAACATTGGAGTAAACTTGTAGTTATCGAGTTGACGAAGGTTCTTAACCAACTCAATGCCATTCATATTTGGCATATTTACGTCAGTCAGCACCAGGTCAAAGCTCTCAGTTTTAGCGATTTCTAGCGCCTCCACACCGTCAGTCGCTTCGCGTACGTCAAAGCCCGCACCTTTCAGTGTGAAGCTCACCATCTGACGCATGGATGCCGAATCATCGACCGCTAAAATACTCGTCATAGGAGTACTCCCTCTTAGTAAACGAATAATTAATCTGGCAGGTTTATCGCCTGCTTGAGGCCAAGGTAGCCCGTTATCTCCCGGATATTGTCAGAGACCGCATGCCATTGAATGCTGTTTCCCGTAGTTTCCAGTGTTTTTCGGAGGCTGATCAGAAGCTGGTAACCCGCTGTATCCGAGTACTGCACTTCACTGCCATCAAGAACAACATCCCCTCCCGCCTGAACAGCAGTTTCAAGCTTCTCCAGGAGCGCTTCAGCCTGATCAATGCTCAGACGACTACCGCAGTTAACTGGGCTGGTGTCGGTCATGGTTTCATTCCGGTCATGGACATGACCTTAAGATTAGTAGGCAATCTGTGAGCTGCCACACGATGTGTCGTTTTTTTTGTAGATCAATGAATGAAGGTATGAAAGTCAAGAAATATAGGATTTGGATAATCAGCGACGACGGTTTGCCCACTCGTCCGCTTCACGCTGCTCAGCACGACTGATAGACAGCTTATGTTCTTCTTCGAGCTTATCGATCATACTTTCCATCGCATCGGCTTTATGATGAACCTCTAAATAGGCGTCCCGTGCACGCTGACTGAGTGCCTCAAGTTCCTTGAGTTGGTTGTCCTGCTGCGCCAGAGCAGTTTCTATCTGACCAATAAATTCGAGAGAGTTGTGTATTTGTCCGGCAGCAACACTCTGGTCAGCTGGGCTGGTAATCTGGCGTCGATATTCCTGAGCGTACGTGTCCAGCTGCGTTCGTTTGTCTTTTTCGGCGGTCAGACGCTGCTCAATATCGCCCCAGCGCTGCAGCGCTTCTTTTTCTTCTCTTCGCTTAAGGTTAAGCACTACGGCTAATCGTTTGGAGCGGGGGTGCTGATAGGTCACTTATCGGTACCGGGGAAGAGATCGTTGAGCGCCTTACGGCTGTTCGCGATATCGGCGCCTTCCGTTAGTCCCTGTCTGAGCATTGCTTTGATCTGCGGCATACGATCAATAGCAACATCCAATACCTGATCCGTACCGGCCTGATACGCTCCCACAGCCACAAGATCCTGATTCTGACGGTAGTGTGCCATCAGACGCCGACACAGTTGCGCCTGCTGTAGCCAGGCCTCATCAACAACCTGCGGCATCACACGGCTGACCGACGCCTCGACATCAATGGCCGGATAATGACCTTCTTCTGCCAGCTTTCTTGAGAGAACAATATGGCCATCCAGAATCGCCCGACTGGCGTCGGCAATCGGGTCCTGCATATCGTCGCCTTCACTCAGTACGGTATAAAAGGCCGTAATAGAACCACCGCCCTGCTGCCCATTACCCGTACGCTCGACCAGCTTTGGAAGCTTATTAAATACTGACGGCGGGTAGCCTTTCGTGGCTGGCGGTTCACCCACAGCCAGAGCGATCTCACGCTGCGCCTGTGCATAGCGCGTTAATGAATCCATCAACATAAGAACGTTAAGTCCCTGATCGCGAAAGAATTCAGCGACCGAGGTCGTGTACATGGCAGCTCTCAGGCGCATTAAAGGTGAATCATCGGCAGGAGATGCAATCACAACGGCACGCTTCAGGCCCTCCGGCCCGAGAATCTCGTCGATAAATTCTTTGACTTCACGGCCACGCTCACCAATCAGACCAACCACGACGACATCGGCGTTAGTGAAGCGCGTCATCATACCGAGGAGCACACTTTTACCGACACCCGAACCCGCAAACAAACCGATACGCTGTCCGCGTCCTACTGTCAGCATGGAATTAATGGCGCGAATACCAACATCGAGCGTTTCACGAATAGGGGCGCGGTGCAGCGGGTTAATATAGCGACCCTGAAGATTTCCGGATTCGGTATTGAGAAGCGGGCCATCAAGGTCCAATGGTCGACCGGCACCGTCAACGACCCGTCCCAGAAGAGAGAATCCAACCGGCACATCCGCACTGCCCTGCAATGGCCAGACACGTGCGCCGGGACGCAGCCCATCCACCTGTTCAATCGGCATCAGGAAAATACGCTGTCCATCGAAACCGACAACTTCTGCCTCAACATCACCGCCGCCCGGACGCTCTACCCGACAACGATCTCCTGTACGGACATCGATACCGATAGCCTCAAGCGTAAGGCCGACCATGCGTACAAGACGACCGGATGTACGCGGTTGGTATACAGCCTCGGGGGCGATATCACGCCAGCGGCTGCTCAGAGTCATCGTCTGATTCCTCCGTCGTCGTATCCTGACTTGTGTCTGGTTCTATGTTTTGTTCTGTGCTCTGTTCTAAACCTGAACCGTTTTCAGTTTCAGGGGGCTCAGCTTCGACAGGCTGCTCAGCTTCGGACTGCTGAGTTTCGGACTGCTGAGTTTCAGACTTCAGAGCTTCTGATGTTGATGCCTCCGGCTGCTGAACGTCGTCCTGAGTGGCCTCTTCAGTGTCATCGTAGGCACTCAGTTCATCATCAGCGCCAGTATCCTCGGGTACATCAACCAGAGCAGACTCACCGGAAGAGTCGTCAGGGTATCCATCCGACGCCGTCAGTAATTTATTCGCCAGTGCGACGATTGTTTGCTGAAGGCTTTCGCTGACTGAATATTCAACGAGGGTATTTTCACTTTCAACACGGCACTCACCCGCATTCAACGCCTTATCGACGAGCAGTTTGCTCGCCGCGGAATGCGATGCCAGCAGTTCAGAATCGGCTTCGGATACGTAAACCTTCGCCAGTGTCTCGCCCGAAGGCAAAGCAGCAATGGCCTTGTCGACAAACTGCGCGATGCTGTCGGCTCCGGAATTCAATTCGTGCTCAAGCACCTGTTCGGCGAGCCGGGTAAGAAGCATCAGCATGACTTCCGGCAGTTCGGCGTCACGCTCTTTTAATGCTGCGGTCAGCGTTGCATTAATCTGACGCAGACGCTGCGCCTCGTCAGTGACTTCCTGACTGCCTAACGCTTTACCTTCCTGAAAGCCCGCGGTCGAACCTTCTTTTTTACCAGCATCAAAGCCTTGAGCATGACCATCCTCCTGCCCTTCGGCGAAGCCAGCATCGTAGCCGTCTTTATGCCCCTGCTGGCGTCCTTCAACCAGGCCTTGCTCTAAACCCGCGTTGTAGGCCTCACGACGAATCGATTCTAGTTCTTCGGCGGTCGGGAAATCAGGTGGGGAGTCGTCGACAGATTCTGCATCCAGCTCCTCTGCCTCCGGATCGGGCTCACGCTCAACGGTGTGAACCGGAGGCTCAGTCCAGAAAGGGAGGCGCCACGGGCGCGCCTCTTCCGCACTTTCAGCGGGAATTGGCGCGTCACGTTTCTTCAGTTCGGTCATGGGTTACACCATGGCCTCACCACCACCGCCCAGCATAATCTCACCGGCATCAGCCAGACGACGGGCAATGGTAAGAATCTCTTTCTGAGCGCCTTCAACGTCACTGAGTTTAACCGGCCCTTTCGCATCCAGGTCATCACGCAACAGCTCGGCAGCACGCTTCGACATGTTCTTGAAAATCTTTTCCTGAACGCCCGGATCTGCCCCTTTCAGTGCCAGTACCAGCAGGTCGGTCGATACTTCACGCAGCAGGGTCTGAATACCCCGGTCATCAACGTCAACGAGGTTATCGAAGACAAACATAAGATCTTCGATCTGAGTACCCAGGTCTTCGTCGACTTCTTTGATCTGCTCAAGCAGCTCAGAAGCAATCGTGCTGTCCACGAAGTTAACAATGCTGGCAGCACATTTGATACCACCCATAGTCGTGGTCTGCGTGCCTGCTTTGCCAGAAAACTGGCGTTCGAGAATATCGTTGAGTTCCTGCAATGCGGCTGGCTGAACAGCCTCAAGCGAAGCAACACGCATGATGATGTCGAGGACAACTTTCTCATCAAACAGAGACAACACTTCCGCCGACTGGTCAGCGTCCAGATACGACACAACAATGGCCTGAATCTGAGGGTGCTCGTGGCGGATCAGGTCGGCTACCTGACGCGGTTCCATCCACTTCAATGAATCCAGACCTGTGGTGTTACCGCCAAGGAGAATCCGGTCAATAAGCGCACCCGCTTTATCCTGACCCAGAGCCTGAGTCAGCATATTACGAATGTAATCGTCAGCGCCAAGGCCCATACCGGTCTGACCGCTGACGGCATCAAGAAACTCTGACACCACACCTTCGACCTGAGTCTGATTCACACTGGTCAGAGTGGCCATGGCCGAGCCCACGCGCTGAACTTCTTTCGGGCCCATGTGTTTGAGGATTTCAGCAGCGTCTTTCTCACCGAGAGACATCAGCAGAATCGCAGCACGTTCGGTGCGGTTCAGGTTGGCTAGTGCATTGCCCGCTTCGGGCATCGTATTATCCGGCATCGCTATTTACCCACTGAATAACTACCTGAGCGACCCGGGCCGGATCTTCTGCGATCAGCCCTTTCAAGGCATCCAGCTGACGCTCATAACTTTCTGACGCACCGGGCAGTAGATATTCATCCATACCTGCCAGTGTCACCTTATCATCATCCAGACCGGCCTCAGCATCTTCAAGCTCATCGAGCAGTAAGTCACTTTCTTCCCGACCTTTATTGGTGATGCTCTTAATAGTAGGACGGATTACGCCGAATATAAGTATCAGAACAAACAATCCCGCCAGCACCTGTTTTACCAGTTCCCAGAACCAGGGCTGAGTCCAGATATCAGGTTCGCCCAGCGTCAGTGCGTCGTCGCCCATAAATGGAGAGTTAATAACGTTTACACTGTCTCCGCGGGCTGCATTAAAGCCAACGGCATCTTTCACCAGAGTTTCGAGGCGCTGCAGGTCATCCACA
>MDSV01144823.1_pt1 | contig 25420 bp, 17 predicted proteins | sample 810851 | NCBI WGS metagenome assembly MDSV01 (sample SAMN05326640, study PRJNA326480) | marine metagenome | isolation source: seawater | place: Atlantic Ocean: North East | collected 2012
CCCCCCCCTTCGGAGACCCTGCGAACGGCCGCGCGACTGCTGGACGCGCTCATGCCCGCCGCGACGACGTTTTTGCGCGCGGAGGACGAGCGCGCGGTGGCGGCGGCGCTGCCGCTGTGCTCGGCGTACGCGCACCGGCTGAAGGACCCCGGGTTTTCTCCGCCGGGGCGGCCGTGTGTGACCAAGCGACAGGGCGCGGGCGGCGTCACCGGCGCGCAGGCGCGGGACACCGGCGGGTTGGGGTTCGGGGACGGCGGCGGTCTGGACGGCGCCTCGTCGTCGTCGTTGCTCGGGGAATCCACCGCCCCGGTGTGCGTGAACCTCGACGCCGCGCGCTCGGCGCTGCGCGCCGTCGCCGAGGCGTGCGTGTTCCGCGGCGCCTTCCCCGACGAGCGGCGCGCCGGCGTCGACTTCGCCGACGGCGGCGACCCGCGCGTGCGCGAGGCCGAGACCGAGACGGCCGAGCTCAGAAGGGACCTCTTCGTGGTCTTCCGCGTCGTCGCGCGCGTCTCGCCCGCCACGGCGCTGGACGCGGCGCGGGGCGCGCTCGCCGCCGCGCTGCCAGCGCCGCCGGCGCCGGCGCCGGCGTGGCAGAAGGTGGAGGCGGCGGTGGCCGCCGTGCACCTGCTCGGCGAGGGCGCGAACGACCCCGCGGTCAAGCCCGGCGCGGACGGGACCGCGGAGGCGCCTCCGCGGCTTACGGGGCTTCCGGGCGCGAGGACGAGCTCGCCTCTGGGCGAGCTGTTCGCGTACGTCGTGGCCCGCTGGAACGGCGCGCGCGCCTCGCCGCCGGCGACGCTCGCCGAGGCGGCGCTCTCGCCGGATGCGAACCCGGCGGCGACGCACAGGCTGGTGTGCCTGGCGTTCCTGGAGACGTGCGCGCGGTACCACCTGGCGGTGGCCAGGCACCCCGAGGCGCTGCTCCTGCCCGTGCTGGCGGCGTTTCTTGACGCGCGCGGCGCGCGCCACGCCGACCCGGAGGTGGCGGCGCGCGCGTGCTACCTGCTGGCGCGCTTCGTGAAGCCGCTGCGGCAGCAGATCGCGGCTGTTTTGGGAGACGTGCTCGCCGCGATGGAGGAGGTGTTGCTCGGCGCTTTGGAACCGCCGAGCGCGAACGACGCGTCGCGGACGAACCACTCCGGCGCGGTGGCGGCCGGGCGGGGCACGGGCGGCGCCATGGCCACCGCCGGGAACGACGACCGGCTGTACGCGTACGAGGCGCTGGGGTTTTTGCTCGGCACGGAGGATGCGAAGTTTCCGGAGGAGGCGCAGGTGTCGTTGACCGAGAAGGCGTGCGCGCGCCTGCGCTCGAGGCTGGAGTCTGCCACACAAGTCGGCGACGCGGGGACGTGCGCGCGGTGCCTCGTGGCGTGCGCGAACGTCGCGAAGGGCTTCTCGGCGCGCCTGGCGACGGAGATCCGGCCCAGGCTCGGGCTCGCGCTCGTCGCGGGCCTCGCGCCGGCGACGGCGTGCCTCGCGCGCTTCGACGCCGCGAACGACCCGGCGGCGGGCCTGCTGCGCCAGCGCGTCGTCGCGTACTTCCAGCGCATGGTCCAGGGCGTGGGGCGCGCGGCGTTCCCGTACGCCGCGCCCCTCGTGGACCGCGTCCGCGCCTCCGGCTCGGCGAGCGACCTCAAGGAGGGCTTCGTGCTGTGCAACCAGCTCTGCGCGACGTTCAAGAAGGAGCTGGCGCCGTTCGCGGAGACCGCCACCCCCGCGCTCATCGCGCAGACCGCGCGCGCGCTCGCGCCGTTCGCGAGTCCCGACGGGCACGCGCACGGCGTGCTCGGGGTGCTCGCGCGCGTCGCGGACGTCCCGGACGCGCTCGCGCGCGCCGACGCGGCGCGCGCGGCGCGGGAAGCGGCGCGCGCCGCCGACGCCGGCGCCGCCGAATCGGCGGCAGCGGCGGCGCGCGCCACGGAGGAGTCGCGCGAGGCGCGCGAGCTCGAAGCGACTTTGGTGGCGCACTTGCACGCGCTCGGCGCGAACGGTCTGTGGGGCGCGTTCGAGGCGCCGTCGGGAGAGGGCACTCGGGAGATGGCTCTGGCGACGTTAGCGGCTTGGGCCGCCGCGCACCCCAGCGCGGTTTCGCGCAAAGCCGCGTTGCAGGCTTTGCACAAGATGGCGCAGGCGTGGCTTCCCGACGCCGCGAACGGCGAACTCGGCGAGAAGGTACCAGGCTTCTGCCAGTTCGCGTCCGACGTGATCGTGCGCGAGTGCTGCGTCTCGGCGGTGCTTCGAGGGGACCTGGACGTGCGCGACGCCGCGGGCGCCGCCGCGGTGGGCGAGGCGGTGGCGTTTCAACGACTCGCCGTCGAGCGCCTCGGGCCGGCGTTCGCCAATCAGCTCAGAGACGGATTATTAACCGCGTCGCTCGGCCTGGACCCGTCGCTCGCCGCCGAGTACGTCGCCGCGGTGACGTCCACGTCGCAGACCGCGCACAGGGACGCGCGCGCGGTCGTCGCGCGGTGCCAAAAAGTGGTGCAAGGCGCCAGGCCGGGGGCTCCCCGGAGGCCGTGCAAGAGGTAGCGAAAAGGGAGCGAAAAGGGGCGTTTTTCCACCTCACGAGAGCTTTCGTCCACGAAACTCGCGAAACGCTCGATCCGAACCCAGAAAACGCGCACTTCCAGGAGGTTTCGACACGTGGCCGCTCTCGAGTCCGTCGATTCGCGTCGCGTCGCGCGCAGTCCCCCGGGCGCCGAAGCCTTCCCGCCGCGCCGAGTCCCGCACATCCGTCTCGCCTCCGGCGGTACCGTCAGCGACGATGTCCCGTGTCGCGCTGGCCTCCGCGCGCGCCGCGTGCGTCGCCCCGTTGTCGCGCGCGCTGTCCCGCGGCGGGCGTCGGCACTGCCGATCCCGGCGCGCGCTCGCGGCGTGCGCGGCCGCGGAGACCCCTTCTTCGTCCGGGACGCAGAAGGTGTGCGTCATCACGGGCGCGAACACGGGCTTGGGGTTCATCAGCGCGCGCGAGATCGCCGCGAAGGGCCACGTCGTGGTGCTCGCCGTGCGCGACACCGACAAGGGCGCCAAGGCTGTGGCGGACATCGAACGCGCGCTTCAGGACTCGGGCGCGCCCGCGTCGGCGGGCGCGCTCGACGTGATGCGCCTGGACCTGCAGGACCTGCAGAGCGTCGAGCGTTTCGCGGAGGCGTTCGGTGAGAAGTATGACCGGTGCGACGTGCTGATGAACAACGCGGGCGTGATGGCTTTGCCGACCAAGTCGCTCACGTTGGACGGGCTCGAGACGCAGATGGGCACGAACCACATGGGCCACTTTTTTCTGACCAACCTGCTTTTGCCGAAGATCTTCGCCGCGCCGGGAAGGCCCCGGATCGTCAACCTGTCTTCCGTCGCGCACGAGTGGGGGCACATCGACTTCGAGAACACCAACTCCGACGGCCTGTTCGGGTACGTCGCCAGCGGCTGGCTCACGTACGGCCGCACGAAACTCGCGAACCTGTACTTCACGTACGAGCTGCACCGCCGTCTGCGCCGGATGGGCGGCGACGGCGCGCGCGTCGACGTGAACGCCGTGCACCCCGGGATCGTGGACACGGAGCTCCCGCGTTCGCTCTCCTTCAACTTCTATCCGCAGCTCAAGCAGATGGGGAGCCTCATCTCCCCCGAGGAGGGCGCGAGGGGGCAGATCGAAGTCGCCGTGGGCGACGCCTTCCACGGCGTCTCGGGCAAGTACGTCGCCGAGATGTCCGGCCCGCGAGGGAACCCCCTCGGCGAAAAAGGCGTGCACGAGGTGGCGCGGTCCTCGCGGTGGTCCTACGATCGGGACGCCGCGGAGCGGTTCTGGAAGGTGTCCAAGAGCATGACCGGGGCGACGTGGGCGAGCCTCGGGGAGACCGAGCAGCCCGCTCTCCGTTGAAACGAAGACGTCGCGAAAAAAAAAGCGCCCGGAGCGACGAGAAAACGACGATTCGACGCGCGCATGAGCAGTTTGCGAGAGAACGAGGACCGGGCTTTTCTCCACGTGTCAGATCAACAGTGTTCAAAGTGCACGCACCCGCAGCCGCGCGCGGGGTCACCCGCGGTTCGCCGCCGCGAACGCGCGCGCGATGTCGCCTTTCGCCCTTCCCTCCGCGCCGGTCGCCGCGCGCGCGCGCGCGCCGCGCGCGCGCCTGCCGGGACGCGCGACCGCCGTCCCGAAACACCATATGCCGCGCGTCTGCGGTGCGTTCCGGGGTGCGAAGAGGGATGGCGGGGTCGCGAGGGCTGTCTCCGACGGCCCCGTCTCCCGCCCTCCGTCCCTGGACGAGGACCCCGAGCTCGACGCGCTCGAGTCCGCCGTGCTCGCCGCGGATGTCGCCGCGGCCGAGGCGCGCGAGGCGCTGGCGCGCGCGGTGGAGGCGCGCGTTTCGCCGTCCGCCTCCGCGGACGAGGCTGACGAGGCGTTGTCGTCATCGCCGTTCGCGCACGTGCGGTGCGAGTACGGGTACATCCAGAGCAACGCCGGCGTGTACATCGACGTGAGCAAGACGCGCCCCCCGGGCGTCCCGAAGAACGTGCTCGCCATCTCCACCGAGAACTTCGCGCGAGAGCTCCGGGAGCTGCGCAGGTTCCTGGCGGGGACCGAAGCGGAGAGCGACCCGATTCTCGTGCCGCCGAGCGATCCGGGCGACGCGTCCGTCGGCGACCCGCCGAGCGCGGCGGATGTCGAGGCGATGTCCGCTCTGCGGGACGCGCTCGGCACGCTGCGCCTGAGCAACGACGCCATCTGGGAGCGCGAGCGGAACCGCCCGGAGGTGAAGGCGCCCTGGATCATCAAAGGCCCGTACTTGGTCCTGTGCTACGCCCTCGACTCTTTGTTCCCCGAGAACAAACCGGTGCAGAGGTTTTGGTTCCTGGAAACTGTCGCGCGCATGCCGTACTTCTCCTACAACACCATGCTCACTCTGTACGAGCTGCTCGGCTGGTGGCGCCGCAGCTCGGAGCTGCAGCGCGTGCACTTCGCCGAGCAGTGGAACGAGTACCAGCACCTGCTGGTCATGGAGAGCCTGGGAGGGGACAGGAGCTGGCGCGACCGGTTCCTGGCGCAGCACGCCGCGCTCGCGTACTTCACCGCGCTGTGCTTCGCGTGGCTCTTGTCGCCGGCGCTGGCGTACAACTTCAGCGAGCTCATCGAGGCGCACGCCGTGGACACGTACGCGCAGTTTTGTGACCAAAACAAAACGATGTTGCGCTCGATGCCCGCGCCGAGAGTCGCGAAGGCGTACTGGACCTCCGACGACCTGTACCTGTTCGACGCGTTTCAGTCGGCGCGGCCGCGGCGCGCGCTGCGCCGGCCGCGCGTCCGCTCGCTTCACGACGTGTTCTGCGCCATCCGCGACGACGAAGCGGAGCACGTCGCGACGATGGGGGAGTGCCAGATGGAGGACAGCGCGATGTCCGACGTGGGGAAGGTGGATTTGGTGACCGCGCTGACGCTGGCCGCAATCGCCGCCAATTACTGGGTCACGCAGTTCCTGCAGAAAGCCGGCGGCGAAGTCACCACCGAGCTCGATCTCGGCGAGATGCTCGGCGAGGACGGCGTGCTCTCTATCTTCGCGCGGCTGGTCTCCTTCTTGCCGTTCTTCTGACGCGAACGCCCCCCGAACGCGACGCGCGCCGAAAAAAGACGAGACGAAAAAGTCGGTTTCGCGCGACGGACGAGTTTTTCCTTTCGCGCCTCCGCTGTAATTTTAGACGAGAGATACTGGACATGGGCGCGTATCTCGTATTCGAAACACGCGCGCGTCACGCGACGACATCATGCGACGACATCACGCGACGATGCCTCCGCTCGGCGCGAAGCGCGCGCCGCGCTCGGAGAGTTTGGCGAACGCCGCCGCGAAGCGATCGAAAAACGCCCCCTCGTCGCGCGCGAACCGATCAAAGTGCGGTTTGAACCCCGGGTCCTCGTGTAACGCCCGGTCCGTGCTCAGCCACAGCAGTTCGTCCGGGCTGGGCTCCGCGGCGTACTCCCGCTTGAAATACGAGTTGTCGAACGTCAGCCACCGCCGCGTCCAGCTCGTGCCGCCCGGCATGCCGAAGCCCTCCTTCCCGTCCGAACGCGGGGGCGCGAACGGGCACCCGCCGGCGCCGGCGCCGGCGCCGGCCGGGCAGCCTCCCCCCGTGTACTTGGAGGCGCCCTTCGCGCCTATGCCCCGCTTGGAGGTGCCCGAGCGCTCCGCGAACGCGCGCCCGAGCGTGTGCGCGCCGGAGAGCGCGACGATCTCCTCGTCCCCGAACCCCATCCTTCCGAAAACGGCTCGCAGGTGCGCCGGCGCGTCCGCGTGCGCGCCGCCGTGGAACGGAGGCTCGGCGTCCGGCAGGTTGCCCTCCTTCGGGCACTGCTCCGGCCCGGAGACGTCGCACCGCCCGTAGCGCATGGGGATCGTCGGCCCACCCGCGGTCTCCACCGCGGTCGCGCCGCCCAGCTGGATGATATCCGCCCACGAGAGTCTCGGGTACTTCTGCTTGAGCGGGGAAAGGTACCCGATGGCTTTCTTGAGGCCGGCGTTGGCGTCGTGCCCCATCTCGACGTCGAAGCGGATGGAGCCGTTCGCGCCGCCGCACTCGGGCCACGCCCGCTCGCGCTGGTCGAACGTGCCCGCGTCGTGCCACGCCAGACGCACGAGGATGGGGTGGCAGTTCACGGAGTCGATCAAGCGGCGCAGGTCGCGGCGGCACGCCTTGACGTCCGCCTTGTACGCCTCGACGTCGGTCGCACCGGAGGTGACCTGCGAGGAAAGATCGGTGACGCGGCGACGCGCGGCTGCGGACATCGCGCGGGGCTCGTGCGGCGCGGTCGGAAAGGCCTCGAGCGCGAAAAACAAGACGCGGACTCCCGCGGTTCGGCGACACGCGTGCGCGCGCGCGTGGTGTGTGGTCGTCTGGCGTCGTGGCGTCGTAGGTAACCTCGGCGAAAATCGCGGTCGTGTCGGGTTTCGGGATTTTCTCGGTGTTTCCGTCGGCCATTTGGCGCATCACTGCAAACCGAGTGAAGACATCCCGCACTGGGTCGCGCGCGCCCGCGTCATGCGCCACGCGCGGGACGCGATACACCGCGCGACGCGCCTGCTCCGACTCCCAGCTGCCGCAGAGCGCGCTTCGACGTCCGCTTCGACCACGACCGCGTGCCGTTCGCGACGCGCGAACGTCGTCCGCCCGACGCCCTCTTCCCTCGGCGCGCACCGCCGTTCAGCACTGTCCAGACGCTTCGCGTGGACGGGCGCGGGCGGCCCCCGGCGAGGCGACGGCTCGCGCGTGGGGAGGCACGACGAGCGCCCGCCCCCTCCGCCTCTGTGCGGCGCGTGCGGGCGCCGGTTCTGCGAGTGCGAACACGCCGCCCCGGTCGAGCCCCCCTACCCGGGGCCGGAGGATTGCTGCCAGAGCTCGCCCCAGTGCAAGTTCTGCGTCTGGGTGACGTACGCGTCGCAGCTCGAGGCGTACGAGGCGCGCGTGAAAGCGAGCAAGACGGCGTGAACGCCGTGCGGCATCGCGCGTCCGACTGGCGGGTCAGACTGAGGGGTCAGACTGTGTGGGGTCCGCTTCCCATCGCGCCGCGCGCGCGCGCGCGCGAATCGAGAGCGACTCGCCATGTCGCGTCGCGACGACGACGCGTCGGGCGATTTGTTCGCCTCGCCGCCCGATCTCGCGCGCGACTACGTCACAGTGGGGGGCGTGCGTCTGGTGCGTCCGTACGCGTTCGACTTCGTGTGCCACGTGAAGCAGCGCCAGGCCGGGCTGGACGTCGTCGAGGCGTTCGCGCGCGAGTTCCCGGGAAGGCCGCGGAGCTACTACGAAGAGGCGCGGCGGCGCGGGCTGCTGCGCGTCGAGCGCGCGGCGCCGGCGAAGAACAAGCCGCCCGGGCCCGGGAAGACGCGAGACGCGGGAAAAAGAAACGACTCGCGCAAGCGCGCGCGCCGGGCGGCGGAGCGCGACGTGTCGGGGTCGGCGGCGGCGACGACGACGCGAGACGACACAAAAAAAAGCGAGAGACCGAACCCGGGGAACCCGGGGGGGTGTCGCGCGACGGACGCGACCGAACCCGCGACCGAACAGGCGGCGTTCGTCGCGACGCCGTCGTCGCGAAACCTCGAGTCCGAGTCGCGACGACCGAGCCCCGAGGTCGAGCCGCTTCGGCCCCTCGCCGCCGGCGAGCGCGTTCGGCACTACCTGCACCGGCACGAACCGCCGACGCTGAGCGACCCGGTGACTGTTTTGGCGGTGACGGACTCGATGGTGGCCGTGCACAAACCCGCCACCGTTCCGGTGCACCCGACGGGGCAGTACCGGAAGAACACCGTGCTCGGTCTGATGGCGGCGTCCCGGCCGGATCTCGGCCGGCTTCTGCCCGTGCACAGGCTGGACAAGAACGTCAGCGGGCTTCTGCTGATGGCGCGCGACTCGGCGAGCGCGAACAGGCTGCGCGAGGAGGTGCAGAGCCTCTCGGTGCGGAAACGGTACGTCGCGCTCGTCTCCAGCGCCAACCTCGCGACCGGGAAACACATCCTCGAGACGTTCTCCGCGCGCGACGAAGATGGCGAACCGAAAAACAAAGAAACGCTCCGCCTCGAGAGCGCCGTCGTCGACGTCGGGCTGCGGTACGACCCGCGCGCGCGTCTGGCGACGTGCTGCGCGCGTTCGACGGACGTCGACGTGGCCGAAACGGCCGAAACGACCGGTGGTTTACCCCCGGTGAAGGACGCGCGAACCGCGTTCGCGCTCGTCGCCGTCTCCGCCGCGGACGCGTTCGCGGAGGACGTCTTCCGAACCGAATCGCGAACGACGGGAAACAAGGTTTTCGCGTCGCGAGGCGTCCCTCGCGGCGCGGCGCTCGTGGCGTGCGAGCCCCTGACCGGGCGCACGCACCAGATCCGCGCGCACCTGAAGCACCTCGGGCACCCCATCTTGAACGACGCGCGGTACGGCGGCGTTTTGGAGGCGGACCGCGCCGCGACGCGCGCGCTTCTGGCGACGTGCCGCGCGACGCGCGCGGATGCGTTTTTCCCAGAAGACGAAGAAAAAGAAGAAAAAAACCCTCCTTCGCGTAGGTGGCCTCTCTGCCCGCACTGCCCGATGATGGCGCACGGCGCCAACGACGACGACGAGGGGGACGCGGGCGGGTCGGGCGCGCGCGCGGAGGACCTGGAGCGGCTGTACCTGCACTGCGCCGAGTACCGGGGCGCCGCGTGGGCGTTCGCGTGTCCGAGCCCGAGCTGGGTGCCGGAGGAGTGCGAGGAGGAAAAACCGCTCGCGCGCTTGCTGGACGACGCGTACTCCGAGTCGCGCGACGAGTAGTACGATAGTCGGTCCCTCCTTCGCTCATGGGTTCGTTCGTTCGATCGTTCGTTCGCTCGTTAACTCGTTCGCGCGTCACCGCGCCGTGGGAGGTTCGCGCGTCGCGCGCGTGTCGCGTTCAGTAGTACGTAGACTACAGGTATCGTCAAGACGTCGAGAGACGCGTCGCTCGCTCGTCCCCGTCGCCAGTCGTCGTTCGTCGTCACTCGCAAAGCCCCATCCGGCGCACGACGCGCGTCGGCAACGCGTACACGGGGTCGATCTCCTCGAGCCCGGGGAAGCGCATCAGACTCAGCCCCGCGACTCCGAAGAACGTGTGGTACACGTCCGGCTCGTCGTTGGGGCGGTCGCTTATGCCGCCTTTCTGCGGGTCCTGGCACCGCAGTATGAACCGCGCCAGCGCGCCGCGGTCGATCCAGTGCGCCCTTTCCAAAATAGACAGGCTGGACAGCACCCACCACGAGTAACACACGTCGGGCAACTTCTCCGGCCGGCCGTTCAAGCCGCCGGCTTTGACCTGCCGCTCGCACAGCCACCAGCCGAGCAAGTCCGCGTCCACCTCCTCCAGCGCGTCCGCCAGCGCCAGCGCCGCCACGCAGGTGAAGATCTGGCCGGCGTGGCTCTCGCCGCCGGGTTCGCAGCCGAAGCCGCCGTCGAAGTTTTTGCAGCTCGCGACGTATCGCGCGGCGGCGGCGACGTCCACCGCCGCCGGCCGCTCGACCAGGCGACACGCGGACAGCGCGCAGTACGTGAACCGCGTGTCGATCTCACCCCACTCGTCCCCGCTGAACGACCCGTCGTCGTTCTGCAGGGAAGCGCAGTACGACGCGACGGCGTCGGCGTCGACGAGGTCCATGCGATCGCACAGAGCGCAGATCTGCACCGCGCTCAGCGTGTACAGCACGTGCGGGTCGTGCCCCTCGGAACCGCCGTACCCGCCGCTTTCGTGTTTGCACGTCTGAAGCCACTCGAGGATGGGCTCGGTGTCCATCTCGCCCAGCCGGCCCATCAAGTCCAGCGCGGTGAGGCCCCAGTACACGCCGCTCATGCGGAGGTGCTCGGTCAGGACGTACTCCACGGTGTCGCGATCTTGCGACGAGCGGACGATGAAGGACGCGTGCTTCGCCGCGTCCAGGAGCTCGGCGGAGAGGGAGGACGCGTCCTGCGTCGCATCGCGAGCGTGCGCGTCCTCCGATGAATCAGAGGGGGGGGCGGACATCGCGAGGCCCCGGGCGCTCCGCACGACACGAGCGCGACGTCTTTATGACCGTCGTCCAAATTTGCCGCCGTCGCTCTTCGACCTGATGAGAACGTCTTTAATCGTGATGAATTCTTCTGAGCCAGCCCGTGTTGCGCGTCGCCTCGTCGCGCGATCCCGCCAGAACGTGGCGCGCGCGCGTGTCGCGAGTCGTTTCCGTGACTCACGTGGTGACGTGCCGTGTCACACGTCAGCGGTGTCGTGCGCTTGACGCGATTCTATCGAGCGGCGTTCGGGTGATTCGAGCGCCCGAATCGCGAGGCCGAAAGTCGGCCGTCGGCGCAAATGGGCAAGCGCCCCAAGCCGTCGCCGTTCGCTTCCCTGGAACGGGACGTCGAAACGCCCCTGCGTAAGCTGTCGTTCGTGCGCGCGAGGTACGCGTCCGCGTCTACGTCGACTCGCATCTTCCCAGAGCTCCTTTGACATCCCCACGACCAAGAAGCGCCGAACAGCGCTCGCGGTGCCGCGTGTCATTCCGCCGACGACGGCGCCGGCGCGCCGACCCTTCCCTTTCGATTCGCGATCGCTCGAGGCCGGTCGCGCGCGCGCTGACCACGGTCGCCGAAACGCTTCTCTCCCCGTCCTCTCCCCGCCCTCGCCTCCCGGCCGCTTTGCGCGCAGGCGCGCGGACCCCCCCCTCGTTTCCGAAGAGGCGCAGAGGCGCATGATCGTCCTGGACGCGCGGCGGGACTCGCGCGGGGACGCGATCGTTCCCGAAAGCGGCGAGCGGCGCGCGGGCGGAGACGCGGAGGAGAAACGAAACGCGCGTTTCTCGAACGAAGGAGGCGTCGCGGAGGATGACGTCCCGAACCCCCTGTACCCGCGTCACTCCGCGCACTTCACGACGCGCTGGCCCTCGGTGCGGCGAGTGGGCGCCGGCCTGGCCAACCTGGGCAACACCTGCTTCCTGAACGCGGTCACGCAGTGCCTGACGCACACGCCGCCGCTGGCGTCGTTCTGCCTCGCCGGCGAGCACAGGAGGGCGCGATCCGGGAAAAGCCGGGGCGGCGGCGGCGGCGGGTTCGACGCGGTGTACGAGATGGGCGAGCACATCTGCCGGGCGCTGGGCGGCGGCGAGCACGCCGACGGCGGCTCTAGAAAGGCGATCGCGCCTCTGGCGCTCGTCAAGAACCTCCGGTCCGTTTCCAAGACGTTCCGCAAAGGAAGGCAGGAGGACGCGCACGAGTTCGCGCGGTGCGTGCTGGACGCGATGCACAAGAAGTGCTGCGACGTCGCCGCGCCGCGCGCCGTGGAAGGGAGCCGGCGCAGCGAAACGAGCTTCGTGTGGCGCGCGTTCGGGGGGACGCTGCGGTCGCGCATCACGTGCCAGACCTGCGGCCGGGCGTCGGACAAGTTCGACGGGTTCATGGACCTGAGCCTGGATATCGCGCGGGCGAAATCGGTGGCGCACGCGCTGCGCGCCTACGTAGCGACGGAGGTGCTGGACGGAGCCAACAAGTATAAGTGCGAGATGGGCCCGGGGAAGCCGCACATGACGCGCGCGACGAAACAGTTCACCATCGAAAAGGCGCCGCTCATCCTGACCGTGCAGCTGAAACGCTTCGAGTACGTCCCGTTCGGGCGTGGGAAACTGAACCAGTTCGTGGAGTACCCGCTCGTCTTGAACCTCGCGCCGGCGATGTCCGCCGCGAACGCGTCGGAAACGGAAAAGAGCGAGCGCGCCGCGTCCGAGACGCGGCGGCGGAAAAACGGCGCCCGTCCTTCCGACGGGACCCGCGGGTCGAACGCTCCGGTGACGTACTCTTTGTTCGGCGTGGTGGTGCACAGCGGGGGGAGCATGCATAGCGGGCACTACTACTGCTACGTCAAGGGGCCCACCGGGCACTGGTACGAGATGGACGACGAGACCGTCACGCAGTGCGGCGAGTCCGCGGCGCTCAAGCAGCGCGCCTACCTGCTGTTCTACGCGCGAAACAAATCCGGGGCGCGCGCGCGCGGCGACTCCGGCTCGGCGGCGGCGGCGGCGGCGACGCAGGCGGCGAAGAAGGCGAACGACGCGCAGACGCGAGTCGACGCGGAGGAGGGAGACCGTCCGGCGAAGCGGAGGGAAAGGAGCCGCGCGGCGGGCTCTGACGCCGAGGCGCTCGAGACGCTTCCGGGCTCGCCATCCGGTTCGGAGCGTTCCAACTCGCTGCGCTCGCCGCACCGAGGCGGCAAGCTGCTCTCGTCCCGCGACTCGGCGCGCCTGCGTCTGATCTCCAAGCGGCTCCGGCGCGACCGCGACAACAAGAGCTCCGGGCTCTCGCCGGTCAAGACGCGCGCCGCGCGGCGCGCGGAGAAGGAACGAGCGTCCTCGCGAAACGGCGGGCGCGCCGAAGGGCGCTACGAAGGAACGACGACGGTCCAAAAGGCTGTCAGAAAAGAAGCCGACCCTCCTCCGCCGCGAGAGACGGACCGCGACGAAGACGAGAGGAGGAGACCGGTTTCGGGGAAACCGAAACGCCCCGACGCGTCGTCGTCGGATTCGAAATCAGTCAAGCGCTGGCTCAACGGGTCGACGCGCGCGTCCAACGCCGTCGGCCGCGGCGCGCGCGGCGGCGACGGCGGCGGCGGCGGCTGGGACGACGAAGAGGCGAAAGAGACGAACGGCGCCGCCGTCCCGAAGCGACGACGCGTCGTCGAGGACCCGCGGGACGCGCTCGCGTCCGCGAAGCGCCGGCGCGCGTACGACGAGCTGGACGAGGAGTACGACCGGGGCCGCGTCTCGAAACACGCGCGGCGGCGCGAGGCGAAGCAGAAAGCCGCCGGGAAGGCGCGCGTGTTCGGCTCGAGCGCCGCCGGCGCCGGCTCGAGACGGAACCCGTTCCAATCCAAGGCGCGCTCGAAGGCGTCGAGCGAGTGAGAGACGACTTTTCGCGCGCGACGCGGAACGAGCGAGACTCACTCGTTCGACCGTACCCGTAGCTACAGTATGAAAAACGCCGTGTGGCCACACCGACGACGCCAGAACAAAAAGCGCGTTCGTTCCGCGCGCGCCGCCTTTTCCCTCGCCCCGCCGGTCACATGTCTTCCACGTCTTCGAGGTTGGTGCTCGGCGCGCCAAAACCCCGGGGGGGGTTTTTTTTTGACTCGCCGGGCGAGTCAAACCCGCGACTCGGACACGTCGCGGCGACGGGGCACTCGTGACATCTCGGGGCCACGGAAACGCACGTCGTCTGCCCGAACCCGATGAGCGTGAGTGTCGTGTCCTCCCACTCGTCGTCCGGCAGAAACGTCTCCAGACGCACCCGGGTCTTCTCCGCCGACCGCGCGCGGCGCGCGTCAGTCCACCCGAGGCGCCCGGCGACGCGGTGCACGTGCGCGTCCACCACCAGCCCCGCGCGCGTGTCGCCGAACGCCACCGACGCCACGAGCCGCGCGAGCTTGGGCCCGACCCCGGGCAGGAGCTCTAAATTCGCCACCGACCGCGGCGTTTTCCCGTGGAACTTAGTGGCGACCGCCTCGGCGCACCGCTTGACGTACCGGGCTTTGGCGTTTTTGAAGTTGAGCGTCGCGATGGCCGCCGCGACGTCCTCCGTTTTCGCCGCCAGGACGGCGCGCAAGGTGATGGCGCCCCCGAGCGCTTCCCTGAGCTTCTCCGCCGCGGCGAGCGCCACGGCGTCCCGGCACTGCACCGACAGCAGGCACGCGACGAGCGCGTGGAAGTGCGGCTCCGGGCGGTCGCGCAGCGAGAGCAGGTACGCGTGGAACGCGTCCACGGGCGCCGGACCGCGGCGGCGGCGGTCGCGCCGCAACGCGTCGAGGTGCGCGCGCCACGAGGGCGGAGGCGGGTCTTCTTCGACGGAAACGCGGGCGGGGTGCCCGCGGGGAAGGAAGAACCGGTTTTGTTTTTCTCGTTCCCGAGTCGGTTTCGTCGAGTGCGTCGTTTCTCGAGTAGTGCGCTCTCGAGCCGAACGCGGTCGATCGAGCGTCGTCGCGTCCGCGTCGACGGCGTCGCCGTACGTCGAAATCGCTCGACGGTCGGTTTCGCCATCCTTTCGCGAGACGGACGCGTGTTTGGCGAACGACGCCTGGAACGCCACGACCACAGCGCGGTCCTGGCCCACGCGACCGTCTCGTCCGGACGCGTCTGTCTCGTTCGTCTCGCCGAGACACTCTCGTCGCTCCCCGTTCACCATCCCGGTGGACGTCACCGCGTCCCCGTTCGCGTCCGCGTCGTCCGCCTCGACGGAGTCCGAGACGTGCCACGAGTCCTCGGCGGGGTGGGTCGCGACGCGTGTCTCCTCGGTCGGCGCGAGCTTCGCGCGCTTCAGGGGCGAGGGCGAGCCCGGCGCGCCGAACCGGAACCCCTCGAGCATCATGCCGAAGTCCATGGCGACGCGCGACGTCGAGCCAGAGGGCCCTCACGCGAGGGCCCTCACCCCCCTGGCCGCGCGCGCCTCGGATGTGTCGATGAGGCGCACGAGCGAAACGGCTCTGCGAATGTCCGACCCGGTGCCGGTTTCAAGGTCGCTTTCGAATCCACGCGGGAGAGGAAAACGCGACCCCGGCCCTCCGATCAAAATCCCGTGAGAACCTGAAGCGATCAGCAAACGAAGAGAGGGTTCAGGGTTTCGGCGTCTGATCCGCGATGTCCGTCCATTCGTCGCGTCGCCACGCGCGTCCAGGCAGGTCCCTTCGTCCCCGGCGCGCACGATGGCGATGGCAGCCGCCTCGAGCTCGTTCCTCGCGCCGCGCACCGACGTCCTCGCGGGCCCTGCCCGCCGTGGCGCCCGTCGCGTGGTCCCGCGTCGCCCCCTCACCGTCGCCGCGTCCAAAGGCGAGGTGACGCTCCTTGATTACGGCGCGGGGAACGTGCGCTCCGTGCGGAACGCCATCATCAAGCTCGGGTTCACGGTGAAGGACGTGACCACCGCGGACGAGATCATGGCCGCGGACAGGCTGATCTTCCCCGGCGTCGGCGCGTACGGCAGCGCGATGGACATCCTGAAACAGCGCGGGCTCGTCGATCCCCTGCGGGAGTACTGCGCCTCGGGGAAACCGTTCATGGGCGTGTGCCTGGGTTTGCAACTCCTGTTCGACGGCTCCGAAGAGTCCGGGGGCGTGGAGGGCCTGGGGATCATCCCCGGGACGGTGCGCAAGTTCGACGCGCCCGACCTGATCGTGCCGCACATCGGCTGGAACACGCTCGACGTCAAGAAGAACAGCGGTTTGCTGGCCGACGTGCCGCCGGGCGACCGGCTGTACTTCGTGCACTCGTTCCGCGCGACGCCCGAGCCGACGAACGAGGACTGGATCCTCGCCACGTGCGACTACGGAGGCGAGTTCGTGGCGGCCGTGCAGAAGGACGAGGTGTGCGCGTGCCAGTTCCACCCCGAGAAGTCGGGCGCGCGCGGCGTCGGCATCTTCAAGAACTTTCTGGAAGGCAACGTGAAGGAGACGGCGGACGCGGTTGTCAAGTCGAGCGCGGTCGGAACGGACGTGGGCCTGGCTCGGCGCGTGATCGCGTGCCTGGACGTGCGCTCGAACGACAACGGCGACCTGGTGGTGACCAAGGGCGACAGCTACGACGTGCGCGAGAAGGACGAGGGCGGGGACGTGCGCAACCTCGGGAAGCCCGTGGAGCTCGCCGGGAAGTACTACGAGCAAGGCGCGGACGAGGTGGCGTTCCTGAACATCACCGGCTACCGGGATTTGCCGCTCACGGACGCGCCCATGCTGGAAGTGCTGAGGCGGTCGTCCGAGACGGTCTTCGTGCCGCTGACGGTCGGCGGCGGGATCCGCGACTTCACCGACTCCAACGGGAAGTCGTACACCTCGCTGGAGGTGGCCTCGGCGTACTTTTCCAGCGGCGCCGACAAAGTGTCCATCGGCTCGGACGCGGTGTACGTCGCGGAGGCGTACTACGCGAGCGGCGGCGTGAAGGACGGGAGCACGTCCGTGGAGCAGATCTCCGAGAGGTATGGCGCGCAGGCGGTGGTCATATCCATCGACCCGCGACGCGTGTACGTTGCGGACCCCTCTCTGACTAAAAACAAGTGCGTGGCGACGTCCGCGCCCGGGCCCAACGGCGAGGGGTTTTGCTGGTGGCAGTGCACGGTGAAGGGCGGGCGCGAGGGGCGAGACATCGGCGCGTACGAGCTGGCGACCGCGATGGAGGCTCTGGGCGCGGGGGAGATCCTGCTCAACTGCATCGACGAGGACGGCCAGGGGAACGGGTTCGACCACGAGCTCGTCGGGCTGGTGTCGGACGCGGTGTCCATCCCCGTCATCGCCTCCTCAGGCGCGGGGTGCCCCGAGCACTTCACCGACGTGTTCGAGGCGACCAGCTGCTCCGCCGCGCTCGCCGCGGGCATCTTCCACCGCGGCGAGGTGGCCATCTCGGAGGTCAAGGCGCACATGAAGAGCGAAAACGTGCCCACGCGCGTGTGAGAAGATTGCGTTTCTATCGTCGCGTTTCACCCTTCGCGCGCGCGCTCCGCGAAACCGACGCGAGCCTACGCCGACGCTCGCACACACACACGCCACGCGCTCACGCGGAGACGACGGACGCCTTCTCCGCCTCCGTGCACCCGTCCAGCACGTTCTCCCGCAACACGTCGGGCTTCGCGCCGGACCACTCCGTGACCTTCTCGCCGTTGCGGAAGAGCATGAACAGAGGCACGACGCGAACGCCCCACTCCTTCATCAGCGCGCGCGTGTCCGCGTCGTGGTCGCCCATGATCTTGCAGAACGTCACGTCCGTGAGCTCCTCGGAGAGCGCGGCGAAGTGCGGGTACACCACCTTGCACGGGCCGCACGTCTTCGTCGAAATCTGAACCGCAACCTGTCGAAGGCGCGACGAAATCGCGGCGGGGCGCGCGTCAGCGTCTGGAAGAAGACAGTGGTTTTCGTCTCGCGCGCGCGACGAGAGGAAAAAAAAAAGCGCATCTGAGCGGGGGATCGAGCGGCGCGGCAGTCGCGAAAATCCGTGAACTCGGCGAAATATCGCGGGCTGACTGTGCTTATCCAGCCTGGCGCGCGCTCGCGCGGCTTCGCGAGTGTGTCACAGCGGTGGCGGACGGAGATCACGCACCAGGTTGTCGCCAGCCTCGGCGTTGGCGGCATCGAAATCCTCCTTGGAGAGGCAGAGCTTCACGCGGCCGTCGCCGGCGATCCCCTTGGCCGCGGCGTTGCACCGCAGGGAGGCGCGGCCGCGCGCGCGGCTCACCGCGGGGGCGCGGAGCGCGACGGGCGTCGCGACGAGAGAGCAAGCAGCCATCTTGGTGTCGTGCGTCCGAGGACGGCGCGCGTGTGCGGGGTTGAAGAAACGCGAGGCGTTCGAAGGCGTGTGCGGCGGGTCTGTGAGAGACGCGCGGGTGAGTCTCGGCGAGAGCTCGAACGTGAGGGAGTGCGTGGGGACGCGCTCGGAGGTGTGCCGGTGTTATGTGTCAGTCGTCAGTAATTCTTCAACGCGCCGAGACGAGCGAAAAGGTAGGCGTTCGCGGAATTTTTCGGCACCGCTCGTGACTAAATGCCCACGGGCGGCGGAATCGAAGCACGCCAGGTCAGCGTGACAGAAACTTGGCGTGACAGTCTTCTTCCCGGTGCAGAGAATTTCTCCGCGAGGAGGATGGAATGGATTTGCTTCGCTGGCGGAGATCTCAACAGTTGGGTGCGACCGCGAACGCGCCGCGCGCCTCCGATTGTCCCTCGTCTCGCTCCACGCGACGCAGCTTCCGCCGTCTCGCGCGCGCCCACACGCACGCGCACCTCGCACGTCGCCGTCGGAGACCGTCCCGTCCCCCTCCGCCCGCCTCCTTCCCGAGAGGTCCCCGAGCCCGCGCCCGCCCCGGACGCGCCGCCCGATCGCGCGACACGCCAGAGCGCTCGCTCGAGAAGCCCGCGCGCACGTCTCAGACGACCATGTCCGCCTTCGCGATGTCCGCCTCGGCGGCGCGCCCCGCGTCGCGCGTCTCGCCCGGCGGCGCCCGCCGCCCCCCCGCGGCGCGCGGCGCCGTCCGCGCGCGCGCCGGGAGTAAGAGCATGCAGCTCCCCTTCCGCGTCGGGCACGGCTTCGACCTGCACCGCCTGGAGCTGCTCAGCGAGATGCCGGACCTGAAGCTCATCCTCGGCGGCGTGGAGATTGCGCACGACCGCGGGTGCGTGGCGCACTCCGACGGGGACGTGCTGCTGCACTGCGTCGTGGACGCCATCACCGGTGCGCTCGGGCTCCCCGACATCGGTCAGCTGTTCCCGGACAACGACCCGAAGTGGAAGGGGTGCACCTCGGACGTGTTCGTCGCCGAGGCGTGCCGGCTGATGCGCGAGGAAGGGTACGAGATCGGCAACATCGACTGCACCATCATCGCTCAGCGCCCGAAGATCTCGCCGCACAAGCCCGCCATCAAGGCCAACCTGTGCAAGATGCTGGGCTGCGAGGAGGCCGCGGTCAACGTCAAGGCCAAGACGCACGAGAAGGTGGACTCGCTCGGCGAGAACAGGTCCATCGCCTGCCACACCGTCGTCATGCTCGTCAAGGCGTGACTGACGCCGCCCCGAAACGTTTCGACGCGTCGGAGTCGGAGGATGGGCGTTTTTGGGAGTTGTAGGTACGGGTCCCCGCGGCGCGGCGCAGGAGCGAAGAAGAAGGAACACGAACTGTCGTCATCTATCATACAATCTATCAGCATCACACACAGCACACACACAACACACACAAACTCACGCGCGTTCTTGTCTTTCGTCGTTTTCGCGCGCGTCAAACGGCGCCGCGAGACGACTCGATCGAGCGTCGCTTCGCGCTTCCGACGCGCGTTGGTCAACCGCCAGCGGACGGCGGTCGACGCGCGCGCTCGAGCCTCGCGCGAGCGTTCTTCTTCCACGCGCGTCTCACGAGTACGCGCCGTGTATGTAGTCGTGGCACAGCGCCACCTCCTCGCGTTCCTCGGAGACGAGCGCCTTGACGACGTCGGCGATGGTGACGATGCCCTCCATCTTGGCGCCCCGCTTCCCGTCGGCGGACGCCGGGGATATGCACGGGATGTGCCGTATGCGGTGCTCGGTCATGATCTCCATCGCCGCCAGCACGGAGCACTCGGGGGTGACGCTCACCAGCGCGGCGGGGTCGGACTCGAAGTCCACCATGATCTCTTTCACCGTCGTCGAGGGCGTCACCTTCCCCTTCGCCACCGCGCGCAGGTAATCGCGCTCGGAGACGATGCCTTTGATGGCGCCGCTCTCGGGCGCGGCGCGGAGCTCGTCCTCGTCGATCACGTCGTTCTTGTCCCGGTCCAGCGACACGCGGTCCATCACCAGCAGCGCGCCGACGTCCGCGAGGGTCATCTGCGCCACCGCCTGGCTCACGGAGTCGTCGCGGCCGCACCAGTGCGTGCTGCCCCAGAACGTGTGCGCGGCGTGCTTCGCGTCCAGGATGTCGCGCATCACCGTGTGCGAAAACACGCAGAAGTCGTCCTCGAGGAAGTGCGAGCGCGCGGACGAGGACTCGCGGGGGGTCGGGTCGGAACGCTCAGCCACGCGCGCGTCGCCGATGATGGCGCGCGCGCGCTCGGAAGCCGCGGCCGCCACCTCGTGGCACATGCACTTGATCATCGAGCGGTCGATCGACTTCTTCGCCGCCGCGCCCTTCACCTGGAAGTGGTACAGGCGCTTGTCCCCGCCCGCGGGGGTGTTAGGCTCGGTCGGGTGAGGCTCGTCTCGCGGCGAAGCGACGCCGTCGGGGGGGGCGGGGGACGAGGACGAGGAGGACGTGGGGTTCCCCCGCGTGGGCTGGCCGTCGGAGCCGGGAGAAGCGTGCGCGGCCGCGAAGGTGTGCGTGTCGGCGGCGTGCGCGCTCTGCTCGTGCGCGGCGCGCCGGGGGTCCAGCGACCACGGGTCGAGCGAGCCGTGCGTCGGCAGCTCGACGATACGCGGCGCGCGCTTGGGGGCACCGGGGCGGTCCTCCTCGGCGGCGCCGATCCCGTGACGCGCGTGGCGCATGAAGTCGCGCGCGAACGCGGAGATGCCGTCGTCCGCGAGCGGCGCGCGGCCGAGCGCGCCGGCGGCGGCGGCGGCGCTCGCCGGGACGCGACGCGGGGTGGCGTGAGGGCGCCGCGTGGGCGCCCCGGAAGTGAACCAGCGGAGACCCTGCTTCGAGACGCGGCGCGACGCGCGGGCGAGCATACGCGGCGGTCGGAACCCTCGGGGGAGTCGGACGATGCTGAGCGAAAGGCGGGGTCGGTCGGTGTCGGCGAAAGGCGCGCGTGACGTGCGTGGCGCGCTTCGGCGAGTGTCCGCGGACGCGCGCGCGACCTTTCACGCGGCCGAAACGCCCGCGCAACAACGCCGCGCGAAAAGCAACGACTCCGTCCACGTGGCAGGAAGCCACGGGCTCGACCGACCCAGTCACCGCCGGTCGCTGATTGGCGCGCAAACAGCCGGTGACCGCGCGCGTGCCGAGCTGACTCGTTCGTCCCGTCCGAGAGGAGGACACGCGCCGTCACCTCGGCCGGGCCGAGAAAACGAGCCCCCCGACGTCGCGTCTCGAGGAGAGCGTCGCGAAGACGTCATTCTCCAATCACAGATCTTAGGAGTCCACCTGTCGTAACGTCCAAGGAAAAACGCCCTTTCGCGAGATCTCCCGCGGAGCGAGGCGGCAAAGACACGGCGCACGAGCGCACGACGCACACGACACACGTACCTCCCCGTCTGCGATGACCTCAGCTACTCGCGTGGACACCGCCGCCGCGCGAAAGGACATCTGGAGCCTTCCCCGCGAGGTGCTCTCCACGCACATTCTCAGTTCTGAGTTCCTGCCGGAGCCCGGGGACCTCGGTCGGCTTCGCGCGGTGAGTCACGCGATGCGCGCCGCGGTGGACGCGACGGGGCGCGAGATCAAGAAGCTGTCGGATAGGGAAGCCGCGCACCTCGGACACGTGAGCTTGCTGAAGGACAGGCACAGGCGCGGTGTTCTGAAGCACAGGTGTCTCACGTGCGCGGCAGCGGCGAGAAAAGGAGATGTCAAGGAGTTGAAGGCGTTGCGAGCGGACGAATGGCCGTGGAATTGGTGGACGTGCGCGTACGCGGCGGAGGGCGGCCACCTCGAGACGCTGAAGTGGGCGCGCGAGAGCGGCTGCCCGTGGGATGGATTGACGTGCACGGTCGCGGCGAAGGGCGGCCACCTCGAGGTGCTGAAGTGGTTGCGCGCGAACGACTGCCCGTGGAGCGAGTATATGCAATATACTCGCTACCGCGACATCCCGATGCGATATGATGACTATGTCACATTACGAGGGATAGCAGAAACTCTGTCAGAAATTCTGTAGCCTACGCACTTGATATCGAAGCTTTCGTGACGTCACACGCGTCATCGAACTCGCAGGACGCGACGGGCGTCGTCTCTAGCTCTGTCACAAGCTCTGCACGTCTCTGCGCAGCGCGTCCAGCGCCTCCTGCAGCGCGTCCCGCCTCGCCTGGTTCGCGGCGATCTCGTTCTCCGTCTCCACCGCGGCGCGGCTCCAGGGCGCGGTGGTCGCGAGGACTTGCCTGGTGGCGGCGAGCGTCTTGCGCTCGAACTCGGCGCGCATCGCCTTCTCCGTCTCCGCCAAAAAGTCCTCCGCGGCGGCGCGGACCTTGGCCTTGGTCTCCGCGCGCTTCAAGGGCAGGCTCAGCACGGAGACGTACCCCACGGCCGCGGTGAGCGAGAACGCCAGCACGTCCTCCGCCAGCGAGTCCAGGAAGCCGGAAAGGAACACCGCGACGAAAAACGCGCCCCCCGCGGCGCCCACCGTCGCGTACACCGCCGACTTCACCTCCTCCTCGAGAAGCGCCGCCGCCGCGCCGTGGTCGAACCCGGCCGCCACCGCCAGCGCGGAGGTCTCGTCCGCGGCGGAGTACCTGCGCCGGACCAGGTCCGACGCGGACATCGTGCCCCCCTCGTCCGCGATTTCCGCCAAACTCGCCGCGGTCCGCGACGGATCCGAGATCGCTTCCCCGTCTTCCTCCGCCGCCGCCGCGTCTCCGTTCGTCTCGCCGTCCTCGGCGTCGTCCGGGCCGCGGCGCGACGCGCGCGCCTCGCCCGCTTCTCCGTCCTCCTCGGCGGGCTCCGCCGCGATGACCGCCGCGAGACCGAGGTCCGTTTCCTCGGGATCGAACCCGCGCGCCCGCACGGCGTCCTCGTACGCCGCGAGCTGGTTGGTGTTGTTCCGCTTGAGCCAGCCGGTGTGCTCGGCGAGCGCCGCGCGAAGCTCCGCCCGCGCGTCGCCCAGCACGGCGGCGGCGTACGCGCGCTGTACCGCGCCGCCGCCGTTCCCGAGCACGTACGAGGTAAAAAGCTCCGCGGCGTTGGTCAGACGCAGCGTGCTGTCTAAGACGTCGTCGCAGCGCGCGACGGAGCGCAGCACGCACTGCCGCACGGCATCCAGCTGCGCGCCGAAGTCCTCGCTCATCGCGTCCGCGTACGCTTCCATCGCGTCGCCCACGCCCGTCGCCGCCTTCGTCTCCTCGCCGGCGGCGCGCCGCTCGGCGGCGAGGATCTCCTCCGCCGCCGCGAACAGCTGCTCGGAAACCTGCAGGGGCGTGTTCAGCTTCAGGCGCATGCCCTCGCCTCCGCGGCTGCCGCCGCCTCCCCCCCCCCCGCCGAGGAACGACAGGACGTAGTCCTCCAGCTCTGTAAAGCCCGTGTTTTCGAGCGGCGCGCCCGTTCGCTTCGCCGCCAACGCGGCTTTCGCGCTCACCGGCATCACCGCGGCGTCGGTCACGCCGAGCAGCCGCTCGGCGTTGTCCGCGACGAACGTCGCCACCTCGCGAACCTCGCCCTCGTTCTCCAGGCGGTCGCACTTGTTCACCACGAACACCACCTTCTTGCCCCACTTCTTGATGTACGTCAGGAACTTCACCTCGCTCTCGGTCATCGGGCGGTCCGCCGAGAGCACGAAGAGCACCAGGTCGGCGCGCGGCACGAACTCCTCGGTCAAGCGCTGCTGGCGCTCGAGGATGACGTTCGTGCCGGGGGTGTCCACGATGTTGACCTCCTTCAGCAGCTCCGCGGGGACGGTCTGCGTGTAGAACCCGTCCGTGCTCTGCTTCACCTCGTTCGAAGCGCCGTACTTCAAGACGGTGATCTCGTTGGTGGTGGGCAAGATGCCCTCCTTCAGAAACCGCTCGCCCAGCACCGCGTTGATCACCGACGACTTGCCCGCGTTGAACTCGCCCACGATCACGAGCAGGAACAGCTCCTCCAGGCCCTTCCTCGCTTCGACCAGCAGGTCGATCTCCTCGAGCTCGGGGGCGCCGCTCCGCAAAAACGAAACCGCCTCGTCCAGAAGCGCGCGCTCGCGCTCGAGCAGCGCGAGCGACGCGCCGTCGATCAGCTTGCCCGCCAAACCCGTCGGGGCGGCGGAGGACGCCGACGACGCCGAGGAGGCTTCGGTTTCGACCGCGCGGTTCGCCTTGGCGGCTTCGACGTCCCCGGCGGCGCTCCGCGAACCGTCGTCGGTTTTCAGCACGGCGGCGACGGCATCCAGCGCGCGCTTCGCGCCGTCCCCGGCGGCGTCCGGGTCGCGCGGCGCGGACGACAGCGCGAAGCCCCGCGCGCCGGCGGCGACGAGCGCGTCGACGGCGGCGGCGTCGCCGAGACCGTTCGCCTCGAGCGAAGCGAAGACGGGCACGGAGATTTTCGAAGCCCCGAAGATCGCGGAGACGACGTCCGACGCGGATCGCCTCTCGTCGTTCTCTGTGTCGCCGCTCGCGGACGAGGATCCTCCCCGCACGAGAATGAGGTCCGCGCCTTCCTTCGCGGCGACGAGCGCGGCTTTTTCGTCGCCCACGGCGCGCGCCACCACCGCCGGCCCCGGCATGGATCTCCGGGCGACAACCACCGGCACGCCGTCGTCGCCGAGTACCACGCCGTCCGCCTCGACGGAGGCTGCGATGTCCGTGCGGTCCGCCACGAACAACGCCGCGCGTCCTCGCAGTCTCTCTTTCAGCGTCAGGCCCGCGTCGAAGAGCGCGCGCGTGGACGCGGCGTCCTCCGCGTCGCTCAGGATGACCGCGGTCGCGCCGCGCCGCACCACCTCCTCCAAGGCCCGCATGGCGTTCTCATCCGACACCTCCGCGGGCGTGACGTCGACGACGAGGCCGGGGATGCGCACGGCGGAGCGTTTCTTCGCGGCGAAAACGTTGGACTCAGAGTCGTCGTCCGACCCGATGCCGCCGAACAGCTTGCCGATGGCGGAGACGCGCAGGGTGGCGGCCCGCGCGCGGGGACGAGCGGACCCGCGCGCGCGAGTGGATAATGCGCCTCGCGAAGCGGACGATCGCGCGACGACGCGCCCGAGCCTCTCGGGGGCGGCGCGCGGCGTCGTCCTCGACGCCATGGCGCGCGCGCGCCTCGTAACGGACGCGCGCCCGCCGAACAGCGCGGTGCTCGGCGCGTGGCACGCCATGCGCATCGCTGAAGTGGCCGCGTCGAGCGAGTCGAAGCCGTCTCTGATGAGATATCGGCATCGACCAACTACAAAGTGGCAACCGCTGCAGTCGAGATTCGCCAGCTTGGTTCGAGAACGCGCGATACAAGAAAGTTCGCTTGAAAATCGATAACGACAGTGGATAGTCAGTCAGGATATCGGGCATAATATGTAGGATATGTGCAAAAGTTGTGTATGAGTATTTCAGTTCAAGCGTTTCCGGGCGCTCGTGTGATGGAGCTGGCGTTCGACCCGTCGTAACGTCCCAGGAAAAACGCCCTTTCGCGAGATCTCCCGCGGAGCGAGGCGGCAAAGACACGGCACACGAGCGCACGACGCACACGACACACGTACCTCCCCGTCCGCGATGACCTCGGCTACTCGCGTGGACACCGCCGCCGCGCAAAAGGACATCTGGAGCCTTCCCCGCGAGGTGCTCTCCACGCACATTCTCAGTTCTGAG
>MDSV01037299.1_pt1 | contig 25416 bp, 25 predicted proteins | sample 810851 | NCBI WGS metagenome assembly MDSV01 (sample SAMN05326640, study PRJNA326480) | marine metagenome | isolation source: seawater | place: Atlantic Ocean: North East | collected 2012
ATTTCCTAGCCGATTCATTTAACGAGCTTTCAAATGTTGTTGGAAGTGATTATAAGCTGAAACTCTTAAACCTTATTCTTCCTGTGGGTATATCCTTTTATACTTTTCAAACGATGAGTTATACAATAGATGTATATAACGGAAAGATAAAGCCTGAAAAACACTTTGGTATATTTTCTCTTTTTGTTGCATTCTTTCCACAACTTGTTGCCGGACCAATTGAAAGGGCTTCAAATTTACTGCCTCAATTTAACAGAGAGGTTTCTATTGACTATAATCGATTTTCTTCAGGAGGACAACTCATACTTTGGGGATTAGTTAAAAAAGTGCTCGTAGCCGATCGAGTAGGAATCATTGCTAATGAAATATTTAATAATCATGCAGAATATACAGGCTACACTTTAATTGTTGGCGTTATCTGTTTCGCCTTCCAAATCTATTGTGATTTCTCAGGATATTCAGATATTGCTATTGGAACGGCACGCGTATTTGGCTATGATTTAATGAAAAACTTCAAAAGCCCCTACTTTGCTAATTCACTTACTGATTTTTGGAGGCGTTGGCACATCTCACTATCAAGCTGGTTCAAGGACTATGTTTATATACCAATTGGGGGAAACAAAGTAGTTAAATGGCGATGGTATTTCAACCTTTGGATTACGTTTTTCATAAGCGGTATATGGCATGGTGCAAATTGGACATTCGTTCTCTGGGGAGCCATACATGGCTTTGGATTAGTGATAGAGAATGTTATTTCTTATAAACGTTATGATAAATTTCAATTTGTGAAAAAAATATGGGTGTTCTTCTTAATCTGTTTCGCATGGATTTTTTTTCGAGCAAATACAGTCTCCGAAGCATTCAATATAATAGCAAATATCTTAAGCTTCAATGAATACAATATTTCTCAACTCAGTATCTATATTATTCCTGTTGCCAAAAACACTGTGTTCTCTGTAGACTTTCTTCTTGCCTATGCTTCTATAACTGGATTATTAGTTGTTGAACACCACTTAATAGTAAAGAATAGATGGAATCTTTTAAATCCCCAGTCTAAGATGGTGATCTGTGCTTTCACAACAGTTTTAATATTTATTTTTGGTGTTTTTGATGTAAATGAATTTATATATTTTCAGTTTTAATGACTAAACGAACCTTTATAAAAAGAAGTATTGGATTTATAACCATCGTATTTGCCATTCTATATAGTATCCAAAGCATTCTAGATTACAAGATGGGAGAAGTAAAATCCGGTTATGTTGGAAAAATAAACAAAGTATTACACAAAAAATTAAATGAAGACATAACTATATGGGGCGCTTCAACCGCTGAGGGAAACTTTGTTCCAAAAATTATAAGTGAAGGGACAGGTTTATCCTGTTTTAATATGGGACTAGATGGCACTAATATTAATCAGTATGGAGGTCTGCTAAAAAACTACTTAAATCAAGTTTCTAATAAAAAAGTAATTTTAGCCTTTGATATTCATGGTGGATTGATGGCCAGAAATTCAGCCTATCAAATTTACAATTGGCTCCATACTTTTAATGATGAGCAAGTTTCTTCATCCTATTCCAATATAAATAAATCACAATACTTAAAAATAAAACATATTCCATTCTATAAATTACTGCTTTATGGAAAACATAATATTAAATACTTAAAACAAAACAAAGATTCATTCTGTTTTAAAAATAGGGGTTTTATCCCACGTTTTGGAGTAATTAATCCCAATACAAAAGAAAATGAAATTACATTCTCAAATGACTCTAGTGTCGTTAAACAAATAAAAGATATTTGTATCCTTGCCAATAAAAACAATAACCAAATCTACTTAGTTTTAACGCCATGCTTTCACCTAGGTCTAAAAGGAGGTACGAACACGGATCTAATACTTAACAATTTTAAAAGTTTACAAAATAAGAACGTTCACTTTTTAAACTTCTCAGATCATCCTGTAAATTTGGAGAAAAAATACTTTAAGGATAACACACATCTAAATGCCAAAGGTGCTAAATGTTTCTCACAGTTGTTTTCTCAAGTAATTAAAAAGGAATTTAATACTGATAAATAAAAACGAACATTAATGAAAATTATTCATGTAATTCCAAACCTTAAAAGAGGAGGCGCTGAACGTATTGCTCTTGAGATATGCTCTCGACTCAATCAAAAAAAGGGGTTTTCTACACTAATTTTATATTTTGAAGGCGAAAACGAGTACAAGGAAATTTACCCTGATGTCCAAACTAAAAAAGTTTCAACAAGTATTAAAATATCACTTTTTAAAAAAAATAAAATTGATGTGTCTCAACTTCAAAAAGCAGTAAGTGATTTCCAACCTAACATTATAAACTCTCACCTTTATAGGAGTGAATTTTTGATTTCTCTTTGTGACTTAAGGGGAGCAAAATGGTTTTCGCACATTCACGGCTTTGCTCCTGAATACAGAACAAACAACTCGTGGAAGAAAAAAATCACCTTGAAATACGAAAGGTTTTTAATCAATCAAAATCAATCAAAAATTCAATTTGTTGCTGTTTCAAAAAACATTGGGAAATTTATAAGGCGCTTCAATGCTAAAGCTAAAATTCACATACTTGAAAATGGAATTGATTTAGAAAAGTTTAAAAAATCGGATAATAATCGATTGTTCAACTTTTGCAGTGTAGGTAGTTTGGTAGACAATAAAAATCACGCTTTTCTTCTAAAGGTTCTGAAATCACTTAATAAAAAACGAAGCGAGAACCACTCCATGATTATTGTTGGAGATGGCCCTGAAAGAGAAAAACTAGAATCATATATTTCAGAACATAATCTTCGTGTTGAACTAGTTGGAAATACAAATGAAGTAGCTAAATACGTGAATCAAGGAAAAATTTATCTTCATGCTTCAAGAAGAGAGGCTTTTGGATTAACTATCCTTGAAGCAATGGCATGCGGTCTTCCAGGAGTTACTTTAGACGGAGGTGGAAATTCTCAACTTGTAAAAACGAACTATAATGGCTTTCTGATGAAGGAAGAGAATATTGATGAGTTCGTAAGATGTATTGAAAGTTTACTTGATGATGAAAGTTTATTCCAAGAAATGAGTAAAAACGCTATTGAAACTGCTCAGAATTTTGGAATGGATGCATATATTTCTAAATTAATTTTGATTTACTCTAATTATTAGGCGAATGAGAAACCTTTGGGAAAAAATTAAATACAAATTAATGTTAAAGCGACTGAACAAAATAAAATCTCTAAGCATTGGACCGGGTGTTTCTTTTAGGAATGAGCCCGTAATTATAGCTCATGAAAATAGCACTATCAAAATTGGTAAAAACACTTTAATCAATTCCAGGTCGGAAGATTATCACCTAAGTATATATGCTCCTAGTAAATTAATGGCTGACCGTCCTGGCGCATCAATTACCATTGGCGAGAACTGCAGAATTCATGGAACTTGTATCCATGCATTTAAGTCTATTTCGATTGGGAATAATTGCTTGATTGCTGGTAATGTTCAAATTATAGACTGTAATGCTCATGATTTAAGTTTCGAAAATCCAGCTAATAGAATTAATACTTCTGGAAAATCAAAGCAAGTTATTCTTGAAGACAATGTTTGGCTTGGGACTAATGTTGTTGTTTTACCCGGTGTAACTATTGGACAAGGCAGTGTTATATCAGCAAACTCAGTAGTTAATAAAGACATTCCCTCTATGAGTATTGCCGGAGGGAACCCTGCTAAGGTGATTAGAACTTTCTAAGATTATTCCACTTCTCCATTAGATTTATTGATGTATTTTTGTCCTACTCTCAATTCAAAAAATGGGTATTAGAATTAGTTTTATAGGAGATATTTGCATCAACAACGGTTACGACAAATTAGCAGATTATGGGATTAATCCTTTTAAGGATCTTCGGCTTTCCTTTAAAAAAACAGACTATTTAATCGGGAACTTCGAATCTCCAATCCTAACTAAAAAAGGAATTAACAAAAATAAAAAGCTTTACCTATATAGCAACGAAAAAGCAGTTAAACTTCTAGGTGTTCTTCCTTTTAATCTAATGACCTTGTCGAATAACCACTTATTAGACACTTTAGAAGAAGGCTTTTATAAAACGAAAAAATGTTTAAGTGACTTAGGAATAGAATCTTTTGGAGCTGGAGATTTTTCTATAGGAGATCACCACCTTTATTCAACCGAAATCCAAGGAAAAAAAGTTACATTTATTAATACCTGCCATCAAGATACAAATCCAAGAACACCAAAAAGTAATATAAAACTTTTAATTTATAACATCCAAAAGATGGAAGCTCTTGTTAGAGAACATGCCAAATCGTCGGATTATGTAATTCCTATTTTACATTGGGGAGGCATCATGGATTACAGCCATTTTCCTGCTAAGTACCAAATAAAAGATGCTCGTACACTAATTGATGCAGGAGCTGCGGCAATCATAGGACATCATCCCCATTGTATTCAGCCACTGGACAGTTATAAAGGAAGGCCTATCGTATACAGTATTGGTAATTTTTGTTTCGACGATGTAATCACACATGGAAAGCTTATCAAAGTCAGAAAAACTGGAAAATCAGGTTACATTTGTCATTTAGATTTAGATCAGGATACTTCTAAATTAAAGGTTGAAGAGATTGAAAATAAAAATCTTAATATAAATATTCGCTCAAGGAAATTCTACCATAAATTAATAGATTATCAATTATACATGTTTAAGATCTTTCCTTTCGCGTTTAAACTTCAAAAACAATTCTTATTAAAAATTGAACCTAAAATTTTCTATTACCAAATGAGTGATAAGTCTTTATTAGAAAAGCTTAAAACTTTCAATCTAAGAAAACTTAAAAGCTTTTTTAGGAGTTAGATTCCAATTGCTTTTTTTACACTCGAATTTAATTCGAAGCCACGTAATTGAGCTAAAATCATAACATTATTATTACCACTATACCCACCAATTGAATCAGCCCTAACAGCATAGGGTCATATTAATAAAAGTTTTCTATCGCCCTTCCATTGGAATGGAAGGTGCTGATGAATTTGAAAATAATATATCTTAAAAAATAGCTGAGAAGAAAATTAAACTCTAAACGTACTGATTTAGTTGCGAATGTTCTTTCAAAAACTATTTCTTAGAAATATTTAGCTAGAAATACATACTTTCAGGTGAGAATATCATGATACTAAAGGGTATTAGCATTGCAATCTATCTTTAAAAAACTTTTTAGTATCTCTAATCAAACTATCCAAACTGCAAATTATGCTCATCTATCCAGGATTGTGATAAAGCTAAATTAATAACTAATCTTGCTACATTTGGATGAACTGGTTTATACGAATTAAAATGATTCATGAGCTTTTTCATATTCGACTTTCCCATTAGAACTAGGGCTAAACTTTCTTTTTTTTCAATAATTGAAGTAAGAAACTTTTTATTTTGTTGAGTGCAAACCCATTCCTCGAACGAACTATTTAGTCCAACCTTTTTACGATAAATAAAATCTTTATCTACATAAGATTCTAAAATCTTCTTCAATGGAAATTTTATAACACCATCTTGAGTTTTTTCTTTCCATGAATACTTTCCTTGGTTATCTAAAACTTCCTTCCACATAAATGGATAACAAGCAGAATTAGCTATTCCAACATTATCAAAAGACTTGGCCGTATTGTTTTTACTTGCATAATTGTACATTTTGAAAAGAGAGTACTTCATCCAATCGTCCTTTTCTAAATCTCCTTTTGTTTCCAAAAGCTGGTAATAATATTTGAAGTATTCTTCGATATTGCTATTTATTCCTTTTACGTTTTTAAACAAGGTATTTCCTAACGGTCCAACATATATGTTTAATTGCTGAATAAAGGAATCTTCAATAAAACTGTCTCTCGGAAAAAACTTATACCCACCAGGTAAATGTTTTAATTGTAAGTGCGATGCTATCTTTTCTTCTGCCTTTGATCTTAAATTAGATTTTGGAGGAGGAACGGGACAATCTTCAAGGTAATTTGTAGACCCATAACATCCATCCGCCAATGTTCCATCTAAAACTAAATGATCTTCAAATTCACATTGCTTAAAAAAGTAGGCTATGGCAATAGTGCTACTTTCTCCTATTGGTTGGATGGCAGTTTTGGATTGAAAATTAAAAGCTTCAATAAAATCGACACTTTTCATTTCGTAAACTCTTAAATCTGCTTTTGTATTTTTCACAGCTGCTTTTGCAAATTCAACTTCTGGATCGTCGTCTCCAAATCGCATGTAATAGGCTGGGTAATGATCATCTCTATGATCGTTAATCATATAATTTATGATACTACTATCAACACCGCCACTAATAGGAAGAAGTACATCTTGTTTTCCTAAATAAGAGAAAACAGAGTCTAAAATTGAATGGGTTTCTTTAATATCCCCACCCATAAAATCGTAACTCATTTTGTAATATGGTGTGAAATCATTGATTTGAATACTATTTATAAATGATTGAACATCTCCAGTCCAAAATGAACCAACAGGAACACAATTTATACCTTCGATACATGTAATAAACTCAGGAGTATCTCCAAATTTTAAAATAGAATAAAAGGCATTAGGGTTAAACCTTCTGTTTGTAAAGGGAATTAACTCTCTGATATCATCAGATAGGTAAACTCCATTCTCAGCTTTGAAAAAATATATTCTATCACGACCTATTCTCGCTGAGGAAACGGAAAGCGTTAGCAGGCCATTTTTCACTTCAATATCAATTGTACAAAAGTTATTTTGACCTTCTGTTATAATAGTTTTAAAGTTTTTTGATATGGACTGTATTTCAGAATTATAATCAACATCCTTAAAGACCGGTTTGGCAGAATTAAACAAAAACCTAGCCTCTTTTTTTTGAAATAAAGCCTTACGCTTTGATTTTCTGTAAAGTAAATTACAATTTAAATCATTACTGGAATAAAGATTCTCAAAATCTTCCTTCTGGGTAATATTTCCTAAATAAAAAACTGACATAAATCTATTTTAATATTCTTTAGTAAACACTTGGATCTCCAAAATAGGACTCCTCCTGATAGTTAAATTCAATTTTTTATGGTCCTATTTAATAATTCAAACTCATTGATTTCATATGGCCCTCCAATAGAAGGATTAACAAATCAAGGAGACTAATTTTTCATGTAAAAAAACGAATAATTATTTATTTCCTCAAGATTAGGAAGAGCCAAATGAAACAAAGATTCATTTTTTTCTAAAAAATCAATATTTTGTCCCTTGGAGCGAGGTAAATATCTCTATTCAACAAGACGGTTAATGACTTTAATATCACATAGAGCATTTGCTTCAAATTATGATGCAATAATATTTCTCAGCTTTTACAATTAATTATTTAAGCATACCTCACCTCTTCCCATTCTTATACTTGCGTTCAATTCAAATCCTACTAAGAGGATGAAAGAGTTTAACTGAAAGTATAACATTACTATAATCACAGTTCCAATAGACCCGTAAATCGCATTGTACTGACTAAAATGTGTTATGTAATAAGAAAACCCGAGACTAGATAATATCATCAAAATTGTTGAAGTACTGGATCCTACTGAAAAGAATTTCCAAGACTTTCGTTTTGCTGGCCCAAAATAATACAATGAACTTATTGCAATATAAAAAAGCAATACCACAATTATCCATCTCCCTACATTTAAATAAACCCATTTAAATGAATGATTAAACAAACCTTCAGAGAAAAAATAAGTCAAAAAGTCTTTTGTAAATGTCATCAATATAACAGCTGAAAAAACTAAAAGTGTTAAAATCAAAACAAGAAAAATTGCCACCAATCGCTTTTTCCACCAAACTCTTTTTTCTTGAAACAGGTTTGTATTGTTAAACTGAGTCATTAAATTAACAACTCCATTACTTGCAAAATAAAGAGCAAGAAGAATATTAAATATTAGGAATCCTTCTCTTTCATGATTAACCAAATCGTCTAAAGTCTTAACAACAGGAGTCTTAACAATATTAGGAACAACCTCGTTGATATTAACTAATAATTTTTCATAAAAACCTTCAAATGGAACATATGGAATTAAAGAAAGTAAAAATAATAGACCAGGAAAAATAGCTAAGAAAAAATTAAACGCCAAACTAGCAGACCTAGTAGCTAGTGTACCTTCAAAAACTGCTTTTTTAAAATACTTAGCTACATCATAAAGAGGAACACCTGAAAATCCAGGTAAGGTTTTAGATTTAACCCAGTCATTTAAAATAAAATTTTTAAACTTAATTAAATAATTATAGATTTTTCCTTTAAACATTTAAGCTTAAATATAGGTCTAATAACTTACTCATCTCAACTTCTCTATTTCCAAATTTATGTACTACTATTTCAGCATTATCTAATAATTCTTTTGGATAATTCTTTAATCCTTCCTCCAATTTTCTAGCGAAATCCTTCGGTTCTTGAAGATCAACAGAAATACAAACATTAGAAAAAATCTCTTTATTATAATCCAAGTTACCCATTATAAATGGAACTCGTCCCGCCATACATTCCAATGCAGTATTTGGAGTTCCATCACTTTTTGGAACCATATAAACTAAAGATGATGCCTTAAGAGTTGCCCACATTTGATTTTGCGTAGCTCCTTCGCACAAATCATATTCTAAACCCTCTATAGATTCCAATTTAGCAATTGTTTTATGAAAAAATGAACTATTATCTCCTTTAGATTTAGAAAACAAAAAAGAATAATTTTTTAAAGTTTCTTTAGAGAGATTTTTGATCGCCTCGATTTGATAATCCATATTATATATATTACCTATATATCTTGCAGAAAAAATAAATTTTTTCTTTTTAGTAGAAAGCGACTCATTTTTTGATTGATTTTGAACACGATCAACATCAACTCCTGTTTTTATAAGTTTAATTTTTTCTTGATCAATACCGCATTCAATTAAATATTCAATCTGCTTATAACTAGTTGCAGCTATATAATCAGCCTTACGTAAACCCGAAATTAAAAATCTTCTAAGTATTCTATTCTTTATACCACCTTCATTCATAACTTGCTTTAATAATACAAGTACGTCAGAGCCTCTAGTAGTTACAATGTTTTTAACCTTATTAGGTATGAAATTCAACCAAACAGATTGGGGAGAGCCAAATAAAACATGGAAAATATTAATCTGATATTCTTTTATGTAAGAATTTAGTTTTAAAATTGATTTAAAAGAAGATGTTGGATTTCTGATAGAAAAATTTCCAATTGGAGGTAAAATATTGATATTACTTTCTTTAAACTGTATTTCAGATTCAGAACTTATTCTTTTATAGTTTTCTTCTTCAGTTACAAAATAAATATTAAAACCCTCCTTGAGACCAAAAAAAGAAGACCATTTAAAATCATGAATACTATTAATATCACCTAAATAAAGTAAATTCATTTTAATGCTTTTAAACTCATATCTAAACTTTTAACATAATGTGTTAATGCACCAACAGAAATATAGTCAACGCCTGCTTGAGCGTATAATCCTATATTTTGTTCAGTAATTCCTCCTGAAGATTCTGTTTCAAATTTACCACCTACTATTTCAACTGCCTTGATAGTTTCTTCGGGAGTAAAATTGTCAAACATAACTCTATGAAAACCACCATGCTCAAGAGCTTCTTTTAATTCCTTAAAATTTCGAACTTCTATCTCAATTTTTAGTTCCTTATTTTTATCTTTTAGGTATTCATTAGTTTTAGTTAAAGCGCTTTTTACGCCACCGGCATAATCTAAGTGATTATCTTTTAACATGATCATATCATACAAACCGAAACGATGGTTCATTCCTCCTCCAATTCGAACAGCTTCTTTTTCAAACACTCTAAAATTAGGCGTCGTTTTTCTAGTATCTAACAACTCAGCTTTAGTTTTATTGATTAAACCCTTTAAAAAAGAAGTGTAAGTAGCTATACCGCTCATTCTTTGCATGATATTTAATACTAATCGCTCACAAGCCAAAATGCCCTGAGAACTTCCATATACTTCAAAAGCAACATCACCATTCTTAACCTTTGCTCCATCTTCAATGAAAACTGTGATTTCAAAATCTCCAAAATCATTAAAAATACTTTTAGCTATATCTAAACCAGCTATCAGCCCATCTTGCTTTACAACAAGTTTAGCTTTATTTTTAGCATACTTTGGAACGCATGCTAATGATGAGTGATCACCATCACCCAAATCTTCCTTAAAAGCCAAATGAATGGCGTTTAATATTTCGTTATCTCTATTCATCATTCTTAGTCTTTTAAGACTTATTTATTTAGGTTTTATACCCAAGCCAATTTATCTAATTCACTATCAGACAAACCAATAAAATCTGTTAGCCGCGAGTAGAATCTAAATCTTTTAAATTAAAAACCAAAAATTTATTAGGTTTGTTTTAAAAACAGCTATTGTATGTTCATTGTATTGATTGCAAAATGTTTTTAAACTTTCGTCATTACAAGAACAATATTTAAACGAGTTGCTTTCATTACTTGAGACAAGCTAGTTGTTCCTGTTTTATTAAAGCCAGTAAAAAATATTTTTCTTTTTTTAGTTAATACTCTTGATTTAAGGCAGTTTGAATACCTATTAGAATTAATGCTCATAATCAGCTAAAATTTTCTTGTAGATTTCTGCGTATTGCTTAACACCTATTTCCAAAGAAAAATATTTTTGAGCAACCGATCTAAGTTGCATTTTTGGAATACTAAGCAAATTATCAAAACTTTCTACTAATTCTCTATAGGATCTTTCGGTAAATTCTTGAGCCACTAACCCAACGTTTTCTTTTTTTACGATCTCATCTGTATCTCCAACTCCTGTATTACAAATTAATGGAATCCCCATGCCTAGTAACTCAGCCATCTTGGTAGGTGAACTCGCCTTTTTAGAATATAAAGGTTTTATAAAAAAAATGGATGCATCGCATATAGATAGTAGCTGAGGTAATTCTTTTCTCTCGCCACCTTTAATTACAATTTTCGAACCAATACCTCTTTCCTTTGATTGCTGAAGGATCTCTATAGGGTTATCTTTAGTTATCCATAAGAATGTGGTATTTGGATACTTCTCTAAATGAACTTTAAAATAATCTAACATTTCATCAATCATATACCAAGTTCCCGTTGAACCCAAATAGCATATGACTTTATCATCTGCTGAGATCCCTAATTCATTTTTTACATCGATATTTTCAATATTTTTTTGGTAATTAAAATAATTCAAATCTGCACAACAAGGAATAACTGATATTTCATAATTTACATCTTTCATATAATCCCAAGAGATAATCTCACGCTTTCCATTATATGTTAGAGAGACAGCGGCATCAGCAGATAAAAAATAGGCTTTTTCTTTTTTCTTAAAATAATTATATACCAACTTAAAAACTAAATTATTTAAGTTCCATATTCCTCCATCAACTCTTTCATCAGCCCAGAACCCTCTCATATCAAAAAGGAATTTTGTCTTAAACTTTCGCTTACTATAAATTCCTATCAAGGCGGCAATGTAACTTCTGCAATGAACAATACTAAATCCAGATCTTTTGTGTAGTTCTTTTGCCTTCTTTTTTAAACTATTTACATCTCGAATTGTGGAAAGGATAGGAGGGCTTTTAGTATAAAAAATAAACTCCCAAGTAATTCCAGCATTTTCACATATCAAATCAATTGTTGACTTATTTTTTAAAAAATTATTTTTCTTTTCCGTACTTAAAATAGTTATTTCATAATTTAATTTACGGAGTTTAACTAAATAAGGCAGAACTTGTGATTGACCTAGAGGATCGGTTAAGCCATCGTATGAAACGTAAAGAATTTTCATCTAAAGTAATTGACAAATATAGATATTTATCTATAATATTTGTTGTAATTGTGTAATTTCACAAGAATTCTTTATCCGAATTTAGTAATGGAAACAAATCTAATCTTTAAATCCTATTTTTGATCTTGAATTTTATTTCTGCTTTTGATTTAATCTACGCATTGATTTTACTATGCATTCTTCCTCGGATTTTTAGAGGAAGAGTAAAAAGAAAAAACCCTGAGCTGTTAAAGTACTATAATACTGGAGTTTACACAAAGCTAATAGGAACAATATTTTTCTGTAGTGTATATATTTTTTATTACGGAGGGGGTGATACTACAAATTATTTCATTGGAGTAAGAGCTTGTTTAGAGGTACTTCTAAATAATCCCTTAGATTACTTAAAATTACTTGTAGCTGAAAACGGGGTAGAATTAAATGCTTTTTTTTATGAAGTAAAGTCTTACCCTCCTATTTACATGCTAAGAGACCCGAGAACAATGGCTGTAATAAAATTATCATCTATTTTTGCTATTCCTGGGTTAGGAGGGTTTTATAGCACCAGTATAATAATCTCTCTTTTTTCCTTCTCATGGATCTGGAAATTTTATATCTTTTTCAGAACGAGATATCCTAATAAAACAAAGGCAATTAATCTTGCAGTTTTGTATTTGCCATCTTCTATTTTTTGGGCCTCTGGAATTATGAAAGACACATATACTTTTTGTGCTACTTGTTTTGTTGTTTTTGCCGTTCATAAAATATTTATCGAAAAAAAAAGAAACTTCAATACGTTTTTTCAATTGATTTTAGCATTGTACATCATCATTACAATGAAGTCCTATATCATGTTTGCATTACTACCCGGACTTCTAATTTTCACGAATTTTGAAAGAGTCAAAAAAATCAAATCTAAATTTGTGAAAATTATTTTTTTACCTTTCGCGTTTTTTATCGCATTGGTTATTGCGAATGCATTATTATTTAATTCTGATGACTTATTTGGAAAATACTCTGCTGATAATCTTCTAAATGAGGCTGCTGTTCAAAACGCGGACTTAAAAAGATCTGTTTATGGAGAAAATTCGTTCGACATTGGTACTTTTGAACCAACTTTTGATGGAATTCTCTCTGTATTCATACCCGCAATAAGTGCTAGCCTATTCCGACCTTATATAACCGAAGTGAATAATACAGCAATGTTACTTTCAGGACTCGAAAATACATTAACGCTTGGTTTAGCAATATGGGCTTTATTGACTCAACCTTTTTCATTTCTAAAATCCTTAAGAAAGGATTCATTTTTAATTTTTTGTTTACTTTTCACATTAACACTTGCATTTGGAGTAGGTGTTAGTGCCGCTAATTTTGGAGCTTTAGTCAGATATAAAATACCATTTCTTCCATTTTTTATTTTTTTACTTTTAAATAATATTAAAAGGTTAGACAACAAAGTATCACCGGATAATTTATCGTCAAAAATAGAAGCTACAGATAATCAGATAAATGACGATAATTTCCTAATCAATCAGTCACGAAAATTCTCATAAACATTTAGCATACCTCTATCATCATAATAGTTATTGATTTCTTTAATTTTATAAGACTTATATCCATTCTTATCTAACTTATTATTCCATTTAAAACTAGAGTTTAACAATTTACAATAAATCCAAAAATATAAACTGCCATATGCCTTTTTAATAAATTGTAATTTTGAATAGAAAATTTGCAAGTCTCTTTTTTCGTTATTTTCTGAACTTGCTCCTATATGATGATAAACTCCTGCTCCAGAAAAGAAAAATGAAGAATATCCATTCTTTGATAATCTGAAATTTAATTCCTCGTCTTCCGAGTACATAAAAAACTCTTCATCAAACTTATCATTTTTTATAATCTTCGAATTAATTAATGCAAATGGAACTCCTAGCCAAGTAATTTTATGATTATTTCCCAACTTCAAATATTTATCTCTACTCCTCAACTTTTTAATCCCAAGCCATTTTTGAAGAATTTTAATTCCAATAGGATGCTCTTCTATTACCTCTCTTATTCCGGACCAATAATAGTTACATGAAGGCTGAAGCCTATCATCTTTATGTTTCACTTGACAACCGAGTAAGCCTACTTTGTGTTTTCGTTCTAACGATTTATAATGATTAAGAGTTTTAGATATTGCGTCTTCAAACAACTCTACATCAGAATTTAACAAAAGTGTATAATCGCCTTTAGCAAGGTCAATCCCTTTGTTATTTGCTCGTCCAAAACCAGCATTATAACCCATGTCTATCCAAATAACATCTGGATATTTTTCTACAAGCAGTGATTTACTCTCATCTCGAGAATCATTATCAATAACAATTATTTCAAATGAACAATCGATCGTATGCTCGTAAACACTCCTTACACAGTCTAATAGCAACTGAGGAGTCTTATAGTTTACTATTACGATTGAAACATCCATTCTACATATATTCTTTTGAGGTGCCGTTAAAGTTTAAATGAACCTTGCCATTAAATAAATCCTTAACTCTTTTCATTGGAGTTTCATCTGTTAACCCCATTCGAGGAATACTAAAGAAAGCATTTTTAGAATTGGACAAAATACTTCCTGGATGATTTACTACCGCTGACTTGTAATTGTTCTTTTCTAATATAGCTACTAAATCTTTTGAAAAATCATCCTTTGAGCCATAAGGATAAGCAAAATGCTTTGTTAAAACTCCTATTTTATCATTTAATTCTCGTGTTCCGCCATTAATTTCATTTTCACAAACGGCATTCGATTGATTCTTTAAACTTATATGATGAATTGTATGTCCACCTATTGTAATTAATGGGTCATCAGACAATCTTTTGACTTCATCCCAAGTTAAGTTTAAAGACCTATTCATTTGTTCGAGATCTTTTATTTTACAAAGATTTAAGGCAAAATTTAATTGAGTTTTATAATCTGATTTCCTCAATAACTCTCTTACCTCATTGTAAACAATAAATTTCTCTGAATCTGAAAAAGTCTTCTTATAATTTATACCTATCTTTTCCAAATCAATAGTATTATATTTTTTGATATAATCCTCTAAAAAATACCACCAATAAACAGCATGATTATTCGGAAAACAATTTGAAACATATATGGTACATGGTACATTTAACTTTTTTAAGATTGGTAAACCATAAACCAAATTGTCCCTGTAACCATCATCCATTGTTAAAGCAATGAACTTCCTCCCTTCTTTTGTCTTTATTCGCTGACATACTTCATCCATTGAAACAATATCAAATCCTTTATTTCTAAAAAGATTAATCCACTTCTCTAAACTCTCAGGTGATATCGCTAAACTCTTGTTCCAATCAAATTCTCTCTTCTCTTTTGGAAGAACCCTATGCAACATAAAAACAAATCCTCTTCCACTTAAAAAGAATTTAGTAAAGAAAGGTAACTTGTAACAAAGTTTTATAAGAAGTTTATTACGCATCAAAATGTATCATTATCAGCCAAAATAAAACTCAAGCTCGATATATCAAACTTTTGATCAAAAGAGATTCCACCAGCTGGATATTCATTTTCTAGTTTAATTAAAGAGTTCTTTAGCATTTCATGAAGTTTTGTACCTGGAGAGGTTTGGAATCTATAATGAGGCACACCAAGTTTAAAACAAAGTCTTTTTAATCCGATTTTAACTTTTTCAAAATCTTGAGCATTACACTCACTAATATCACCAATCAATAAATACATTGGAGTGAGCTTAACCCATAAATAAACTCCGTCAAAAAATAGCATATATTTTTTCGGATTAGCCTTATACGAAATATAAGACTCGTCTCGCTCTATTGAAAAAAAATTATTGGATAATAATATCGATTTTAAGTTTGTTTTCTTAACAGAGTTCATACTCAATAGAGTATTTTGATAACTTGTAAAAAAACCATTTTTAATTTTAAATAATTTTTTAATTCTAATTAATGGTAGACATGGTACCCTACAATGAAAAGCCTCAATACTATGCGTATGAGTCCATCCTAATTTTTTTATAAAAGTAGGTAGTGAAAACATATTTGGAAATCCAAATACAGCTTTTATATTATGTCCTTTACAAAGTTCATTGGTCAACTTAGCAAGCTTAATAAAAAGTTTTTTTCTTCGGTATAAAGGATCAACCATTGTATCTCCAGATTGAGCTACTAAAACCTTTTCATTTCCTTTTACACAGTAACAAGGAAATACTCCATAAAATGCAGCTGCATTTCCATTCGAATCAATTGCTAAAAAACCAAAATTCTTTAATCCACAAATTATAGAAGTATCAAACTTTTTTTTCAAAAAACTCTCTTCTATCTCTTTTCCAAATGCTTTTTTATACAATGGAACGAGTAATCCGAAATTTTGATCCGATAATCTAACAAACTTAAACTCTTCCATTACTGAATATGATATCCACCATCAATAAAGTGGGTGGTTCCTGTGATCCATTTAGATTTATCACTAACTAAAAAAGCAACTAAATTTGCCACATCGTCAGTATCTCCGAAACCTAAAGGGTGCATATTTTCAATCTCCTTAACTGCCTCTTCTGACAACTTTCCAAATAAGTCATCAGTCAAAGGTGTTCTTACGATACCTGGCGCTACACTATTTACTCGTATTTTTTTTTGCGCTAATTCTAATGCAAACGATTTTACAAGGCCTTCAACGGCTGCCTTACTAGATGTGTAAGCAATTTTGCCTTTTTGCCCTAAACTCCCCATTACAGAACTGATCCAAACTATACTCCCTCCCTCAGATGAAAAACAAGCCTTATTAACTAATTCTTTGGCTAATTGAAAAGGAGCAGTAACATTTAATCTGTTCAATTTCTCAAAATCTTGTTGCTTTAGTAGTTTATATGGCTTAATAATATCTAATCCTGCACAATGAACCATACCTGAAAAAGCACCGCTATTTAAAGCGCTTTCCTTAAGAAAAGGTTTTGCCGTAAACTCCTCAAGCATATCTAACACAAATATATCTGAAATAGAAGGGGTCGTTAATTCGCTTTTTAAACTATTTAACTTTTCTTCATTTCGTCCACACAAAGTAACAAAGGCACCTAATGAATTAAGCAATTTTGCAATTCCTAAACCAATTCCTGAAGTTGAACCAGTAATTAAATATTTTTGACCAGAAAGATCTATCACCCTAATTGAATTTATCTTCTCCTATAGCTAAAACTAAGTCTCCAAATGTCTCAAAATTTGAAAAATCTTCGGCCTTCAATTCAACTCTTAATTCATCCTTTACAAAAGAGATAATCGTAATATGAGCTAAAGAGTCTATCTCTAAAACATCCTCAATCAATGTTTCAGCGTTCGATTCTAACTCTTCTTCTAATTCAAGTAATTCTTCTAATTCAGTAAAAAACGAATCTTTTGTCATAACGGCTATATATTTATTAGAGTAGTTCCCCATGAATATCCCACTCCGAATCCGCACAAAAGTACACAATCACCAGACTTTATCAAACTTCTTTTTAATGAATCCTCTAAGGCAATTGGGATTGTATTAGAAACCGTATTCCCTATGTTTTTAACATTCACGTAAAACTTATCTTCATCCAACCCAACTTTCTTTCTAAGGTTTTTTAGCATGTAGGCATTAGCTTGATGAAATATTACATAATCAACATCTTCGATAGTTTTACCATTTTTTTCTAAACAAGCTTGAACTGTTAATGGAACATTCTCTAGAGTAAATTGAAAAACTTCAGGGCCATTCATATTCAACAAGTTTTCTTTTTCGAAATTTTGTTTGAATTTAGACTTACCCGCACCTCCTTTAACAATTAAGTTTTCTGCACCTTCTCCGTCTGTGCCTAAATCAAATTCTCCAATTTTGTTTACATCTTCTTTGTCAAGAATAGTGGCGGTTGCTGCATCTCCAAAAATCGCTCTGTTCGACCAATCTTCTTTATGAATATGTTTCGAATATGTTTCTGAAGTAACAAAAAGTACTTTGGACGCAACTCCCGATTGCAAAAATGATTTAGCCATAGCCAAACCATAAATATATCCAGAACAGCCTAAATTAAAATCAAAAGCACCACAAGATTTTTTTAAACCTATTTCATTTTGTAAAACGCAGGCAGTTGATGGTAAAAAATATTCAGGACTTTGAGTACAATAAATTAAAAAGTCCACTTTATTCAATTCATTTGATGAAATTTTAGCACAAACTTTTTTGGCTAAGTCATATGCTGTTTCCCTATCCTCAGCAACATAACGTTGATATATACCTAATTTCTTTTCTAACCTTTTAAGATTAATATTCTCAAACTCATTACCAAGACTTGAGTTAGTTAAAACATGATCTGGATAGTCAACGAAAATCTTCATTATTGAAATTTTGCATTAAATTTAAACTATATTACAATTTATATGCTAAAAAGATGGAAAAAGCCTTGGATAAACGAAAACCAATTTAACAATCTTCTAAAAAGAGTCTCGCTTATCTTAGAAAATTCTAAAGTAATTGTAATTTCTTATCAAAATACTGGGGCGAATTGGTTAGGTGTTAAAAATGCAACTATAAACATGTTCCCTAATCAACACCTAATTATACCCCAAACTTATAGTAATTCTTTATTAAGTAGAGAGCAAAGAGAAGAATTTGCTGAATTTTTAAAAGAAAATGGTGCCCAACTTATTATATTTTCTGGAATTCCCGAATATGCAATAAATTGGATACAGTATATTCACTCAATTGACATTCAAATTGGTGTTATTTATCATGGAGGAGTAGCAGAACTTAACGGCAATACTCTAAGGCAGAAACAAATAGGCAATATCTTAAACTTAGCAAATACTAACGTAATTAATCGAATTGGAGTAGTAAAAGAAGGTCTAAAAGAATGGTTTGAAAAAAGCACAAACGCAAAAACCTTCAGGGTAATACCAATCACCCATATTCCTAAAAATATTAAAATTGAAAAATACAACGATGAAAAAGTACATATAGGAGTATTTGGGAATTCATCGTACAATAAAAACAGACATACACAGGTCATTGCCGCATCTATGATTGAAAATAGTGTTGTACATATAATTGCTCCAAACGAGTTTGATTATGTACTTGAAAGCAATCGAATTAAAATCCATGAAAATTGCGATCGGAAAAGTTTTTTAAAATTGTTAGGGAGTATGGACGTAAATATATACTGCTCTTATTCAGAAAGTTGGGGTCAAATTGTATTAGAAAGTATTGCCCTAGAAACGCCATGTTTATTTTCCTACAATTCCGGATTACACAACTTTTTAGGTGACCAATTTCTTATTAAAAATTGTGATAATATTCAAGAAATACATTCGAAATTAAAAAGCGTACTTGAAAAGAAAACATCATTAAAGGAAAATCACGAAAAACTAAACTTATTTGGCCAAGACCTTAATAGAAAATTTATAGAATTAGATTAAATGGTTTTTAATATTATTTTCTTGATAAATCATTCTGACCCCCTGCTGTATTTGCATGCTAATTTATAACTTCTTGAGAATTATCTGTTGAGCTATCATTAACAATAAGTATTTCCTTATTTTGATAATTTTGAGACGATGCTAAATTAATACCATTAAGTTCTTCTCCTGAAAGTTGCTCACATGCATAAAAAGCTAAATCTAGACTCGTTTTCTTTTTCAGACAAAATATACCTAGATTTAATCCCTATTTTTTTTCAAGACGAGCAATATTTACGCCTTCATTATCTTTTAAAATCTCTTCGTTATCAACCTTAATTTCTGGTAAAAAGCTTTTTATAATCATGAATTCGTATTTCGCTTAATTTAACAATTATAAAAATGCAATTGAAGTAGAAGTAATTTATTAAGCTTAAAACCTTCCAAATAGTCTTCTAACCTTCTTTCCGATTTTTATTTCTTTACGATTTTCCAATAGCCTATTGGAGAAAAACATGTCTGAATAATACTTAAACAAAGTATCATGGTGTTTATCAAATACATATTTGATTATTTTTTTTCGATTATGTTTTGCTTCCAAATTTGATCTAGAATCTTTTGAAACTCTATATTTAAAAAGTGGCTTTTCGATGTGAGCATAACTATAGTCTCCAATTACAAGCCTTAAAACAAACTCCCAATCTTCTAGTCCTAATCTGTTTAAGTTTTCATCAAATCCGCCTATCTTAGTAAAAGTGGTTTTTCTTAAAAAGAAGCAATTATCAACAGGACTATTAATAAACAGTTCCTCTTTTCCTTTGATTTTTTGACTCCTTAAACCATAACTATCTCCAAAATATTCTGCGTCACTATAAACCCAATCTAAGTTCATATCATTCAATTCATTGACAGCCTCAGAAATATAATCTTGAACAAACTCGTTATCCGAATCCAAAAAACCTATGATTTGTCCAGAGGACTGTAAAACACCAAAATTTTTCGCTGTACAAGGACCGCCATTTGGAATTGTATACTTTTTAATTCGATAGTCATTCAATTTTTCAAATTCTAATATACTCTCTTCGTCTGTTGACGAATCATTTACTAGAATAATTTCAATATTAGAATATAACGAGCTAAGCACAGAATCTACTGATGATGAAAGGTATTTCCCGTGATTGTAATATGGAATTATGATACTAACTAAAGGTTTCATGACACTTGAGTTTTTAATGATTTCCTTTTTGTTTGTGAATGAAAGTAGCTTCTGAGATTGTTTCAAATTTTTAAATTAACTGCTAGAGGGATATTCTGTACATAACTTTAACAAACTTGACCCAAACTCCGTTTTTGGGTTAATGAGCTTTTCTTTGTAAAACTGAGTATTGAATTTTGGATTGTACACCTCAAAGATTGCAATGTTTAACAAACTCAAATGTTGATCGGTTGAAGAATCATTTACAATAATTATTTCTAAATTCTCACAAGCACTTTCTAAAACAGGATATAAAGTACTTTTATTGTACTTTCGGTCATTAAAACAAGGAATAGTCATACTTGGCTTAAAACTAATATTTAGTTGCTTAAAATGGAAAGAAAAGCCTTTAAATTTTCTTCTTCAGAATAAATACCCTGTACCTTTTTTGACATTTTCTTAGCAGATTCATTTAAACCTGATCTTTCAGCGATCATCGATTCCATGACATCAGCTAAAGCTTCGTAATCTTTTGATTCAAATTGATATTTGTAATTCTCTCCAACAATCTCCAGGTTTGGCTTAATATTCGAAACAACAACAGGTGTTTCATAAGCAACGTATTCGATTAAAGCATTTGGACTTCCTTCGGTTGTACTAGTTAACATAGCACAATCTAAGCTTTTAAGTAGCCCTGGAACATCTTTAACAACACCTGAAAAATTTACCACATCGTATAATTTTTCATCAAGAATGTAACTCTTCACCTTATACAAAAAAGAATCTTCTCTAGTATTATCACCAGCCAAAATTAGCTTAAACGATAATCCTTTATCTTTTAAAATTTTAACAGCTTTTAGTAGTGTTAAATGATCTTTTTCCTGATAGAAATTTGCAACTATTCCGAAAGAAAATTCACCATCCTTTACTCCCAAATCTTTTCTCCAAGTCTCTTTATCCTTAATTGCTTTTTTTAACTCAAAAGGATTAGGAATAAAATGAACTTCATGTTTAGCATCCAGCTCATGTCTTCCTCTAACATAATCACCTGCTGCTAAAGAATTAGAAGCATATGTTGGTTTAAACATTTTAGCAAACTTTTCAAATCTACCAACTCGGATATGATGTTCCATAGCTATTTGAAACCAAAGCGCTTTTTTTACTCCTCCGAACCTAAAACAAAATGCGGTAGTTAAGTTTGCATGGTATGTAAATGGTAATATTCCATAAAACTTTGATTTTCTCAATTTTCTAATAAATTGAAAATAAAATAACAACCGTTTTTTAAAATTATTTAATTCAGTAAATGAAATGTTTAAATCTTTATATTCAATTCCTTCTTCTTCAATGAGCTTAATTAGATTTCCAGAGGATTTATTAAAAGCCCAAATTTCAGTGATATAATTGCCTGATTCATTTAGTTCTTTTGCCGCATAAAAACCCTGCTTTTCAGCACCTCCAAGATCAAAAACAGGCAAAAGAACAAGTATTTTTTTCTTTTCCATTATTAGAATTTATTTAACAACGGATTTATATGCATTTTCTAACTCTACAATATAGTTTCTAATTTCTTGATTTTGAACCGTATAATCAAATTGAATATTACTCAATTTAATGGCTTCAACATCGTTTTCAATGAGTTCCTTGGATAAAGCAGCCATACTTTCTACATTATTTGTCATTGGAAAAACTTGATTAAGCTCATCCGATTCAGTACCTCCGAAATCCCAAAAAACTTGAGGAATACCAACTGATGCAATATCATAACCAGCCCAACCACCAGGTAAACTATGATAACCATGCAACCAAACAAGATCTAATTTTTCATGCAAAGCAGTTTCTACCATTTTCTCTTGATGACCTCTAAATTTAATTTTATCTTGTAAATTAAGTTGTTGAACATATCTTAAAACACCTTCTTCTTCTGGGTCTCCACTTCCAAAAATATGCAACTCAACATTAGGTAGATGATTGGACAAAATTTGAAAAGAATAAATAAAGGAATCTATTGGTTTTGACCGGCCCAATCTGCTGAATAAACCAATTTTTTTGACTTTATTTTTTGGTTTCCGCCATAATGGCTTGTCGTTAGCAATTTTAAAACTTAAAGGAAGATAGGTGTGTTTATAAAATTCAAACTCTTTAAATTCAAATAAAGTATCTTTTTTAGTGAATGCTGAAACAAAATTAAAAGATAATGCCTTCTCGAAACTAGAGTAGTTATCAGCCTTTTGATAAACAGAATTTTGAGGATGAATGAAAAGTTTTTTTCTATGACTATCAGTTAAATACTTTTTAATGTAAGGGTAGTTGTATTCCCCCATAACAGAAATAACATCAAATTGGTCCAAAAAATCTACAACATTCTTCCAAACATTTGGAAGTTGAGTCCCAAACAATTTTCTCTTAACTCGTTGATTTAAACTAGGTGTAAAAGGCTTATTAATATCTTGAATGAAATACAATTTTGTCCCTAACTCTTCATGCTTAAAATTATAATGATCAATCCATTGATGACTATTATTGAGAGGGTTAAGTGATATAATAGAAGTTATAAACTCTTTCTTATTTAACGCCGAATCTATTTCATATGTAAACCTAGAGGTCCCTGATTGATAAAATTCTGAAACAACAAGTAAAACATTTATTTTACTCATTTTACAAGCGCCTCTTTATAGCAGTCTTCATACAATTTACTTAAGCCAGATTTTATATCTGTATCAGGCCTAAAATTAGTAACTGTATGCAATTTATCTGAAGATCCAACCCGCCGTTCAACTTCATAATCATACCTTTTCTTTGGCGATTCAATTAACTTTACATCCGATGAAGATTCTGTCAATTCTTTAATATACTTACCCAATTCGTAAATAGTTAACTCGGTTCCGTTAGCAACATTAAAAACCTCAGCCCCCTTAGACATTTCACCTAATCTAACAGTGGCCTCAATTGTCTCCTCTACGGAAGTGAAATCTCTTGTTTGTTTTCCTGAACCAAAAACTGTAATTGGTTCACCTTTTAGTGCTTGGCTGAAAAACCGAGGAATTACCATTCTAACATCCTGGCGAGCTCCGTAAACATTAAAATATCTTAAAGAAACAGATTCCAAACCTTTTTCTTCATAAACTGCTTTCAAATATATTTCATTATAGCGCTTGGCCATTGCATATGAAGTCCTTGGATCAATCATTATATTTTCATCCACACTCTTTTCAATGGCTGAATGTCCATAAACACCACTTGTAGAAGCATAAATTACTTTCTTTATGTTATTTTTCAGAGCAGCATTAACAACATTCCTAGTACCTATAATTTCTGTATCCATCGTTTCAACTGGATTATCAGCAACAATATCTACACCAAGTATGGCAGCAAGATGGTATATATAGTGACAACCCTTAGATATTTCACATACTAAGTCAGCATCTTTAACATCACCATCTACAAATCTTATTTTTTGAAAAATTTCAGGCTCAATTTTATTACCTCGGAGTAAATTGTCCAAAACAATCACTTCATATCCCTTATTAACCAGATACTTTGTCAAGTGACTTCCTATAAAACCAGCACCACCTGTTATTAACGCTTTCATATGCTTAAATTAAGCTACAAATATAGACTTTAAGAGTATAAAATACTACAAGTAGTCCTTAATTCTTCCAAAATCTTGCCTCCAAAGATATTCTAGTCTTGTCCTTTTGAAAATTATACCCTCCGCCATGAATCATGTATGGAGAAAAAACCATTATTTCATTATCATTTATTTCAGGTCGAACCAATAATGGACTCTCGCCTTTATAAGATATTACGCAAGGAACAGAATATTTTGTTCCGTTTAACTTTGCTCCATCTGTAGTTCTTTCAATCTCTGATTCTTTTGCCAAGTGACTTCCAACAACCAAAGGAAGAGAACTATCTTGAGAACTACCACATACCGGAACATATATATTTACTGCATTCCTTAATCGGTCGATCCATACGTCTCTATGAGGTGGATTATTATCTTGAAACTTCTGAGGTCTTACTATTCTTAAAAAATAATTATAAATCCCCAAATGCTTAGCCTCTGCTGTAACGGTTTTGTTTATAATTTGTGAAACTCTTTCATTAACTAATTTAAAATCTACTGGGAATGAGGAAACATTCCAACCGGGTTGGATGTTTTTTGCAATGTTTAAGTGTATCTCATCATCCACATATAGATGATAATTTTCCAATGAAAACTTATCGTCAATAGACCCTCCAAATTTGACAACTAATTGTTTGATCATATCTGTTAATCCCAATTGCATCTCATTGTACAATTCAGGAGTTAAAAATTCTTCCACCGAAAATCCTTTATCTAACCAGCTTAAATCATCAATTAAATTAACATCTTGATTTACCAAAGTTATGGGTTCACCAACAAATGTTTCTCCTTCAAGGGCTAAATCAATAGAACTATTTTCAATTTTATAATTTACGTTTAGTGATTTCATATTTTATATTAGTGTACTGGTTAACTGGACTGTTATTAAAAATATGGTCTAAATTAGTTAATATTTCCATACTTAAACTAGATTTAGTAAACTTAATATTTTGATACAATTGCTTGATATCTCTAACATTTGTGATTAAAGAAACAACATTTGAATTTCGAAGACACCACAGGTATGCTACTGAAACTGCATCTAAATTTTCATTTTTACAGAATTCATGAAACAACTGTGCTTTTTTAATCTTAGTATCGGTTAAATCCCACATATTTTTTCTAAACTCTATATCGTCAGCTCTGGAGTTATAGGTTTTACCAGAATATTTACCTGTTAAAACTCCTTGAGCTAAAGGATAATAGGTAAAAAGATTCATTCCCTTATTTAAGGCAACAGAATTTAAGTCCTTTTCTATACTTCGATTAAAAAAATTATATGCATATTGTCCAATAATCGGAGGGTTAATACCTAACTGTTTTGACACATG
>MDSV01021742.1_pt1 | contig 25415 bp, 21 predicted proteins | sample 810851 | NCBI WGS metagenome assembly MDSV01 (sample SAMN05326640, study PRJNA326480) | marine metagenome | isolation source: seawater | place: Atlantic Ocean: North East | collected 2012
TAAGTAGTGTATAAAAGTTAACTAGAAGTCATGTCATCTGAAAATAAATTATTAGATAACTTAAATAGCGTACAAAAAAAAGCTGTATTAGATACTGAGGGTCCAAACTTAATTGTTGCTGGTGCTGGATCCGGCAAAACTCGAGTTCTTACTACTAAGTTAGCTTACATAATCAGTGAAAAGCTAGCCTGGCCAAATCAAATTTTGTGTGTAACCTTTACAAACAAAGCGGCAAAAGAAATGCAAAATAGAGTTCTCTCGTTTATCAAAGGAGAAAGCAGTGCCGTACCTTGGTTGGGCACCTTTCATTCTATAAGTGTAAAATTTTTAAGAAGACATGCTGAGGCTATTGGTTTTAAAAGTAACTTTACAATATTAGATACTGATGATCAAAAAAAATTAATAAAAAAAATATGCGAAGCAGAAAACATTGATGCAAAAAAAATCTCACCACAGTTTATAATTGCTTATATTGATAATTGGAAAAATAAGGGTTTGATGTATGACGATGTTAAATTAAATAAAAATAATCCCTTAGAGAAACAAATTTTAAAAGTTTATTCAATTTATCAAAAAAAAACTCAAGATTTAAATGCTATGGACTTTGGAGATTTGATTTTATTTACTGTAAAACTTTTCGAAAATAACAATGATATAACAGAAATATATAGAAAAAATTTTAAGTATATTTTGGTAGATGAATATCAAGATACCAATTTTATTCAAAATAAGTGGCTTAAGCTGCTTGTCAATTCAAAACAGAATATATGTTGTGTTGGAGATGATGATCAATCAATTTACAGCTGGAGAGGTGCTGAGATTAAAAATTTTTTAACTTTCGATAAAATTTATCCAAATTGTAAAGTTTATAAATTAGAACAAAATTATAGATCTACAAAAAATATTTTAGAAACAGCTTCAGGCTTAATAGCAAATAACAATAGTAGAGTTGGTAAAAAATTATGGTCATCTGGAAATGATGGTGAACTTGTAAAATTAAACTGTTATAGCAATGGAAAGGACGAGGCTGAGGGAATAAGTGATATTATCGAAAATAAAATTAAAAAAAAATATTCATTAAATAATGTAAGTATACTTGTAAGGGCAATATATCAAACTAGAGAATTTGAAGAAAGATTCCTTAAAATTGGATTAGGTTATCGAGTATTAGGAGGAATAAGATTTTATGAGAGAGCTGAAATAAAAGATGCAATAAGTTATTTGAGAATCGTCAATCAAAAATTTGATGATTTAGCATTGGAAAGAGTAGTTGGTGCGCCTAAAAGAGGCATAGGTGATGCGACTTTAAAAAAAATTTATGAATTTGGTACTAAAAAAAAATTATGTTTAGAAGACGCTATTATAAATTTAATTGAATTGGATCAATTCAAACCTAAAATTAAAAAAACATTTTCAATTTTAATTAAAATGATAAAAAAATGGCGAGACGAAGCAAAAACGATGAAGCATTACGACTTATTAAAATTAATACTAGATGAGTCTGGATATTCTTCAACATTAAAAAATAAAAAAGATTTAGAAAATGAAAATAGACTAGAAAATTTAAAGGAATTAATTAGAGCGATGCAAGATTATGATAATTTACAGAATTTTTTAGAGCATGTATCTTTGGCAACTTCAGCAGATCAGGAGTGGGAAGGAGAAAAAATAAATTTAATGACTATGCACGCGGCAAAAGGATTGGAGTTTGATGTTGTTTTTTTACCCGGATGGGAGGAAGGTTTGTTTCCGCACCAAAAATCTTTACAAGAAAAAGGTGATTTTGCTTTGGAAGAGGAGAGAAGATTAGCATATGTGGGAATAACAAGAGCAAAAAAAGAAGCTTTTTTGTCTTTTGCTATGAGACGAGCTTATCAAGGAGATTGGATGGATGCTATCCCCTCAAGATTCATTAATGAATTACCAGAAAGCAATGTTGAAAAGAATGAAACTATAGAAAAAGAAAATGATGACGACTTTGATTTTAATCAAGATAATTCCATTGAATTAGGAGAGGAGTATAGAAGTCCTGGATGGGATAGGCTTAAAAAAAAATTAATCAGATGGAAAAAATAAATAAACTCAAAAGTAAATTCAAAGATTATGATTTAGATGGATATTTAATTCCTAAAAACGACGAATTTTTTAACGAATATGTTTCAGTTCAGAAAGATGATTTACAATATATTTCTAATTTTTCTGGATCGTATGGTTTAGCGTTAATTTTAAAAAAAAAGAATATTTTATTTGTTGATGGAAGGTATACGGTACAAGCTAAAATTCAAAGTGGAAGAAAATTTAAAATTTATAAATTGCCATTAAAAAAAAATAAATATGATTTAAATTTTAAAAATAAAAAAATTGGATTTGATCCAAAGTTGTTTAATGAAATATCTATAAAACATTTTTCAAATACTCTAGGTATTAAATGTGTTGCTGTGAATAAGAACTTGATAAGATTAATTAAAAAAAAAGGAAGTAATTTATCAAAAAAGAAGTTTTATACATTAGATAAATCTGTGGTAGGAGAAAGCTGTCTAAGTAAAATAAAAAATTTAAAAAAAATATTTTTTAAAAATAATATTGACGTGATGCTAGTAACCTCATCAGAAAATATCGCCTGGTTACTAAATATTAGAGGGCAAGACTCAGATTTTTCTCCAATTCCAAATTGTTTTTTAATAATTGATAAGCAAATGAGAATTTTTCTATTTTGCGATTTAAAAAAAATTGATACCAGGTTCAAAAAAAAACTTAGTTTTATTTATATTCTTGAAATTGGTGAATTACATAATTTTTTAAGAAAGATAAAACGTAAAAACTTTTCAATTGATAGCCTTACTTGCTCAGTTTTTTTTAAAAGTATAATTAAAAAAGATAATAATATTTTACTAAATACAGATCCTATTTATTTTTTAAAATCACAAAAAAATAATATTGAGATAAATAATACAAAAAAAATACATGAATATGATGGCGCTGCTTTAACAAAATTTATTTTTTGGGTACAAAAAAATTTTAAAAAAAAAAAAATTACAGAATTAACGGCGCAAAAAAAGCTGCTAGAATTTAAAAAAAAATTTAAAGAGTTTAAACATCCTAGCTTTCCTACTATTTCAAGTACTGGCTCTAATGGTGCAATTGTACATTATAACGCTTCAAAAAAAACTAATAAAGTTCTTAAGCAAGGCAATATTTATTTAGTTGATGCCGGTGGACAATATAATTACGGAACCACTGACGTTACTAGAACAATTTCTTTAGGTAACAATAATGGAAAGATTAAGGAAATTTTTACAAAAGTTTTAAAAGGTCATTTAAACGTGACTAACTTTAGATTAAACAAAAATACAACTGGATCGGTTTTGGACAAAGTTGCTCGGAAAAATTTAAATCTAATGAATTTAGATTATGCCCACGGGACAGGGCATGGGGTTGGTTATTTTTTAAACGTTCATGAAGGTCCACAATCAATTTCTAAATTTAATAAAATAAAACTTAAACCTGGTATGATACTTTCTAACGAACCAGGATATTATGAAAAAGGAAAATTTGGTTTGCGTATCGAAAATCTAATTTATACAAAAAAAATAAAAAACGGTATGAAATTTAGTAATCTTACCTATGCTCCCATTGATAAAAATTTAATAAATAAAAGATTATTAAGTAAGAAAGAAATCTTTTGGCTAAATCAATATCATTTAAGTGTTTACAAAAAACTTAAAAAATATATGAGCAATGAAGAAAAAAAAATATTAAGAGAGTCTTGTTCAAATATTTAATAACTTATACCATTCATTTTCAGAACAAATTTTTATTCTAAGTTCTTTAGCTTTATCTATCTTTTTTTTTGTAGGTTTTGTATCGCCTACAACTAAAATATTTAATTTTTTGGAGACCGATCCAAGTACTTTACCACCTAAATTTTCAGTCAAAGTTTTAGCTTCAGATCTGCTAATTTTTTTAAAACTTCCAGTAAACATAACGTTTATATTGCTTAATTTCCCCTTAATATTTGGCTCTTTGAATTTTTCAATATTTAAATTTTTTATTAAATTTTTAATAATTTCAATATTTCTATTCTTATTGAAAAAATTTTTTAAAGATAAAATTTGAGTTTCGCCTATTCCGTCCAAATCTCTTAGGTTTTCAAGTATTTCATCTCTGTAAGCCGAATTTAGTAAATTAGAAAATTGTTCAATATTTTTGAAAAAACTTGCTAAAATTTTTGCGTTTTCCTGACCTATGTGTCTAATACCAATTGAATATATAAACCTATTTAATGAAATATTTTTAGATGTATTTATTGCTAATTTTAGATTTTTAACAGAAAGCTCTCCCCATCCATCAATATTTTTAATCTTGTTAAAATCTAAATTAAATATATCCGATGGATTTTTTATTAATTTTAATTTCCAAAATTGGTCAATTACTTTTTTGCCTAAACCGTCAATATTAAAGGCTTCCTTGGAAACAATATGTTTTAATCTCTCTTTGGCAATAAAAGAACAGTCGTAGCCTTTGTTGCATCGTCTTACTGCATCTTCTTTATTGGTTGATATATTAAATTCTTTTTGTATTTTACCTCCACATAAACACTTGTTTGGGAAAATAAATTTTTTTGATTGTTGTTTTCTTTTGCTTAGATTTACAGAAACCACTTGAGGAATAACGTCCCCAGCTCTTTGTAAAATAATGGTGTCTCCTATTCTTACATCTTTTCTCTCAATTTCATCTTCATTGTGTAAAGTTGCATTAGATACGACAACTCCTCCAACGGTAACTGGTTCTATTTTAGCCACAGGTGTAATTGCACCAGTTCTACCTACTTGAATAATTATATCTTTTATAACTGATATGGCTTTTTCAGAGGAAAATTTATATGCAGTTGCCCATCTTGGTGAATTTGAAGTATTACCAAGTCTTTTTTGTAAATTTAAATCATCTATTTTATAAACTATACCATCAATGTCGTAATCAAGTGTAGATCTTATTGACTCCATTTTTTTGTGATGTTGTTCAATTTCTTTAATACCATTTAATAATTTGTTATATGGATTTACGTTAAATCCCCATTTTTTTAATTTTGAAATAAATTCAAACTGGGTTGTATAAACCATAGGATAAATAACTCCGAAACCGTAAGCAAAAAATTTAAGAGGAATTTTTTTTGTTTCTTTGGGGTCTTTTTGTCTTAAGGAACCTCCTGCTGCATTTCTTGGATTGGCAAAATTTTTTTTTAATTTCGTAAAATCTTTTTTTCCAATGTAAACTTCGCCTCTGACTTCTAAAATTTTAGGTAGGTTTATATCGCTTATTTTTTTTGGTATTTCATTAATAGTTTTCAAATTTTCCAAAATATCTTCACCTGTTACTCCATCACCTCTTGATAAACCTTTAACTAATAATCCATTCTCATAAGTCAAAGAAGCAGAAATACCATCTATTTTTAACTCTGAAGAAAAATTAAATTTTTTTTTTTTTATGTTTAAGTAGTTAGATATCTTGCTTAAAAAATCTTCCATACCCTCAGAATTAAAAGTATTTGAAAGTGATAACATTGGCTTAGAATGTTTAATTTTTTTAAATTTTTTTGTTAATGGAGCGCCAACCTGATCTTCAACTGATTGATCTGTTTTTAAATAGGTAAAGTCTCTTTCTAATTTTAAAATTTCATTCTTAATTTGATCATATTTGGAGTCGGAGATTAAAGGGGAATCTAAATTAAAATAATGATGATTGTATTTTAATAATAACTTTTTTTGTTTTTTATATTTTTTTTGAATGTCTCGTTTTTTCATTTGTTAAGAATTTTGTCGATAGTTTTTCTTACTAAACCTCTCTCTTCTTTTTCTCTTTGTTTTTTTAATTTTTTTTGCTCTTTTTGATAATCTTTATTTAAAAGTGAATACGAATTTTCATACCATTTACTAGAATTATAATTATAACCCAAGATTTTAGCTGTTTTTTTTTGCTTCTCCAACTAAACCTAAATTATAATAAATTTCGACTAATCTATGTAAAGCCTCTTCAACAAATATTGTTTCCTCATAATCACTAACAACAATCTTTAATCTATTTATCGCTGGTATCCATTTTTGTGTTTTAATGTAATATTTAGCTATATAAATTTCTTTGGCTGCTAACTGATTTTGTATTAATCCTAATTTAAATTTTAAATCAAGAGAGTAATCTGTGTCTGGATATTTTTTAATATAATCTTCCACAATTTTTTTTGTTTTTAAAAGTGGCTCTAAATCTTTTTTTTCATCAAGTATTTGCTCGTAATTAGATAAAGCTATCAGATAGGAAGCATATTTTATATTTTCGTCTGCAGGATATTTTCTTAGAAAATTTTCCAGAGACGAAATTGCATCATCATAAAAATTTATTGAATAATAACAATAGCTAGACATTAATAAGGCTTTAGCTGAGTGTTCTATTACTGGTAAAATCTTTTCTGCTTCTGAAAATTTCTGAGCGGCAAAAAAAAGCTCGCCATCATTCATTGCATCTACTGCCTCTTTATAGATTTTATAGGATTCTTTCTCGTCTGGAGGTTTATTAGATAGTTCCTCCTTTTTTGCGCACTCGGTTATAAATAGAAAGAGGAAGAAAAATAAAAATAGTTTTCGATACATTTTTTATTCATATCAAAAAAACTATATTACGTAAAATTTTGTTTTTTATACTCCTACTGCAATCGGTTTTTTTAAAGTTTGTCCAAATTCAGCTTTTTTATTAATTGAATTGCTACTTTTTAATGACCAATTAGATTTATCTGCAAAAAATTTTAAAAGTAATTTATTAGTAAGAGCATGTCCTCCTTGAGATGTAATTACATGACCAATTATTCTATTTCCTGATAACATTAAATCACCTATGCAGTCTAAAATTTTATGATACACAAACTCATGCCTATTCCTTAAACCATCATCATTTAATATTTCGTTGTCTTTTACTACTATTGCATTATCTAAAGATCCTCCTTTTGCTAAACCCTTACTCTTAATATAATCAATATCTTCATACAGACAAAAAGTTCTTGAATTATATATTTCAGACAATTTATCTTTGCTTAATTTAAATTCTTTTCTTCTAGTTCTTATCAGCGGGTTTTTATAAATAATTTCAAAATCAATTATTAAGTCATCTTTTGCAGGTTCAATAGAAATAAATTTTTCACCTTCTCTCACCTCTATTTTTTTTTCAGCGTAAATAAATTTCCTAGAAACATTTTGTTCTTTAATACCTGCAGATCTAATTGCCTCAACAAACTCATTTGCTGAACCATCAAGTATCGGAATTTCTGACGCATTAATTTCTACTAAAGCGTTATCAATACCTTCCCCAAAAAAAGCTGCCATTAAATGTTCTACAGTTGAAACAGTAATTCCATTTTTATTTGCAATTTTCGTGCAAAGTATTGGCTCAACTACATTTTTAAAATTTGCATCGATTAAATCATTTTTATCGATATCAACTCTACAAAATTTTATTCCAAAATTTTCTTTTGCAGGATGAATTACTAGGTCTGCAATAATCCCATTGTGCAAGCCAATACCGGACAATTTTATAGGTTTATTTATCGTTTTTTGATTCAAGTTAATCATTTGTGTTGTATATAAAATTAAAAAGTTTTATTTAAAACAAAAAATGTTTCCAAAAAAAACAATATTATTCAAATAAACTAGAAAATATCCTTGAAATCCAAGAGCTTTTTTTGGTTAGGATTGGTATTGCTTCTTTAACCCATCCTTTGCTTAAAAGCTCTCCGAATATTTTTATAGAAACAAAAGGTTCTTCATCATTTGATTTTTCAAAATTTAATTTACATTCAATTAAATTATTTTGAAAAATAACATTAAACTTATTTTGAATACTTTCATCCTCAAATTCTAAATATAAGTTAATTTTATCGTTTTTATAATTATATAAATTCTTATTTTGGTTAAATAAAATATTTACCATTTCTTCAATTCTCGAAGATGAAATTTCTATTAAATGGTTAAAACTTATTTTTCTAAAATTATTTTCGCCAAAATATCTTTTATCAACATATAAATTTTCTCCGGTTGTTTTAAAATTTGACTGTGAAATGATATTGCGAACATTAGATAACTCTAGAGAACAAACTTTAGCAATATCTTTTAAAATTATATCTGAGCCAAAACTAAACTTTTGAAAAAAAGAAAATGCTGAGTTATCAAAAAAAATTAATTCTGAATTGTCTTTGTTAATTTTGATTTTAACAAATGTATCTTTTTTGTCTTGATTTACTATTTTAATACCATCAGTAAAACTTTTAAGAATAAATTTTTTAAGGTTTAGATTACACCTGCTAAATAAACTTTTAATATTTTTTATTTCATTATCATTTATTAAAAAAAAAGTTAGTTGATGAGAATAAAATTCTCCATATAAACCTATAGGCAAATTTTTCATTTCTTTATTATCCAAAAAATATTTTGTATTAAATAGATGAACAATCGTTTTGTTTTTTTCTGTTTCTACTAGTTTGGACTTAATATCGTTTAAAATATAAGATATGTCTTCAGATAAAATTTGATTGCCGTTCAATTTTTTGAAACCACTAATATTTATACAATCAACATCGGTTTGATTAATTATTAGATTAACATCTGAAAAAAAAGAGTTTGATCTATTCTCAATTTTTTTAATTATTTCTTTTAAATTATCTCCACAAACTTCTGGATTGGTAATTTTTCCATTTTCAAAACCAGACGGTAAATGTATTTCTTTGTCTAGTATTTGAAAATTGAGCTCTTCATCATATTCTCCAACTGCAACTAAAATATTTTTATTATTTAATTCTATAAAAAGATTTTTTTTTTTTAGTTTATTCATTTAATTTAAAATTAATTGATCCTTAATTCTATAATCAAATATTGAATATTTTTCAAAGTTAATTGTCTTATCTAGTTGCATATAATTTTGTAAACTAGTGTTGTAGTTTTTTACCGGTAATTTTATAACTTTATCACTTGTTAAAATAATATCCCACCTACCTATATCAAAATGATAGAAGGATTTTATTTCAGATAAAGGAAAGTCAATTTGTATCAAAGATGCATAGATGTCTAAAAAATTTTTTTGTTCTCCAAAAATATTTGGTAAATTTTTAAGATTTTTATTTTCAAAATACTTAATTTCCTCCCCATTTTTTGTTAAATAAAATTTATTTTTTTTATTATTGATAATAGCAATTGTTTCTTTCTCATATATTATTACTTGTAACTTCGATGGGTAAATTTTTTTAAATTCAATATAATCAATTAGTTCATTATTATTTAAAATTTGATCTATTTTTTTTTCATCTAATAAAAATAAATTTTTCCCAACAAACTTGCTATTGAATAAATTCAATATTTGCTTCTCATTTAATATTCTGAGGTTTTTGACTTCTATATTATCGATTTTGAAAAATTTGGAACCCTTTTTTTCATTATTTAAATTAAATGTTGTGAGTGATAAAAAAAGGAATATTGAGTAGAAAATAATTGAAGATTTTCTCATTTGTTAAGGCTTGCATCTTGAATAAGCTTGAGTACAAGTTTATCAAAAGAAATTTTTTTATAAAAAGCTATTTCGGGCACTAAAGATAAATTTGTCATTCCAGGTTGCGTGTTGATTTCTAAGAGATAGAATTTATTATTTACAAATTTAAAATCTGATCTGGTTACTCCTCGGCATCTTAATATTTTATGAGCTCTTTCAGCAATTTTAAGAACTTCTTTATAATTTTTATTAGAGAGATTTGCTGGCATAATGTGATCTGTTTTAGCTGATTTTGTGTACTTAGCTTTATAATCGTAGAATTTTCTTTTCGGCTTTAGTTCAATAGCACCTAAAGCTTTGCCGTTTAAGACGGCAACTTGTATTTCTTGACCACCGACAAAATTTTCGACAATAAGTGAGTCATATGTTTTTAAAAGAGTTTTAATATTTTTTTTAAGGGTAATTAAATTCTTACAAATTTTAACACCTATACTTGAACCCTCATTATTAGGTTTCACCACTAATGGATATTTTAATCGTTTAGTTTTTATTGATTTTAAAAAATTAAATAAATTGTAATTTTTCTTGTTTAAAAAAATATATTTAGGTGTTTTGATTTTATTTTTTTTAAATATTCTTTTTGAAATAATCTTATTCATTGCATTCATTGAAGATAAAACACCTGAATGGGTATAAGGAATTTTAGAATATTCAAAAAAACTTTGGGCATAACCATCTTCACCCTCTTCACCATGTAGAGCATTAAATATGATATTGGGCTTATTTTTTTTGATATCAAAAAAGAATTGTTTCTTTGGATCAAATATTTCTACCTTATAACCTAGTCTTTTAATAGCAGATATGCACGCTTTGCCAGTTTTAATGCTAATTTCTCTCTCCCTTGAATTGCCCCCTAAAACTACGAGGATTTTTTTTTTATTCATTTTTTAAATTTTCACCAATTATTTTTAATTCTAAGTCTAATTTTATTTTTTGTTTTTCGAACACCTTTTGTTTTACAAATTTGATTAATTTTTCTATATCTTCTGATGAAGCTCCTCCCTCATTTACAAAAAAATTAGAGTGTGTTTTTGATATGCTGGCTTTACCAAATGTTATTCGTTCACATTCAGACTCTTTTATTAGTTTCCATGCTTTCTTATCTTTTGGATTTTTAAAAGTACTTCCACAAGTCTTAATTTGACTGGGTTGAGAACTTTTTTTTTCTTGTAAAAACTTTTTTATTTTTTCATTAATTAAATTTTTATCGCCGCTTTTGGCCTGTAATTTCGCAGATAAAAATATCAAATCCTCAGGTAAATTAGATCCACGATAAACAAATTTAATTTCTTCTCTTTTAATATCTATTAAGTTTCCTTTAAAGTCCAAAGCTTTGACTGAAATTAAAATGTCAGAAATTTCATTGCCATAACATCCGCTATTCATTTTAATGGTCCCTCCAATTGAGCCCGGAATACAGGATAAAAATTCAAAATTAGCTATTGAATTTTCTGCGGCGTATCTTGATAAAGTTTTATCAAATGTTCCAGCGCCAACTTCTAAAATATTTTCTTCAATCATATTAATATAAGAAAATTTAGAACTCAGTTTTATTACCACTCCACTAAATCCCCCATCTCTGAACAAAGTATTAGATCCCGCACCTATACATGTGATTTTGAGTGAGTTGTTTACATATTTTAGAAAATTTACCAATTCCTCAATGCTTTCTGGCTTAAATAATATTTTTGCGGGGCCGCCAAGATTGAACCAGCTATATTTCGATAAATTTTCTTGAAAAATTATATTTTTTCCAAATCTTTTTTTTAGCTCACTGTGCTCTAAATTCATAATGATTGTTTTAAATTTCTCATCCAATTAGATATTGAGCCTGCACCCATACCAATTATAATTTCATTTTTGATTAAGTTTTTTTTAAAAAAGTTTTTAAAATCCTTTTCATCTTTTATAATAATAACATCAACCTTTGAGTTAAGAGAAATCATTTTACCAAATTTAATAAGATCAAATTTTTTGTTATTTTTTTCTCCAGCTGCATAAACAGGACATAAAACAACTCTATCGGAAAATTTAAACGATTGTGAAAATTCTTTTTTTAAAGAGTTTACTCTGCTGAATCTATGAGGCTGAAAAACTGAAGTAATTTTTCTATCTTTAGAAACTTTTTTGATACCTTCTAAAACAGAAAAAATTTCAGTTGGGTGATGTGCATAATCATCATAAAATTCGTTTTCATTTTTTTCAAATATTTTAGTCATCCTACGTTGAACGCCGGAAAACTTAAATAACGCCTTTTTTATTATATTAATTTTTATCCCTAAATTTAGACAAACACTGATAGCCGCAACAGAGTTTAATATATTGTGTTTACCAATAAGATTTAAAAAAATATTTTTTATAATAATTTTTTTTCCTGAAAAATTTTTAACAATTAGATCAAATTTACAATTTCTAATATTATATTTTGGTTTAATAATTTGATAATCTGAAATAGAACTAAAACCATAAGTTAATATATTTTTAGTTTTAATTTTCTTTTTAATCTTTCTTATATTCTTGTCGTCAATGCAAATTATACATTTTCCAATGGGTGGAGTTTTATTAATAAATTTTATAAAACAATTTTCTAAATTCTTATAATTTTTATAATAATCAATATGTTCTTTATCAATATTTGTTACTATTGAGTAATTAATTGGAAGTTTTAAAAAGCTTCCATCTGACTCGTCTGCTTCTAATACAGCCCAATCTCCTTTTCCTAATTTTGCATTATTTTTAATAGAATTGATAACTCCTCCATTAATTATAGTGGGGTCCAATTTAGACTCTAGAAGTATTTTTGAAACTAGTGAAGTAGTTGTTGTTTTACCGTGCGAACCAGAAATAATAATATTTTTTTTTAACGATACAATATTAGAGAGCATTTCTACCCTCTCATAAACTGGTAATTTTTTTCTTCTCGCTTCTTTAATTTCTTGATTATTTCCTTTTATAGCCGAGGATTTAACAAGTATTGTTGCATTCTTTATATTTTTCTTTTTCTGGCTAAGAAAAAATTTAATTCCTAGCTTTTTACAATTTTCAATATTCTTGTTCATGCTAGTATCGCTGCCTTGAACTTTAAATCCCATAATTTTCATAATTTGTGCAAGTCCACTCATACCGATACCACCCATACCAATGAAGTGTATAATTTCTTTTTGACCAATATTAATTTTCATAAAATATTTTTGTTATCTCATCTTTAATAATTTCAAATACATTTTCATCAGAGTGTTTCCTCTGATTTTTTTCTATAAATTTCAATATTGATCTATCTTTATGTATTGAATGAAGCAAATCAAATAATTTGTTTTTAATGTCTTTTTCTTCAATCATAAAGCCATAGCCCTTATCTTTAAAATATTGCGCGTTTTTAAATTGATGATTTTCTGAAGATGTAGAAAGTGGTATTGAAATTATAGGAATCTTACAATTAATAAACTCTGCTAGAGCAGAAGAGCCCGCTCTAGTTATTACTAAATCTGCTAACCTATAATATTTTAAAATATCAAAAGTAAAACTAAAAAGTTCATTAGCTATGTTGTTGCTTTCATATTTTTTTTGAAGATTTAATTTTTGTTCATCCAAACATTGTTGATAAATTTTGAAATTAATATTATTTTTTTTACAATGAATAAACGTATCTGGTAATTTTTCAGCAAAAATCTTTGCAGCCTGACTTCCCCCGAGTACTAATATATTCAATTTTTGCAATGAAACATCTTTATTTATTTTTGAGTAATTTAAAATACTCTCTCTCAAAATATTACCTGTTATTTTAATTTTGTTTTTATATTTGAAATTTATACCTTGGATGTCTTCATATGAAACAAAAATTTTTTTTGCAAAAGGTAAAAGGTATTTATTAGACTTGCCAACTAGCAAATTATTTTCATAAACTATAAAAGGAATTCTTAAAATTACAGCTGCAAAACAAACCGGGAAAGATGCATACCCACCCATACCGAATATAAATCTCGGTTTATTTTTTATAAGAAAAACAAAAGAATTTAAGATAGCCAAAATTATTTTAATAAAAGAAATAAATCTTCTATTTTTGTTTAATGGTGAGCTATCTATTAAAATTATTTTTTGAACATATTTCCTATCAATAAATTTTGATCCCCTTTTATCAGTTGTTACGATTGTATTAAAACCATTTTTAATTAGGAAATTTGTTAAACTTACTGCAGGAAATATATGGCCGCCAGTACCTCCAGTTGCTATGATAATTTTTTTATTAATTTTACTCATTTTCAAATCTTTTTTTTGTTAAATTTAAAATTACACCGGCTAAAATTGAACTTCCAATTAACGAGGACCCTCCGTAGCTTAGGAAAGGTAGTGTCATTCCTGTGCTTGGTAACAAACTAGTGTTCACACCGAGGTGTATGAAAGTCTGAAAAATTAATAGGGATGATAAACCACAAAGCGCGATTTTGGAATTTTCATCTGAAGTTTTAATACAATTTTTTATTATCTTGTAAGAGATGTATAAAAAGATTGTAATTACAAATATAGAAATAATTGAGCCAAATTCTTCTGTTATTACAGCTATTATATAGTCTGTATGCGCCTCGGGAACATCTTCTTTTAAAATACCCTCTCCCATACCCTGGCCTTTAAGTCCACCTTGTTTAATTGCAGCTAAAGCTTTATCGGTTTGAAAATTATCCCCTTTGGTAGGGTCAAAAAAAACATTTAATCTTTGAACTATATAGCCGAATTTTTCAGGAAAAATTGCTAGAATAGAAATTGAAAAGATAATTAGTAAACCAAATAAAAGTACAATATAGCCTATTTTTATTCCTGAAATAAATACAATGGATATCCAAGTTGTTATAAGTAATATTGATTGACCAACGTCTGGCTGATTTAAAAGTAAAGTTATTATTATTGATAAAAGAACTAAACTCAAAAAGTACGAGTAATTTGAATTTTTTTCTTTTCCTTCACTTATTAAACTAGCACAGATTAAAACAAAAAAAGGTTTTATTAACTCTATTGGTTGTAAACGAAAAATAATGAAATCTAACCATCTTTTTGATCCCTTAATTTCTATGCCAAAAAAAGGAACCAAAACTAATAATAAAAATGAGATTAAAAAAATTGGCAAAATTGTTTTTTTTAAAAAAGATATGTTCACATATGAAATAGTAAACATAACAAAAATAGCTATTACAGAAAATGTTAGATGTCTTGTAAAATAGTGATAAAAATCTTTATTAAGTCGTTCTCCAGCTAAGTATGAGGTTGACGAAAATGAAAAAAAAATTCCTAAAAAAAATAAAGCTAAAAAACTAAATAGTATATTTTTATCAATATTTCTCCAGTAATCGCTAAGTCTATTAAAATTAATTAAATTTTTTAGCATATTTTTTTATCAGTTTTTTAAATTTTTCCCCTCTTTCATTAAAATTTTTAAATTGGTCATATGAAGCGCTTGCAGGACTAAATAAAATAGTAAGCTTTTTTTTTCGGTCTAAAGATTTAAAAATTTTTTTTACAGTTATTGGTAAGTTTTTTGTAATTTCAAATTTTACTTTTTTTTTAATTTGTTTAGTGAAGAAGCTAGAATGATTACCTATTACATATGCCTTTACAATTTTATGTTTAAACTGATTAATATTTATTTCATCATTTTTTTTTGGCTGGCCACCGGTGATCCAAACTATATTATTATTTGATTGTAAAGCATATTTTGTCGACTCAAATGAAGTAGCTTTTGAGTCATTAATAAAGGTGCTATTCCCTAATTTTAAAAAAATTTCATGTCGGTGAGACAGGCCGTTAAATGAAACCAAAGATTTTAAAAAATTTTTTTTATTAATTTTGAAAAATTTTATTATGAAATATGCGAATTTTATATTATTTATATTTGTCTCTGTTTTAAGGTAACTATTTTTGATTTCTTTGGAATTTATAGGACTCTTTTTTAAAAAGTGTAATTTCCCTAAAAATTTTTTTCTCTTATATATTTTTTTTAAATTTAAGTCATCTAGAAACGCAGTATTTTTTTTTGTTTGGTTATTAAAAATTTTGAATTTTGAATTAATATAATTTTTTTTTGTACCATGCCAATCTAAGTGATCTTTAGATATATTTAATATTGCTGCACAATGTGGTTTTATAAATTGAGAATATTCTAGTTGAAATGAAGAAGCTTCAATAATATAAACTCTATTCTCATTAAATTTTAAATTTAAAATTGGTCTTCCTATATTACCTGCTAGCTTATTATTTATATTGTTTTTTTTTAGGATATGATGAATAAGTGAACAGGTAGTAGATTTACCATTAGTGCCAGTTATTAAAATTGATCTTTTAACATTATTTTTTAAAAAAAATAAATCTAGGTCTGAGATAATTTTTTTTCTATTTCTCTTAAGTGCTTTTTTAAATTTTGATTTATAAATATTTATTCCTGGGCTTAATACAATAAAATCTACATTGGTTAGATTATTTTTAAATTTACTTTTCTTTTTTGAGTTTGATTTATTTAAATAATCATCCCAAGTAAATATTTTATTTACCTTGTTTCTTTTTAAAAAATTTACTACTGACTTACCAGTTAGCCCAAGACCATAAACAGCAAAACTCTTATCTTTAAAATTAAATGATTCACGCATTATCTTAATTTAAGGGTTGCTAGACCTATTAAAGCTAAAATAATGGCTATGATCCAAAACCTAATAACTATAGTAGATTCTGCCCACCCTTTTTTTTCAAAATGATGGTGAATAGGAGCCATCATAAAAACTCTTTTTCCAGTTAGCTTAAATGATATTACCTGTATAATTACTGAAATAGTTTCTAAAACAAACAATCCTCCTATTATAGCTAGAACAATTTCGTGTTTAACGATAATTGCTACAGCCGCTAAGGAGCCTCCTAATGATAATGATCCGGTATCTCCCATAAAAATTTTAGCAGGTGGCGCATTATACCAAAGGAAGCCTAAGCAAGAACCTACTATTGCTCCACAAAAAATTGCTGTCTCTCCTACTCCTGGAATATATTGAATTTGTAAGTATTCCGAGAAAATAATATTACCAACTACATAACTGATAAAAGTAAAAGATAAAGCTACTAACATAATAGGAACAGTTGCTAAACCATCTAATCCATCTGTCAAATTGACTGCATTTGAAGAACCAATAATTACAAATAAACCAAATGGTATAAAAAATATTCCAAGATCAAATATCAAATTTTTAAAAAAGGGAAAATAAATATTATTTATATATTCATGGTTTGAGAAATTAATTATAATTAATAAAGTAATTAATCCAATTCCAAACTGACCAAAAAATTTAAGTTTTGAATTTAATCCAATTGAATTTCTATATTTTATTTTTAATAGATCGTCTACAAAACCCAGTGTTCCTAATCCAATTGAGATAAATATTAGTGACCAAATATATATATTTTTAAGGTCAGCCCACAGAAGTGTGCTTGTTAACATTCCAATTATAATTATAATTCCACCCATTGTTGGTGTTCCTGTTTTTTTAACAATATGATCAATTGGCCCGTCTTGTCGAATAGGTCCAGTAATATCCATCTTTGAAAAAAATTTAATTAATGGTCCACCTATTAAAAAAACAATTATCAATGAGGTCATTAAAGATAAGCCAGTTCTAAATGTAAGATATTTGAAAACATTTAAAAAAGAATATTTATCAACAAGTGAGGTTAAAAATTCAAAAAGCATTAATTTTTCCTTTAGTTAAATTTTTAGAAATTTTGTTAAGCCCTGTAGCATTGGAACCCTTTATCATCAGATAGTCATTATTTTGTAAAATTGGAAGTAAAATATCTTTAAAATCGGATTTATATTGAAGAATATTACCTCGTTTGTTTTTATTCACACTTTTGTAAGTGTTCATAATGTGCTCACCGTGGATAAATAACTTATCTATATTAGAATGATTTATAATTGGTGATAGACCCTCGTGTAAAATTTGCGATTTTTTTCCTAATTCTAACATATCTCCTAACAAAATATACTTTTGGCTTCTTTTACTTAGATTGGATAAATTAATAATAGATTGTCTCATTGACAGTGGATTGGCGTTATAACTTTCATCTATCAAGTTAAAATTTAAATTTTTATACTTAATCCTTAAAATCTTGCCTCTGCCATCTAAAGCTTTTATATTTTTTATTTTATCTTTAATTTTATTTATATCTAAATTTAATGTCTCTAAAACTGCAATTACAAAAGTTATATTTTTTATCAACTGTTCTTTTATTTTAATTTTGTATTCTTTTTTAAATGACTTAATTGTTAAAATTTTATATTTTTGGAATTTTTTAACCCTAACTATTTTAATATCTGACTTTTTATTATAGCCAACAGAAATAACTTTTATTTTTCTTTTTTCGGCTTTTGTTTTAAAATAATTAAAAAATTTATTGTCTCTATCAATTATAACACTTCCAGCAGATGAAATATTATCAATTATTTCCCCTTTTGCTTTAGCAATATAGCTTAAGTTTTTAAAATTTTCGATGTGAGCCTCAGCTATGTTTGTGATAATTGCAATGTTTGGTTTTACAAGTTTTGAAAGAGTATAAATTTCTCCTTTCCTACTCATCCCGATCTCAAAGACTCCATATTTATGGTTATATTCAAGATTGCATAGACTGAGTGGAACACCATAAGCATTATTGAAAGACTTTGGTGAAAAATAAGTTTCACCATAATTCTTAAGTAGATTGCCAATTAAATCTTTAACTGTTGTTTTGCCTGAGCTACCAGTCACGGCGATTATTTTACCATTTGTATGGTTTCTCTTTAATAGAGCTAATTTTTTTAAAAAATTATAAGTATTAGAAACTTTAATAACTTTATTTTTTTTAATTTTATTTAAATTTTTTGATATTACACAGCAACTAGCACCCTTTAAAATAGCTTCTTTTACAAAATTGTGTCCATCATTTTTTTTTCCTTTAATAGCTACAAATAAATTATCTTTTTTTATAGATTTAGAGTTTATAGAAACCCCAAAAAAACTTTTATCTACTTTTCGATTAAGTGTTTTATTAAGAAAAAAATTATTTTGTTTGAATTTAATTTTATTTTTCAACTTTCTATGTTTATCTAACTTAAAATTATTTACTATTTTAAAATCAGATATTTTTAATTTTTTATTTCCGTAATCCTGAGTGTCTTCATGACCTTTACCAGCTATTAAAATTATTTCATTTGCATTTGATTTCTTAATAGCTGAGTGAATAGCTAAAGTTCTATTTCCTATCTCTATAACTTTTTCTTTTTTAATATGTTTAATAATTGCTTTTCTAATTTTTTCTGGTTTCTCTCTTCTTGGATTATCATCTGTAACAAAAATTTTATTACAAAGTCTGTTAACAATTTTACCAATTTTTTTTCTCTTATTTTTATCTCTTTCACCTCCACAACCAAACACAATTGTTACGTCTTTTTTATAGTGTAGTCTTAATGCAATAATTGCAGTCTCTATAGCGCCAGGTGTATGAGCAAAATCTATAAAAACTTTTGTTTGATCAGGAAATTCTTTAACTAGCTCCAATCTACCCTTAACGCTTTTTAATTTGCTTATTGACTTGTTAATTTTTTCTCTACTTAAACCAACTAGTTCACAAGCTTTAATTGCCATTATTAAATTTTTTTTTTGAAAGTTTCCAATTAATTTAAAATTAAATAAATCGTAATCTTTTTTGGTAATATCTATAAATATAGTTTTTAATTTTTTTTCTTTCGCTATTTTATTTATTTTTTTAAATTCTGGAATATTTTTATCTGTAATTATAAAGTTATTTTTTTTCAACATTTCTTTGAAAAGGATCAGTTTGGCATTTAGATAGTTTTTCATTGATTTGTGGTAATCCAAATGGTCTTGACTAAAATTTGTAAAAATTCCCGCTTTTATATTAATTCCACTTAATCTTTTTTGAATTAAACCATGACTAGATGCTTCTAATAAAACATTTTCAATTTTCTTTTTTTTTAATTCACTTAACTCCTTATGTAAGCTAATAACATCTGGACTTGTAAGATTACTTTTTTTCACAGACTGAGTCTTAATTCCTAGAGTTCCAATAGTTGCAACTGGAATGCCATTTAAAGTGAGTATTTGGTGAAAAAAATCAGCTACAGAACTTTTTCCATTAGTTCCAGTAACTGCAATTATATTTTTTGGTTTATTAAAATAAAATTTAGAACAAATTTTTCCTAAATATTTTCTAATGTCATTGACTTTAATTATTTTTGAGTTTCCTTTAATTTTTTTTGAGGATATAATTGCGCATGCACCTTTTTGTAATGCTTGATTAATAAACTTTTCACCATTTTTTTGCGTGCCGTTTACAGCAAAAAATAAGTCTCCTTTTTTTAGTTTTCTTGTATCAGAGCATAAACCTTTAACTTTAATATTTGAAAAATTGCTTGGACAATTATCAATTAATTTTTTTAACAACATGATGATTAAGAATTTCTTTATTATTTATGGCTAAAATAGGTCCAATTTTTTCTATAATTTTGCCCGATGAGTAAACAGCATTCCAGCCGGCTTCATTTCTTGTTCCTTTAATTTTAATACCTCTGTAATTATATGTTAAATTTTTTGCAATTTTAGGGTCATCTAACATTACAAGTAATATATATTTTTTATTTGCTGCTGTGAAAAATGATATGAATGTATTAATATTTTTACTTTCATCCTCATAATACTGGGATGTCCCAGTTTTACCTGAAACGTTATATCCATAAATGTCAGCAAGACTAGCAGTGCCGTTTTTATCAGTAACAACTTTTCTTAAAATATTATTTATTTTTTTACTAGTGCCTTCAGAAATTATTCTTTTAGATTTTAAATTATTGTTTTTATCCTTTTCAAGGGTCGGTGTTATTGACATTCCACCATTAATTAAAGTGGCGTATGCTGCAGCAGCTTGTAGAGGTGTCGTAGTAATACCATGACCAAATGAAACTGTCTCAAGTTTACATTTATTCCAATTAAAAGGAATAGGTTTACCTATCTCATCTAATTCAAAATTAGGACTATTAAAAAGATTTAACTCTTTTAAAAACTTTTTGTATTTTTCTTCTCCGATTTTCCTAACTATTTTGACTGTGCCTATATTGGATGATTGAACTAATATATCTTCTACCGTCATTGATTCAGGAAATTTTTTAATGTCTGAAATTTTATGCACAGAGCATTTAATTTCTTTTTTAATATTTTTTATGATTGTTTCAGTCTCAACTATACCTTCTTCTAAAGCTAAAGCTATAGTAAAAGTTTTAAAAATTGACCCTAACTCAAATACACCTTTTGTAATTTTATTCATAAGCTCTTTGTTCTGTAAGTCGACTCTTTTATTTATATTAAAATCAGGTAATGACACTAAAGATAAAACTTCACCGTTATCGGAGTCCATTAATAAAGATGCAGCTCCTTTGGCATCAAAAATCTTCAATGCGTTTTCAAGTTCATTTTTAATCAGATATTGAATATTTGTATCTAGTGAAAGCTGTAAAGGTACGCTAAATTTATTTTTATTTCTCAAGTAATTGTCATAATAATTTTCAACACCTGAAATGCCATAATTATCAAAATCTGTTTGACCAATAATGTGACTGTAAAGATTAGAGTGAGGATACACTCTAGCTTGAAAAGGTTCAAAAATTATACCTTTTTCTCCTAGTTTCCATAACTTTTCTTTTTGACTGTCGGTCAACCTTTTTTTTAAATAAAAATATTTTTTTTTATATAAATTCTTAGTTAAGTTCTCGCTATTTATCTCCGGTAAGGTAAGTTTTATTTTAACTATGAATTTTTTCTTATCTTTAATTAGATTTGGATTAATAGCCGCATGATAGGCTATAATATTTCTTGATAGTAATACACCATTTCTATCTACAATATCGTTTCTTATAGGATTATAGTTATATCTGTAATTTTTATTTTCGTTATAAGTGGGATTTTGAAAAGAAAGAAATATTATTTTTAGAGAAAAAATAAAAATTAATGAAAAAAATGAGAAAAAAAGTAGATATATTCTATCATCATTAATTAGAAAGTTTTTTTCTTTTTTAAATTTTTGATTGGTGCTTAGATAATCCTCAAAAAAGAAGCTCTGCTGATTTATATTAAATTTTTTTTTTGTTTTTTTTTTCTTCATAAATTATTTTTTTGTTAACTTTTTTTGATCTGTAACAAATTTATCATAATTTAAGTAAATTCTTGAGATGCCCATGTATTGATAATGATCGTTGGTAAGGAAAGATATTTTTTCTTGTAGCATTTTTGGTGATGTTAAATAATAAAAATCTAATTGACTTTCGTACAATTCTTTTTCCAAACTAAATATTTTCCTCTCATAAGTCATAATATTTTTTTCTATTATCCTTGTTTTGTTTTTGACAATGGATGTGCAAAAAAGTAACGACGAAAAAACAAGTATAGATATAGTAAATTTTGGACTAGGCAATACGTTCCTCCAAATCTAAAAGGTGTTTGAATTTAATTCGTAATTCTTTTGGATCGATAAATTTTTCTGTACTTCTAATTGCCACTCTTAATTTTGCTGATCTTGATCTTGGATTCATTTCAACCTCTTTTGATGTTGCTTTGATTATTTTATTTTTATAATCATCAAATAAAGATAAATTATCATTACTTTCAGGTAAATATTTATTAGATCTCGAATGGTTTTTTGAAAAATTTTTAAAATAAAATTTTATAATCTTATCTTCAATAGAGTGGAAACTTACGACAATAAGCTTGCCTCCAGGTTTAAGAATTTTAGTTGCTTTAATTATACCTTCAATTAATTCGTAAACTTCTTTATTTACAAATATTCTTATAGCCTGAAAAGTTTTTGTACTTTCATCTATTTTTTTTTTGTAATTTTTTTTTTTTGATTTTTTTATAATTTTTACCAATTCGTCGGTAGTGTTGATTTGTTTATTTTCTCTTAGTTTAATAATATTTTTTGAAATTCTACTTGCTTCTTCCTCTTCGCCAAAAGTCTTTATTATATCCTTTAAATCATTACTATTATAGTTATTTACAACTTCCCTAGCTGACATATCTGTTAGTCCCATAGACATGTTTAACTTATTTTTAGATTTAAATGAAAATCCTCTAGATAAATCATCCAGTTGAATAGATGATAGACCTAGATCAAAAATTACTGCATCAAATTTATTTTTTGAGACAAGATCTAAATTACTAAATTTTTTATTATGAAATGTAAATCTAGACTGAAATTTGTTTTTAAATTGGTTGGCTATTTCAACTACTTGATTATCTCTATCTAATGCAACAACATTAGTTTCTTGATATTTGAGAATTGCTTTTGAATATCCACCTGCTCCAAAAGTACAATCCATGAAATTTCCACCATTTTTAGGATTGCAAATTTTTAGAACCTCATCGATCATCACTGGAAGATGTTTTCCTTCCAGTGATGTATGGGATAATTTCATTATTTATCAAAATTTGCATTAAAACTTTTGCTTTCTTAAAAAAGCAGGTATTTCAAATTCTTCATCATCTAATGAAGTTTGATTAAATAATTTTTCATTTTGGGAATCTGTCTCTTCAACTTTACGAACATCGTCTTCAGAAAATAACTTTGGAGTATACTCCTCATTTTTGACAGTGTTGTCTAATTCTTTCTCTACTTCTATATTATTTTCAATATAAGAAGCGTTCTCCATTGAAATACCTTGAGGATTAAGTTCTTGAGAAACTTTTTTGTTTTCTGTCATCTCTTGTCCCAACAAAGATTCATTTGTATTGGAAGGTGTTGTGTCAATTTCCAATTGTTCATCAAGTCTCAAAGCTGTAGCACCATCAATTGAGCTTATAGGATTTTGCTCAATATTAGGATTTTTAAAGATATTTTCTGAATAACCTGGATTTCTATTTTGAATTCTATTTACCATATTCAAAACAGTTTTTGACTCAGGTCTTTGTCCGTCTAACGATGTCGCGACGATTGAAACTCTCATTTTCCCATTAAGTTTCTCATCCTGTATAGCGCCAAATATTAATTCAGCTTCTGGATCAACTTCAGCTCTAATTTTATTTACTGACTGATCTACTTCAAACAATGTAATATCATCGCCGCCAGTAATATTGACTAAAAGACCTTTTGCACCTTTTAGAGAATATTCGTCTATAAGAGGATTGTTTAGAGCCATTTCAGTAGCAACATTAGCTCTATTCTCGCCTTCAGCTTCACCTGTGCCCATCATAGCTTTTCCCATCGAACTCATTACAGTTTCAACATCAGCAAAATCCAAGTTAACCATACCAGGTCTAACCATTAAATCTGTAACGCTCTGAACACCATGTTTGAGAACATCGTTAGATAAAGTAAATGCCTCTTTTAATGTAGTACCCTCGTTTGCTATTTTGAAAAGATTTTGATTAGGCACAACTATAACAGTATCAAGATGTTTTTTTAATTCTTCTAATCCTGCCACCGCTCTTCTCATTCTTTTAGGTCCTTCATAAGCAAAAGGAAGAGTTGTAACGCCAACTGTAAGTATATTTAGTTCTTTAGCAGCACGTGCAATAATATGAGAAGCTCCTGTTCCGGTTCCTCCACCCATGCCAGATGTTATAAAAATCATGTTACTTCCTTGAATATAACTTACTATTTCATTTAGGGACTCATCTGCAGCTGCTTGGCCTATATCGTTTTTTGCACCAGCACCAAGACCCTTAGTTAAATTCATCCCGATTTGAATTTTTGCATCAGCTTTATTTACTCTTAAATCTTGAGCGTCTGTGTTAACTGCAACAAATTCTACACCTTGCATTCCAGACTCAATCATTGAATTAATTGCATTACCGCCTGCTCCACCAATTCCCATTACTAATATTCTTGGTTTTAATTCTTTTAGCTCTCCTCCGCCTACATTAATACTCATATATCCCCCTTTTTATCATTATTTAATTGTTGTCCCATTTAAGTGTTGATCTACTTTGCAAAGCTTTTTTTCTTGCAAAAGACTTAAATTTTTCAAAATTTTTTGGATCCCAAACTTGAAAAGTTTTTCCTAAACCCACAAATAAAATATCAGTTTTAATTTTAGCAAAATTTAAAAGTTTTTTTGAAAATTGCACTCTACCCTCAGTATCACAAACTAGATTTGAGCTTTCTGATAAAACAGCAGTTGCAAAGTAATCTCTTTTTTCCTCAAATGGATTTAAGGTATCTATTGATTCTGATAGTTTTTCTATTCTATCTTGGGTACAACATTCTAAAGCTGGATTGCTAAAAGATGGATATGAAATGAAACCATTATAACCTTGAGTTGTTAAATACGATCTAAATGCAGCTGGCACTGATACCCTTCCTTTTTTGTCTATCTTGTTCTCGTGACTTGATAAAAACATAATTATTTAATTTTCTTTTTGTTTTTTTAATATTCAATCAATCCTCCAATTTGGGATTATTTGGGATCATATGGGATTTAACAGCTTAGTCAATACAATAGTTTTTGGGCTTAAAAGTACAAAAAAGGAACATTTTTAGGGTAATATTTAGATTGGCCAGACAATCTATAAGCCGGGTTCTGTCATTTAAGAAGTCATTTATCTAGGCACATTTTCACAAATATGCTCAAGCGGCTAACCCGGATGACTAACCAAAGACTGTTTTTAGCAAATAATTGCAGTGTCATCCCTATTTAGCCTTGCTCCATTTGGGGTTTACCTAGCGATTTTTGTTACCAAAAACCCGGTGTGCTCTTACCACACCGTTTCACCCTTACCTTGATTAGGCGGTTTATTTCTGTGGCACTAGCCCTGAGGTCGCCCTCGCCA
>MDSV01112442.1_pt1 | contig 25391 bp, 18 predicted proteins | sample 810851 | NCBI WGS metagenome assembly MDSV01 (sample SAMN05326640, study PRJNA326480) | marine metagenome | isolation source: seawater | place: Atlantic Ocean: North East | collected 2012
AGCACAGGATATACAGCATACATGACACTAATTCTGCTGATTAATCCCCTCATTTCATCTCGATTGAATGCCCCAAATCGCTCAAAATCAATCTCAGAATCCATCAACATATGATCCACTTCTTTGTCAGCGGTTCCATGGCCTGCAAGCACGAATCTTGGTCGTTGATTCTCAGGCCAAAGGGAGATTGCTTCAATCAGTGTCCTGAACATCTTAGGTTCACGAATACTTCCGATGTAGCCAATGGTAAAATTTTCAGGAAAGGGTGTCTGTTCTTTGATGGAATTCGGTCGATTTTCTACAACCACCACATCGACATCACTTCGCTTTCTAATCCATTCCCTGAATCCTGGTTTTGATGTCTTCGAGACCGACCCCGAGCTAGTGATTACAAGGTCACATGCCTTCAGCCTTCGAACCAATCGTTTTTCGATCCCAGATGCGGCTATTCTCCGGATAATCGATGCAGGATTCGTCATTCTTGCCCAAGTGTGAGCGAGGTCATGCATGTCGAAGACAACCTTTGCACCGCTCTTCTTCTTTATTCGGAGGCCAACCCATAGGGTATCGGCATCATGGCAGTGGACTACGTCTACATCTTCAGTTTCGAGAGTTTTTACAACTGCCTTCCTGAAATTTTGGAGTCCTCTAAGCACTCTCGCACCTGTGATTAGGTTAGGTGCGCCACGAGGTGTGATACCTACACGATGTCTTAGAATTCGCACCCCATTCAGTAATTCCTCTTTTGGGCGGGTTTCCTCTCGATCTAAGGCATGGATTGTGACTTTGTGGCCTGCACTAACTAGCGCCAAGGCCTCTTTCTCAACACGAGGATCTGGGTCGCACGGATTTGATACGACCATTGCGATGTGGGCCAGATTCATTCCTCCTCGCTGAGGATGCTATGGTAGGCGTCTATAGCGGCGTCTACTCCATTTCCGGAGGTGTGAATTAGTCCTTCATGGATGCATATTGCTCGGTTACAGAATGTCTTGACAGTGTTCATGTTATGGCTGACTATAGCAACTGTCGTATCACCACTGACCATCTCGCGAATTCGCTCCTTACACTTCTTCTGGAATGCGGCATCACCCACAGCCATCACCTCATCAATCAGAAGAATCTCCGGTTCCAGATGGGCAGCGATTGCGAACCCTAATCTTGCTTTCATGCCCATCGAATAAGTGCGAATAGGCTGATCAATATGGGCCTCAATCTCGCTAAACGCAATGATGTCGTCCATCTTTGCAGTAACCTCTGCATCGGTGAGCCCCATTATGCTACCATTGAGCCGAATGTTTTCTCGCCCATTGAGATTCGACTGGAATCCAGTTCCAATCCCTGCGAGTAGCACACAACGCCCGCGTGTTCGAACAGTCCCACGATCTGGCCGGTAGATGCCTGCCATAGTGCGTAGGATGGTAGACTTACCCGCGCCATTCGGCCCGACAATTCCAAGAATCTCCCCTCGTGCAATCTTCAGATTTACTGATTCGAGCGCTCGGAATGTGGTTCTCCCCTTTTCCCTACGGAATCTACCAGTGATTTGTTCCTTCAGGTATTTTGCACCCGCCTTTACAGGGAAGTCAAGGGTGACGGCTGAGAGTTCGATTGCGTTGTCGCTCATCTCTTTCCACCTCAAAGATGCTTCACGGCTTTCGCCTCATTTCTCACAAACACGATACAACCGAGAATTAGGGTTGCTACGGAGATACTGACAGCTTGGATGACATAGCTTGGTTCGAGAACATCCCAGTTTCCGGTGACTAGCGCCCGCATCAGTTCGATGTAGGTTGCAACCGGATTGAGTGCGAACATGTCGTGGTGTTCCCCCGGGATATGGCGCATGCCAAAGAAAACGCCGGAAAGAAAGAAGCCAGCAGTTACTAGGATACTTACGACGTGGCTTGTATCTCTAACATGAGTATGGGCGATGGAGGTAATCATTCCAAGGCCCATAGCAAAAGACTGGACACCCAGTGGTACGAGGGGCACAAGAAGCAGAGTCCAGGTCAATTCAACACCCATTATGAGGAGAACAGGGGGGATGATGAGAGCTGATAGAAGGAATCGTAGGGTCTGGAACCCACCGATTGCCCAGAGGAATACCTCTCTTGAGATGGATACTTGTTTGATAAGTCCGCTATTGCTTACAATCGATGTAGTTGTGCCCGATAAGGTGCGGCTGAACATCCCATAGGTGAGGACGCCAAGCAATATCTCGAGTACAAAGAGAGTATCATCTTCCCCTCTTAGTAGCGAGAATACAATCCAGTACACTGCGGTGAGGGCAAGAGGCTCTGCCATCGTCCAACCCCACCCGATCATCGTTCCATGATATGCCACCTTCAGATCACGTCGAACGAAGTGCTTTACGAGCCGTCTCTGGTTGTAGACGCGTTGGAACATCGTGAATGGTGCAGCGAGAATTCCGGGCCTTTCGCCGGTGATGGTCACCACCTTCGGTTCACCGGCCATGTATCCGAAGGCCACGCGATGAGGTCATGAACCGTTCGCTTTCACGTTGTGCGATTGTTAGATTTATTGCAACCTGTTTCGACCGGCATCATGATATTCTCAAAGATGGTGCTATGAGTCGAAGGTCATGCGTGTTGCTATCAGTGCTCCGGATGACTTCGTGGCCCCCTATCTACGTGAGGCCCTTGGCGAAGCCGCTGTCGAGATACCCTCTGAAGCGCTTGAAGAGGGAGGCTCTGTACTTCTTGACGCCTTACTAATGCCCTGCACTACCCTAGTTCATTTCAACGCCGCCTCACCTGAAGCCGGTAGAGATGATCGTGCAAGCCTCCTCGCGATGAGAGATGCGGCGAAGCCGATTCTTGGAGCTGTTAATCGGCATCAAGGGCTCCATCTGATTCTCGTTGGTACTCTTCGTGTTCATCCTCAGGCCACACCTGATGATCCATTCTATTCAGGGGAAACTCGTCTTGCTCCACGCGATGTAGCAGCAGAAGGCCAACTTTGGGTCGAAGAATCTGCATTTGAACACGCTGAAGCAGAACGTCCGGTGTCGATTGTCCGTGCTTCAAACGTACAAGGGGTGGTTCAGGGAACCGGAGAGGGACATGGGCTACTCCATGCATTCGCCAGAGATGCCATCTTCGGTTGGGTATCTGTCCCTGGTGATGGTTCACAGGCCAAGGATTTCATCCATGTGCGGGACCTTGTTGAGGTCATCATGGGCGTGGTGCATAACCCTCCTCCTACTCGAGACGCCATTGCAGCAGGAACAGGTCGTGCTGTGCCATTAAGAGATGTGGCGCAACAGTATGAATCGATGACAGGGGCAGCTCCTCAGTATGGCAACGACGACTCTTCCGAGGTCTGGGGGGTCGTAGATGTGCTCTCCATTGAGGAACGAATTGGTTTCCGGCCTCAAATCACTCTTGAGCAGATGATTGAGGAAGCAATGCAGAATGTCGGATAATCGACGCAATCTTGATGCCCGGAATACGATGGAGGTTAATCATGCACTTCTGCCCTCTCGACTACCGCTACGGCGACCAGTCGTTCAAGCGCATCTGGTCTGACATCGGTCGGCATGAAAGGCAGGTTGAGGTCGAGCGCGCTCTTGTCTGGGCGCACCGCGAACTTGGTCGTGTGAGTGCCGAGGATTATGCTGCAGTTGAAGCAATTTCGAATCCTGAGCATGTTCGGATTGAACGCGTCGCGGAGATTGAGGCCGAAACTCGCCACGATATTATGGCTCTAACTAAGGCCATGGCCGAAGCGGCTGGCGATGCAGGTTGGTGCATACATCTAGGGGCTACTTCGAACGATATTGTCGATACTGCAGTTGCCCTTCAGCTGAGAGATTCAATGGTTCTGTTACGTTCTGCATTATGTGAATTGATACGAGTAACTGCTGATCTGGCCGAGCGTGAACGTGATACTGTCATGTTGGGGCGAACTCATGGTCAAGCTGCTGTCCCGATTACTTTCGGATTGAAGGTCGCTGTTTGGTTGGACGAAATGCGACGACATCTAATTCGTATTGATGAGGCTGCACCTCGCATCGCTGTGGGCAAGTTTCTCGGTGCAGTAGGTACCGGCGCTGCTCAGGGCGATGACGCACGTGAGTTGCAACGCCTCATCCTTGAACATCTTGGCCTTGGTGTCCCTCTAGCTACGACGCAGGTTGTGGGTCGCGACCGCTATGTGGAGTATGTGTCATGGCTTGCGAATGTCGCCACGACCTGCGAGAAGATCCTTCAGGAGATTCGTAATCTCCAGCGCTCTGAAATTGCTGAAGCCGGCGAGGGTTTTGACGTGAAGAAGCAGGTGGGGTCCTCAACCATGGCGCACAAGAAGAATCCTATCAAGTCAGAGAATGCAAGCGGCCTTGCTCGAATCGTTCGTTCATTCATCATTCCTACTTACGAGAATGCTCTACTTTGGCATGAGCGTGATTTGGCCAACTCTTCTTCCGAACGCTTCACATTATCTCACTCCAGTGCTTTGTGCCATGATGTGATAATCAAGACGATGCAAGTTCTCACGAATCTGTGGGTCGATGCGGAGCGAATGCTTGCGAATATCGATGCACAACGTGGCTTAGTTATGGCTGAGAAGATAATGATTGAACTTGTAGGCAAGGGCATAGCACGTGATGATGCCCATGAAATCCTTCGTACCGCATCATTCACGGCAGTTGACACAGGAGAACATCTCCGAGATGTTTGTGGGCGTACAGATGCTTTGACTTCGGTCTTCAGTACAGAGGAAATGGATGCAATGTTTGAACCATCTTCACATATCGGTGTATCTGGGGAGCTTGTCGATGAAGCAGTTGCTCTTGCACGCACCTTCATCGATGGGTGATGATTTGCTTCGCCCCTTCCATCTGGCATTCCCGGTAGTTGATTTGTCGGCTGCTCGCACTTTTTACACCGAGGTCCTCGGCTGCACTGTTGGTAGGGAGAAACCGGAATCCTGCGTACTGAACCTCCACGGTCATCAGATTGTGGCTCATTGTGTGAGTTCTATGCCTAGTTTAGCAACTAACCCCGTTGATGGAAAGCATGTCCCTTCGATGCATTTTGGAGTTGTCCTTGGATGGGAGGATTGGCATCGCATGAGGGATCGGCTCCAAGAAAAAGGAGTGGAATTTGTGATTGGCCCTTACCTTCGCTACGAGGGTCAACCAGGTGCTCAGGCTACAATGTTTATTCGCGACCCTAGCGGCAACCATCTTGAATTCAAGTCATTCAAGGATGATGCCATGATTTTCGATACCGGCTGGGGTCCAACCGACGAATGAAGTGTTTTTTTTCGTTTTTTGAGGCATTCAATTCAAATCGTTCCACATTAGTTGAGGACTATGAGCAAGGAGTCTCCAGATCAATGGTGGGCCAATAACCACGACGAGGATAAGGACTCCAGTAATCTCATGGACCAATTCAAGGCGGCTCAATCCGGAAAAATGGGTCGAGAAGAGGAACTTGAGAAGGCAAAGCATGCATTGGAACTCGCTAAAATCGAGGCAGAGGCGGCTAAGATTTCGGGGACTTCACAGACCATGACCCCTTCTGGCGCAGGTGGGGCGAATACCCCTCTAATGGCGTCCGCAACCTCAGATCCTACCTCCGCACAGGCCTCGAATCAGGCGCCGAATCCCGACGGTTCAAAACCAGGAATTGGTACTTTTGGTCTTTGGTGGCTTTCCGGCGGGGAAGCAACTGCTGTAATCGTCGTTGGCACCATTTGCATGTTACTCATTGGCGGCCTGGCTGTCGGAGCTATGAATGAGGAAGAATTCCTCCCCGTCAAGGCCCAAGTAACTGGCTCAGTCGACACCGATTGGATTCCCATTGATGCTTCAATTACCGGTGATGGTGTGGACAACGGCACTGGATGGTTCGAGGATTATGTCGAGATTGAGCACGAACACGAGGATTGCTATACTGATAGTTACGGTGACTATGTTTGCGATTATTGGTATACGTATGAGGATGAGTATACTTGCTATGCTGAGATTTCCCTCAAGTGGACGGTTAACGGAACGAATTACACTGATTGGGCTGATTCCCCATGGTATACCTCCGGAAGCCCCTGTTTTGAGGAGATTAAGGATCACTACCCACTTAACACAAACATGGCGATTGAGATTATGCCAAATGATCCCTCGACTTTCCAAGTTTTCACACTTATTCATGGAGAATCAGGTACTAAATGGAAGGAGTCGCAATTACTTAGCCTTACGTCCGGTTCTTTTGATACATACTACACCTGTTCATTCCAACCATCATTTGACTATACTGTGGATGGCGTGAGTTACAGTTCTTCGTTCACAGGGTGGTTTTCTACGAGTGCGAACGGAGGGGATCCATGTATGGATGAGGTCAAGCAGATAACTGGGCCAGGTTCCTCATTGTCGGTTTGGGTGAATCCTGAGAATCATAATGATGTCAGATCAGAGGACCCGGGGTTGCCCGCAGCCGAGGCATTGCTATGCTGCCTACCCGTTGTGGTGCTGATGCTGGTTGCTATGTTCCTCATTGTACGCTTTAGAAATACGCCGCCTGGAGCATATGTTACTCGAAGTGGGTATGTCCATCATCATGGTGGATACCATCATGGTAGCGACGTCGTTGTAATCAACAATCACTACGGCAGTGACCGCCGACGGTGGTGGCATCGCCGTCGTCATCACCATCACCATCATGGTCATCGTACTCATTCTAGAACTGTACATTCATCCTCTCGTAGTTCGGGAGGAGGTCGTCGAGGCGGCGGTGGTCGCTCAGGTGGCGGTGGACGCTCAGGTGGCGGTGGACGCTCCGGTGGCGGCGGTGGACGTAGGGGCGGCGGTGGACGCCGTTGATTGCATGGCAATCGAACTCCATTTAGTACTCCTGCTTTCATACAATGAGCATAACTTAGGGCTATGCCGGAGCGCCTTGAGTTCCGCTCTAAGTCGCCGTTCGAAATCTATCACATACTGTCTGGTCTCGAAACTGTGACGGACCATTCTGCTTACGCGGAATTGCATATTCCTGAGGGTGAAGCGCCATTTGGTTGCGTAGTTGCAGTCCACGGAAGTCGAGGTTGGGCAAATCACCATGAGGACCATATTAGAAAATGGTTAGAATCGGGTCTAGCTGTTTGCCAGATACATCCATTCTCAGCACGATCCGTAGAATCTGTGGTAGAAGACCAACTCTCAGTTACCTATGCGATGATTTTAGCCGACGCCTTCGCAGTAAAGAAAATCCTTGATTCTGATGTTCGAATTGGCGCTATTGGCATTGCGGGTTGGAGTTTAGGTGGGACTGTAGCGACTTATTCGGCATGGTCTCCACTTATCGAGGCTCTTGGTACGCCGTTTGATGCCCATCTCCCATTTTACCCTGCTACACATCTTCGACCTGACGTGAAGGAATGGTCGGATGCACCGATGCTTATTCTTCATGGCACGGATGATGATTGGACTCCAATCAGCCTTGTCGAAGGCCTCCTTCCTGAGTTACCTAATGCGACTTTGCATACTTACCCTGGCGCTCATCATGCGTTCGATAGTACTGAAGAGAAAAGGTGGATGCGAAGGGCAATTCGTCTTGGTAAACGAACGGTGAGGATTGAAGATAATGGGCATATGTCTGGGATCTGGAAGTTTGGAATCCGTTTTCCAATGAATGAGTTGCGCCATCGACGCTTAGCCTTGCGAATAATTCGGAACCGTGGTGCTCACGTAATGGGTGACCCTGTAGCACGAGAGGACGCATTCCAGCGAGGGACAACCTTCCTCCTAACTCATCTCAGAGATGATTCTTGAGTATCATACTCGAGTGAACGAACCATCAGCGTTCATCCGCCACTGCGTAGCATCAGGTGCGATGTAAATCGTTGATCCATCATACCCTTGGTCGTAGTGGCCTCCTCCCGGGAGCCCTGTGTAGTCCGCAACATGGGTTGGCTGGGCCGGAGAAAAGCCCGGAGGCGCAGCTGCTTGCATCATAGGTGCAGCCTGCTGTGCCATCATCATCTCAGCCCCTGATGGTGAGTTGCTGTTACCGCCGCGCATGAGGACGAATCCTACTCCACCCAACAGCGCAATTAGCACCAGAGTAGCAATTACGATGAATATGACATTCTTCTGGACGACTGCGTCTAGATCGCCGAGTTCAACTCTCTGTTCAAGCGAGCACCCAATCCGCTCGCCTTCATTCTGCACATCAATTTCAACTGGTGTGTCAGGGCAGATATCTAGGTCATTTGTGATCCCGTCGTTGTCAAAGTCGAGTTGGTTATCGGCGCAACCCATAATCTCTGGAGATTCCAAATCCTTGCTCACAGTGGCGAACTCATCGGTACCAGGGCACATGTCCATGTGGGCCGGAACTTGGTCAGAATCTGTGTCTGCATCTCCTGCCCAGCATCCGAATCCATCAATGCCTCCAAACTCGGTATGGTTATCTCGTGTTGCAGCATCTGAAGTCCCTGGACAGAGGTCAGGGTTGAGGACGACATCGCCTATGATCCCATCTTTGTCCCAGTCATATTCCTCGGCAGCACAGCCGAATGCATCGATAAATGCGCCTGTGTCTGTGTCTGGACATTGGTCTAGATAGTTCTGTACACCATCGTTATCGCGGTCTAATTCACCGAACCAGCAACCTGCCACATCGATATCTGTCCCCCATTCGTAGATCTGTCCGTTTGCTTCCGAAGTCAGGGTTTTCCCAAAGAGACGAGTTGATTCTGAGGGGGTATTGAGGCAAGCATCGTCGATGTCATAGATTCCGTCGCCATCGTTGTCCTGCTGAGTGTTGTAACCGCACCCTGCAGGATCTGCTGCTTCGCCGAGTGGTGTATTTGGACAAGCATCGTTCTCATCCAATACGCTATCTGCATCGTCGTCTGTATCTTCGGTCTCGTCTCTACATCCGTCACCGTCAGCGTCGAGCTCATTGCTAGCAAACCATCCGGTTTCACCTGAAGGGCATCCGTCCAATGCGTTTGCGACTCCGTCATTGTCATTGTCGGTGTCTTCGGTATTATCTTGGCATCCATCGCCGTCTACATCGAGTAGGACAGTCGATGTCCAGCCAATCAATCCAGTCGGACAGGAATCATTTGCATCGAGAATCGAGTCGTTATCATCATCGTCATCTTCGGTGGCATCACGGCAACCATCACCATCGTGATCGAGCATTGCGACGCTAGTCCAGTCCAGATCACCGTCCGGGGTGCATCCATCATCATCATCGGGGATTGTGTCATCATCATCATCGGTATCTTCTCCCTCGTCACGGCATCCATCGGAATCGCGATCAGTGGTTGCATCGGATATCCACCCTAGGTCTCCCTTGGGGCATTTATCCAAGGGTTGTTCATCGAGGGTCATGTCAAACATGCCATCATTGTCATCGTCATCATCTTCACCTTCATCATGACATCCATCACCGTCGTGGTCTGTAGTTGCTGAGGTGGACCAGTTGAACCAACCGCGAGGACAGAGGTCAACTGTATCTTGGACGTAGTCATTGTCGTCATCATCGTCCTCGTCAATATCATGGCACCCGTCCTGATCGTGGTCATAGACGTTGTTGGAAATCCAGTCCATCTTGTCACCGATATCGTCACAGGCGTCGGTTAAATCGTCGATGCCATCTGCATCGTCGTCAGTATCTTCAGTTGCGTCCTTACAACCGTCCTGATCTCGATCTAGTGAGGTGTCTGTAGGGTCCCAGTTTGTTTCAGGGCCATCACAGTTGTCGTTTTCGTTGAGGATTCCGTCATCATCTGCGTCGGGGTCGCACTCGTCACCGAGTGTATCTCCATCTATGTCTGACTGGGAGGGATTGAACAGATCAGGGCAGTTGTCATCAACGTCAGGGGTGCCATCTGAATCGGAATCTGATTTGAGTGACCAGATGTATGCACCAATCTGGCCATAAATCTGGTAATTTTGGTCGGTGAAGGCGTTTCCATTTCCTATGACTGAACCGCTTCCTAGAGTGAGAGTATAGGTCGAGCCAATATTTGTGGGTCCTCCAGTTCCGAACGTCCCCATCCCGATAATTTGGCCATTAGGGGACCATACTCCTCCGATACCATTGTCGTCGAAGCTACCCGATCCTGCGTCTGCCGATATCCAATTTCCATTACTACTGTCCATTGTTGCATGGAATGGGTCAAAATATGTCGACGATAGTGTGGTTGAACCCCACGTGCCACTGCCACTTTGTTGTAGAGAACCGCCGGTTCCAGACCAACTTACCGTAGCAAAACTTCCAGTGACGAGGATTACGCCAGAACTATCGATATCGATATCTCGCACTTGGTGATACCCGTTTGCAGTTGTAATCCAGTCCCACTGGTTATTTGCTCCACCACGGGATGCAACAAAGGTGGAAGTATCCTGGCCATTGCTTGAAGACATTACTTGATTCGTATCGAAGTTAACAGTTCCACGCACAGTACCTGCTATGTAATCCACGCCGTTCTGTTGCACGATTCCAAAGGGCTGGACGATTCCAGCGGTACCACCTGCTTGGCTAGCATTAGCCCATGCAAGATTGGTACTCGCATCGGCAATCCAGAGATCGTAGGATCCAATCGCTTGCATCTGCTGTGACCCAAAGTTCGCAGTTCCGCTGAATAGGCCAGTTGCAACAATTCCTCCCCCGCGCCATGCGATGGATTGACCAAGATCTTGTGCTTGTCCTCCGGTAATTTTCGCGTCGTTCCAAGCTCCATTTGATGCAGACATCTTCGCAATGAAGATGTCAGTACTGGTGCCTCCAATTCCATTTCGAGTAATGCTTGTACCGAAATATGACTGAGCAGTTGCATTAGTTTCTCCGATGAGATATACATCCTGGCTGCCATCTGGGTTAGTTGGGGAAACTACGAGGTCCTCACACGCGTCGTCATTCTCGACAGTTCCCGCTTGCTTTGCCCATAGTGGATTGAGGTTCTGGTCAAACTTTGCAACCCAGATGTCTTGTGAACTTTCAACACTGCCTGAAGGCGTGTATGATTGGAAGTTTTGGGTGCCAATCGATACATTCCCGATAAACCAGCCGCAAGCATAGACATCAGTTCCAGATGTCGAGATGGCAGTTACAGTCGCGCTTCCGCCGCCTCCAAAAACCGAGGTGTAGTACAGTTTTTGCCAAGTTCCTGTTGATGATGCCTTAGCGACATATGCCATTTGTTCCACATCAGAGTAGGCTTGACTTCCGAAACTAACATCGTAGATTACAAATCCTCCAGTGTAGACATTGCCTAGTGTATCGACTGCTACAGTTGAAGGAGATATGTACCCTGCTGCTACACCGATTGAAGGTTGAGTCGGTGGTTGAGATGGGTATCCTGCGACAGCAGTCCACTCTGTAGTGCCGGCTTTCGTTCCAATTGACATCTCAGATGCCGCCGGTTCAAGGGCCTCTGAAGGGGTGATTCCTGGCGCGCTAATCATTCCAATGAGGATGGCGGTCAAGGTCAGGACGAGGAAGCGTTCACTGAGTGCCATGCGTAAGGGTTGCACGTCACGCACTTCAACCCTCGGCTCCAAGGTGCGCAAGTCAGAATCAGGATTCATACAATGCAAATGTGGATTCAGCGTCATTCCGCCAATACCAGTTTCCATTTGCATCCTGTGCCCATTCCACACCGTCTTCATCTGTTGTATGGCCTGAGAGTTCGGGTAAGGGGGTTGGTTCAGGAGCGAGAGCTTGTGCTGCTTCTTCGGCGAAAGCCCCAGGTGCTGGAGCTGTGGTTGCAGATTTTGGTCGCGCTTTCTTCTTTCGCGGCTTTGGCTTGTTGCGGGATCGAATTATCACTGCAACACCTACGGTGCCAAGCAGAAGTGCTGCGACAATAATAATCGCTGCAACAAAGATTGGGTCCATGCCTCCTCCATCTGTTGCTAGGTCCTGTTTTTGACTGATTGAGCAACCATCCTCATCCACGCTGAAGAGATTTGGAGTTCCTGGGCAGATGTCGTTTTTGTTCTGGACTCCATCACTATCGGCATCTAGTTGGCTGAATCCACAACCGTTCTCATCTACATCACTATCGATAGTTGCGCTACAATCGTAGCCTGAACTTTCAAGCCAATTTAGTTCGATCAGATCGTTTACACCATCTTCGTCAGAATCGAGTAGCTCAAGTTGTTGATCAGTCGAACATCCGAAATTGTCGACTTCAGCATCAGAAGGGGTCGATGGGCAAATATCGAAGCCGTTCTCTGAATCTTCGTCACCTTTGACTCCGTCTCCATCCAAATCACGTTCAGTAATTGTGCAACCATCAGCCTGTTGCTCGGCAGTTCCTGACTCGTCGGCAGGTATGTCTACACATACGTCCTCAACGTCGTTGATGCCATCGCTGTCTGTGTCGTCGATGCAACCATCGAGGTTGTCATCGAATCCTCTGGCATCTTCATCCGGGCATTGGTCCTCTTGGTCGGTGAGCCCGTCACCATCGCTGTCTCCTTGATTCGGAGCGCAACCGTTCAGGTCGACAGGGTCCCCAATTGTAGTGAGGGGGCACTTGTCCTCGCCACCCGCCTCTAGGAATCCATCGCCATCATCATCTTCATCCTCAGTATCGTCCTTGCATCCATCTCTATCGAAGTCATTTCCAAAGTTTGAGGTCCAACCCGTCTCGCCAGCAGGGCATGAATCTGCGATATCGAGGATTTGGTCTCCGTCATCATCAGTATCCTCTCCATAACCATTGTTTTGAGCACCAGTATCCTTGCAACCATCGCCATCATTGTCGAAGGCAGGGTCATTACCAATCCAGTTTGTTTGCCCCTTTGGGCAGGTATCTTGTTCGTCTGGAATACCGTCGTTGTCGTCATCACTATCCTCATCTGCGTCACGACAACCGTCGCCGTCGTGATCAGTCTCTGAGACGCTAGTCCAATCGATGGCACCCGGAGGGTTGCAGTCGTCTGTTACATCGGGGATTAAATCGTCATCATCGTCGAGGTCTTCATCAGAGTCGCGACAACCGTCGAGATCAAAGTCGAAAGTTACTTCAGAAGTCCAACCAGTAAGGCCGGTCTGACACGAATCCTCGTCATCAGGTCGCTGATCGTTGTCATCATCCATGTCCTCTCCCTCATCCTTGCAACCATCGCCGTCATGGTCGGTGTTAGCATTACTAGTCCAGTTCTTCCAAGATGGGTTCGATGCACATTGATCGAGTGTATCAGGGACAGTATCTGCATCATCGTCATCGTCTTCTGATGCATCCTTGCAGCCATCTGCGTCGTAATCTGAGGCGGGAGAACTAGTCCAGTTGTGTTCATGTGTAACAGAGGAGCATGTATCGATTGAATCATCAACGCCATCACCGTCATCATCCGAATCCTCATCCGCATCTCGGCAACCGTCTCCGTCTCGGTCATTCATCCATACACTTGAGTCCCAATTCACCGCACCTTTGTCGCAATTATCGTTTGCGTTAAGGATTGCATCACCGTCGATATCTGGGTCGCAAGCGTCGCCAAGATTGTCAGCATCAATGTCATCTTGAGTTGAGTTTGGAACTAAGTCGCAGTTGTCGTCTTTGTCAGCGACACCGTCGGAGTCTGAATCAGGGAAAGAAGTCCAGACGAATCCTCCTCCTCCTTCAAATCCAACCATATTGGTTTGCACTCCATCGATAGTTACGTAGCACGGGCCTTTTGGACAGGCGTGAATTCCGGTGACAATTCGGCCATCAGATAGAATTGATACACCATTTCCACGAGCATTGTCTCCACTGGATCCAAACGATTTCGCCCATGCAAAGGTGGCAGTCTGAGTATTGAATCCGACAAGGAATCCTCCCATGTAACCATCTAAGATTCGTGTGTTTCCAAAAGTAGCTTCACTGACTGGATGAGTGTTCGGAGAGTCGAATTGCCCAGTTGCAATCAACATTCCATTTTGCCCCATTGAGATTGAGTGGACTGTTTGATGGGCCCAATTGTTGTAGCCATCCGGGCTATCCGAACGTCGTGCATAATTCCAAGATCCGTCCGTGCCCATCTGTGCGATGAACGCATGCTCGCTAGTTCCGTTAGCTACGAGGGATACTTGGCCTTGAGTTGCAGCACTATCGAAAGTTGTGACTCCTCCCATCGATCCAGCGACGTAATAGTACCCGTCTCCTCCATCGATAATTGTGTGCGCGTATACAGGTTCAGCGTTCGCACTCCCTCCTGCTCCTGCAACCCAATTGATTGTATTAGTGGATGAGAGATTCAGCACATAGGCTGCATTTGGGCGACCGACGGGCATGATAATTGATGTTCCAAAGGTGTTCCCCGAGTTGTCAGAATAGGTCCCTGTGACGATTGCGTTATCTGCCGAATCGACCATGACTGAGGTTGCGTTATCGTATTCGTTATGGGATTGACTTCCAATGAATCGGACCCAATCAAAGTCAAAATTGATGGTGTCTACGAGTGTGACGAACCCATCTATTCTGCCAGACGTGTTGTACGATACAGCCTCAAAGAAAGCGGAAGTTCGCATTTCACCAACAGCATACACGTGCCCGTCAGACCTGATTGCGACATCGTTCACTACTTCAGTCCCTGAGGATCCGTCGATTGAGACCCCCCATTCCCAGATGCCCTGAGGGGAAACTTTGGCAACGAAGCCAGCCCAGTTCGTATTCCATCCACAAGATGATGCTGAAGTGAATGTTGCAGTACCACACATCATGCCTCCAACAAAGACCCGTCCGGCATTGTCGACATCGATACTCATGATTTCAGATGCGGGGTGATAGGAACTCGGCGGCCCTTCAATCATCAACTCCCAGATTGAGTTGCCCTGGTCATCGAATTTCGCAATGAATCCAGTCCTCCAATCCTCATCCCAGTTGCTTGATCCAATAGTTACGTTGTTTGCGAAAGCACCTACTGCGTAGATGTCATCATTACTGTCTACGATGACATCGTTTACTTTCACCCAATGTTCCGAATTCGGGCCGCCTTGGACGCCAGCGGATTGTGTGTACATGAGTGTGAAATCCGTGGTTGCACCAGGGCTAAATCGAGTGTCATCCATCTCTGAAAGGCCATACTGTGCAGCGTTATCTGTTGATTGCATCAACATGGGTGTAAGGGAGAACCCAAGGAGCATGAGAATGGTCAATGCCATGCTCTGCGTACGGGACATGAAACACACCTAATCCGAACCGATTGATAGACCCATCCGCTGTTTGAACTTATTTCACATCGTGGGCGAGGATAATGATTGCATTTCTTGCCATATGGAATCCATTAACTTCCCCAATGATATTCAGGGTGCCTTTTCCTGATTCTAGAGCCGCAGGTAGCTCTTTTCCTTCAACTGGTATATTGAGGATGAAATGTTCTCCCTCAGCGATAATCTCTACTTCCATCATTCCATTTCGGTCCATACGATTTCGGATTCGATCGATGGTAGCAATGAATTGCGTACCTCGTCCAGTTAGTTCCTGAGTAATGCGCTTCTTTTCAGACATAAATCTCGCCTCGCCAATACGTGCAAGGATATCCATGACACCAATTGGGGCTCCAGTATCTGCTACGACTTCAGGTTCAGGTGTGAGTGCGACTTCTTCGACAGGTTCCATTATCGGTTCAGGCTCTTGGATTACTTCTTCTTGTGGCTCGGGCTCTTGAATGGGATCAGGTGTAGGATCAAGAGTTTCTGTCGATTGTTCAATACCTAATATTGCGGCCTTTGTGAGGAATCCATTTCCATCGACATCGAGTGTTCGGAATGCTGCTACTGCTTGTTCACCAGTAACAACCATCCCACTAGGTGCTGCGCTGGATATGAATGATTGAAATTCTTCGAAATTAATGACGCTGTCATCGTTTTTATCGATGAAAGCAAACATTCTGTCGAGCATTTCTGGATTCATCCCTCGGAGGGTTTGGATCATACGTTCAACTGACTCTGCCCCTCCAATGTCCTGAACAGAATCACTTGCGACAGTTGCCGCTATTCCAATCAACTCGTCGAGTTTACTATCGAGACGATCGTGGAGGGCGATTCGGGCAGAATCTGGAAGAATTCCTGCGACTTTGTCGATTGTCTGATGTGCAGTCCCTCGGAGGTCATCGATATCGCCATTGCCGGATTCAACCATCTTGTAGATTGATTCTGCAAGGGTGTCAACTTGCTGATCCCATTGGGAGGACATAGTCATAGGATATCTGTCTTGGATATGAACTCAATGCAGGATATTGTGTTCTCAAACAAATGGAGCACGAACAACCTCTGCTTTCAACATCCGTCGAGGATTAGGTGCAATGTGGACGATATCTCCAACTTTGACTTCATCCAAGTATGCCATAGCTATTCCTACTCGGCCTAAGGTAGGGCTTGGGCCCCCACTAGTAATCCATCCGATGGGGGCATCATCTACATTGAGGTGGACCGGTGTCCCATTTCTTGGAAACGGTCCCTTATCGACGACTTTCAATGCATGCCATCGTGGCCCGTTATCAGCACGAGCCATCATCGCCTCTCGGCCGATGAAATTGTGTTCAAGGTCCAACCCAAATGGGACATTTGTCTCTAGGGTAGTCCGTGATAGGAATCCCTCAGGGAATCCGTCCGGAGCGGTTTCATCAAGGCCCTGCCAATGGAAGTCTTGGCCAGAGAGGAGGAATCCTTTCTCCATTCGTAACGTGTCTCTAGCACCTAGGCCCACAGGGACTACGCCCTCATTAGCGCCAGTTGCTAGGATTGCTTCCCAAAGTGTCTCAGCTTGGTCATTTGGAACAAAAATCTCGAATCCTCGTTCACCAGTGTACCCTGTGCCTTGAATCCAGCCAGTAATGCCTAGTTCGTTTTCGCTAATCTCGCGCCATCGGAAGTGATTGACTACATTCATGCTTCCAAGTACGGCTTCACAGATTTGGGGCGATTTTGGACCTTGTAGTGCGAGTATGCTAGTATCATCCGAGAGGTCGACAATCTGGATGCTTCCATCTGAGGGAAGGTGGCGACTGAGCCATTCGTGCATGACCGGAATCATGGATGCGTTAGGGACACCAAGCACTTCGTTTTCATTCACAACGGCGAAAATCATGTCATCAATCACATTTCCGTTTTCATCAAGGAAATGAGTGTAGGCGCAGCGCCCTGATCCAAATTTCGATGCTTTCTGAGTCCCTACATTGTCTAGCCAATCAAGGACTCCTGGTCCTTGGAATCGAAATGATCCCATGTGAGATACGTCAAAGAGTCCTGCAGCATTCCTAGTTGCATGGTGCTCTTCTAGCATGGATGTGTACCAGATTGGTAACTCCCACCCGTGAAAATCAACGATATTCCCTCCATGTCTCTGGTGAGATGTGAAGAGAGCGGTTCTCCTAGCCGAGTGCATTGCAAATCCTCTGTCCGTTAGGGTTTTGATAATTGGCAATCTTTGATGAAATATATCTTGTATATATTTTTACAATTAACAGTGCACTAAGTGTATCAATAAAGTATATAGATAGATGTTCAACCATTCTTTGAATAGATGAAATTGTTTGAGCCGAAGAAATCAGAGATTAGGAAGTTGCAAATCACAGGCGGCTCGACTTTCATTGTCTCCTTACCCAAGCGTTGGGTTGTTGAGCATGGATTAGTCGCAAAGGACCATGTCCGTGTTGAGTGGCGCCCTTCAGGCAATCTTCGCATCATTCCAGAAGCCTCATCGATTACTCGTCGAAGAGAGGTCGAGATTGATTTGGATACGCTCCCACCAGATCTAGCAATTGATCATCTGATTGCTGCTTATATTTCTGGGGCTGCAATAATTAGGGTTCGAAGGAAACATGGATTCCGTTCCCCTGACCGTAAACTTCTACGCCGATTTATTTCGATTGGCAGAGGTATTGAGATAGTGAATGAGAGTGACAAGATGATTGAAATTGAATCTCTTGTAGATCTTGGTTCACTGTCAATATATTCCTCTTTGAACCGGATGTATCTTCTCGTTCGAACGGTTCTCAAAGATGTCATGAATTCTTTTGAATCAGGCGACGACTCCAATCTTGATGATATTGAGGAAAGAGAAAACGAGGTTGATGCATTGCGCTTGCTGATTGAGCGCCATATTGGAGGTGTTCTCGAGAGTGCGAGTTTAGAGGACTCTGCAGGCTTGAATCGTTGGGAGGCGGCTGAACTTGGGAATTTGGTAAGAACGATGGAACGAATGGGGGATCACGTCAACCAATTAGGTCACTTAGCTAGCGATATTGAACGCGTGCAAAAAATCGATTGTAATGTTCTACCATTCACAATCGTACCTTCGTGGCTAAAGTTGTTCAAGGCACTTAATTCCAATATTAAACGCCCTAATCTCAAAGAGATACATGAGGCTAAAGATGAACTTCGGAAGAATATGGCTGTACTTTCGCAATTCGAGGAATCACTCTGGGAGCGCTCGGAAGCCTCTGACGCCCTCTTCCTCCATCGTTGTTCAGAATCTATCCGTAGACTTTGTGCATATGCGAGTGACATGGCAGAGATTCTACTGAATATAATCATACACAAGAACGCGAGTATGGTCGTCATCGAGTAATTCCGATTTACATTTCTCGTTTGCATGTATTTGCACAACAGGTTGACCCGAAGTCGACGGAAAATCCCATGATGTGCGTAGGTCTGGCTTCATCATGGTGGCGCTTACACTACTCGCCCCAGCTCGCGTTAATATCCTCGGCGAGCACACAGATCGATTCGGAGGTCTCTCTCTTCCGTTTGCAACTTCACCACTTCTTCGCTTGACTGTCGATTCGGACGGTGATGGATTGAGCGGTGACGCAATTATCGATGCACTATGGAGGGCAGCTGGAGGCCAATCTGTGGGGATTAGGGTGGATAGCGACATTCCTATTGGTGCAGGTATGTCATCGTCTGCTGCCTTGTGCATAGCAGTAGCCATGGCGGCAAATCCCAATCTGGATTCTATGGGGCTGGCCAAGGAGGCTCAGCGACTCGAGCATAATGTACTTGGGACCAAGTGTGGGCTACTCGATCAAATTGCGATTACACACGCTCAATCTGGGTTCATGATGCTCATTGATTTTCAGAACTTAGATGTCACACAAATTCGTTTTCCAGATGGTTGGCGACTGAGGCTTGTCGATACAGGTGTTAGGCGAAATTTATCGGAGACCGCATATTCTGGAATTCAACCTGATTCAGGGGCGATGCGCCATCATGTTGAGGCAGAGAATGCTCGGGTTCGTTCAGCAATTGGTGCTGATGCAATTACGCTGGGGCGTCTTCTCGACGAAAGTCATGCTTCACTTAGAGACAATGTTCTGGTAAGCACTTCAGAAATTGAGCGAAAGATATCCTCGATTAGGTCCACTCCAGGGGTTCTTGGTGTCCGATTGATGGGTGGCGGTTTTGGTGGAATGTTACTCGCAGTGGTGGACAGTGACGATGTACTTCCCGATGCTCTATGTCCGTTTCCATCAGGTCCTGTCCGTTCGGAAAAGTGAGCGAAGATGTTCCAAACGTTCAGGGGTGCCCATGTCGTGGAATTGAGTATCGTCACGATGTGCTGCGATTAATCCCGATAGTTGGGGATAGACTACTTCTTCCCAACTCCAGTGCCCCTCTCGTCCATACTCCATGACAATACGCCGATCTACCACGCTAGTACCTGCTTCATACCCGTTTAGCCCTGCTCGATTTTTTCCGGATTTATCATATCGGATTACTCGTCCATTATGATGTTCGAGATTGAAGTCATTGTATGCCTCTGTTACTGTCATCGTCAATAGGCATCCTTCTTCCGAGTGAGTTGCAAGAAGGGGCTTGAGGTCAATTGTATGGAGATCATCACCCCACATCATGAGAAATTCATCCTCCAGTAGGTGGCGAGCATTCCAAATTGCGCCACCAGTGCCGAGAGGTTCGGGTTCTCTATGGAAGGTGGTGTCTACAGTGTGGTGGCCGTAACCGTCGAATGCGTCTCCGAGATGCCCTATTAGGATGAGAGCACGGTCGGCACCTTGTTCTGATGCATGATCAAGAATTCGGGTGAGGATAGGTTTCCCCTCAATGTCAATCAATGCCTTGGGGACTGTTGTTGCTATGTCTCCGAGACGCGTAGCCATGCCCCCAGCAAGGATGACCAATTGAGGCAGGTTTGCCATGCGAAGTCCTCAGAAGAAACCGGCTACGATATCTGTGTTCGTGAGGTAGAACAACAGGCCGGCGCCGGCCATCATCATCATCCATGCGCCAATGAGCTTGATCATTCCAGTCGCACGCCGTAGGAAACCAATTGCCTGTTGTCGCCCGAAGCCTACGAGAGAAACGACAGCAACCATTAGGATTAGCAGACCGGCCATGAGTGATCCAAGACCGAATGGCACTGCACTGGCGGATTCGATTGTTGCCAGGTAGCCGATGAATGGTAACACGGCAGCAGCCGTACAATCGATGCTGGCAGCCGCGTATCCTATTCCGTAGAGATACATGTTGCGACGTGGCGTGAATGTATCATCCATCTCAGTGGTAGAGAATCGATCCACGATTTTCTGGACCCAAGACATCAGGTGGCTTGTCCCACCTGTGAGCATAAAGAAGCCGAGAATGAGTAAGAGGGCTGCGATAAAAATCGCGATATCATGAATGATTCCCGAAGTCGCGAAACTTCGCCCCATAATCCATGCAATGATGCCGATGAAAGCGAAGAATGTCCACATCCCGAGTCCTGACAGGACGCCGATAACCACTGGGCCAGGCATCTTCCCCTTCATCTTCCCTGACTCGATTAGTTCGTCTTCTCTCGCACCAAGCGTGAGGTAGTATGAGATGAATCCTGGAAGAACTGGGAAGGCGCACGGAGAGAAGTAAACGAGAATAGAAAGCATCGCACCAAGGAAGACGATACCAAGCATCGAAGTGTCCACCTCCTGTACGCCGAAGGAGCGGAGTTCTGCCATGTCCTCGACGGTACCAGTCATCCCTACCTCAATCGCGTTGTCGAACGCGCCCCAACCTTGAGCCGGCGTCGACGAGGACTCGCTTGCAATGATGTATCCCTCAGTATCGATGACCATTACCACGGGAATGACACCAGTCCCTCCAGGGGTGAAGAGTCGATTCGGGTCTTGTTGCGTCCCGTTCACAGTCGCAGCGGTTTCACTCCCGATTCCAGTTGCATACTGTGGGACGGTGTATTCGCCTCCAGAGGAATTGAGATACTCGAGGCTCTCGGAATAGTATGACCCATAGCCGATGATGATAATCTCTCGTTGTTCACTTAACAAATGCCAATCGGCCATTTCCGCTTCGATACGCGCTTGCACACCATGGCAGTTGGAGCAGTCGTGCGCCATCATATCGAGGACAATTACCTTACCTCGGTGCTCACTTAGTTGGAACCATCCGGTGTCATTTGTCAAACTGTCTTCGATCCCTGTCCGATTCAAGGTTTGAAATTCTAGTTCCTCTATCGGTATGGACTCTCCAGTCTGGGCGAATAAATTCGACGATAAACCAAAGACAGAGAGGCCAGCATAAGCTATGATCGAGAATAGGACGAGTCCGATAGCAAGGGCCTTGTAGGTCTCAGAACGACCGAAGGTTCTGAGGTCCATACCCGTTCGAGTCATGATCTGGTCGAGAATCGGAACGCTCTCTGGAGCCCCCTCCTTGGGTCTCGCCATATCCTCACCCATGTATCACCTGTAGCGGCATTCGTCTATGAATGCCACCGCAGGACGAGCCTCTTTCTCCCCGTCACCTTCAAGCCAAATTGCTGGGTCGGGCTGAATACTAGGACTCGTGGTCTAGGGGTTATGACGTCGCCTTCACATGGCGAAGATCGCCAGTTCAAATCTGGCCGAGTCCACTCCCTATTTATTCACTATACGCCTCATTATGGGCGAGCTAACATGGTGTCGTTATGTTGACGTTTTCAAATGTTACATGACTTCTAAATATGACTATATAGATTATATCGGTTCTCTATGATACTGACACTGGAATCTCCATCTTTCAATGGACCCTCTCACGTTGATGTTAGTCGTGCTCGCGCTGATTGTCTGCGCCTACATGGCCTGGAATATCGGAGCAAATGATGTTGCAAATGCTATGGGGACGTCGGTTGGGTCTCGTGCACTAACTCTCAAGCAGGCAGTAATTATTGCTGCCATATTCGAATTCAGTGGGGCATTTTTTGCTGGTGATGCTGTTACGGATACTGTAAGAAAAGGTATTCTCACAGTGGATTTCCTAGACCCAATGGTTGATGAGGTATTTTCTTTCGATATTGCTTTAGGATTTATTGCTGCAATGATGGCTGCGGCTACGTGGCTCACGATTGCAACTAGATTCGGTCTTCCAGTATCTACTACACATTCCATAATTGGAGGAATTATTGGGATAGGTTTGATTCTAGAAGTCAAGCATAATACTAGCCTAATCAACTGGGATAAAGTTCAGACAGTGGTTATGTCTTGGGTCGCGAGTCCTTTATTGGGGGCGACCATTGCATTTTTCTCCTACTGGATCATCAAGAAGTCCATTCTCGAGTCAGAAAAACCCGAAGACCGTTCAATGTGGCTCGCTCCAATCCTTGCTTTCCCTACTTTCTTCGTGCTGGGAATCGCTCTTCAATTCAAGGCCCTCAAAGGCTTCTTTTCAAGGGCCGAATCGAATGAATGGATTGAAGATAAAGGAGAGTGGTTACCATACAATCCTAAAGATAGTGGAATACCAGGTAGTTGGAATCCATTAGCTGAAACTGCATGGCTTCCATTGAATTCTGTCATTTTAGCAGCTGTTATCGGTGCTTTAGCTAGTTTAGCACTTTACTTTGTTCTTCGTCGTATCGACATTAAAGAAGAAGTTCGTGGGTTCCGTGGAGTTGAACGCATATTCGTTTGGTTACAGATCATTACAGCTGCTTATGTTGCCTTTGCACATGGTGCAAATGATCGGTCGAATGCAATTGGCCCGATGGCAGCGGTTTGGCAAGTTTTGAGTTCCGACGGTGGCAAATTGTTAGAAGAAGCCGACGTTCCATTATGGTTGGTTTTACTCGGCTCTGCTGGAATAGCAATTGGTGTTATGACATGGGGCTGGAGAGTCATGGAGACAATTGGAAAGAAAATCACAGACATTACTCCTACCAGGGGATTTGCTGCTGAATTTGGAGCCGCAACAACCATTCTGATATTTTCAATGCCATTCCTTGCAGTCCCAGTATCTACTACTCATACACTCGTAGGTGCAGTTGTAGGTGTAGGGTTAGCAGGTGGTGCCAAGGCTGTTGATTTCCGTGTATTTGGAAAAATCGCTGCCTCTTGGGTTGCGAGCGTACCTGCCGCTGCCTTCGGTGCAATCGTGCTTTTCGTTGCTGCAACCCAAGGACCTGATCCTGATGCGAATGCCCTGAATATGATTGTAATCTTACCCATTTCATTCATTGCAGTTGGTTATGCAATATGGAAGAGTTCTGGAGAAATCCATGTGGAAGATGCACTTTCTGATGCTGGGGGGACAAGTGATGAAGAAGATGATGTGACCCCATTCGAAGTATTCCATTCACATGCACAGGTAGTCGAAAAGACGGTCAACCACATGCTCGATGCGGTCAACAAAGCATGTGATGGTGAGGATCCGTCTGAAGATATTCAAGCAACAATTGATTCAGAATTGGATGCTGATAACATTAAGGCTGGATTAAGAGAACTTGTGAAGGAAGATATGAGAATAGGACTTCAAGTAAAATCGGATGATTTCCTACATATGCTGACACGTCAGGATAGGATTGCAGATTATGCTCAGAATGTTGCTGAACAATTAGCATTCCGTCCACTATTCGATGACAAAGAGGCAAAGGAGAATCTCAAGAAGATGGCTCAAGCAGTAGCATCTACTGTAGAGAAATATGAGGATACAGTTGAAGCCTTGAGGGATTACACCATTAGCGGTGAAACTAAGGCTGCAAGAATAGCTATCATCGATTTGATTGAACAAGTCAATCTGATGGAACATGAAGCAGATATGGTTGAGGCGATGGCTGCTGGATATGTATTCAGTAATGGAGATGATCAGCCACTTGCTGCAATGCATATGTATCGAGTTCTGCAGAGAATGGATGACGTTGCTAATGCTTGTGAGAAAGCAGCAAACGCCTTCCTACCAATTGTTTACAATTGATGGGCCCTGGAAATGAAGCGATGATAGAACTTGTAGCGATCGCAGCGGCGACGATTTTGATTGCTGCTTTAACGGTCCCTGCGGGATTCGGTCTGTCGACCATGCTCACTCCTCTGGTCCTCTTGCTAATGGGGCCTCATGAAGCTGTAGCTGTAATCGCTATAGTCCATGGTGCGCACAATGCCGGTAAATTTGCGGCATTGAAGGAGCATGTTGATTTCTCTGCTTTCAAGAGGTATGGGATTTGGCTTGTAATCGGCTCAATATTCGGTGCCCTGTTGCAAAATCAATTCCCACAAGATCCCTTGTTAGCAATCATCGGTGTGTTCCTTGTGATTCTTCCATTACTCACTATGAGCGAGAATTGGACCGGGTATCGTATTCCGGAAGTGAATGATCGGTTTGGTGGTTTTGGGTCAGGATTTATGGGTGGATTATCTGGGCATCAAGGCGCATTGCGAGCTATGTTTCTAACACGTAGATTGCCAGATAAGATGGCTTATGCGGCAACTGCTAGCATACTTGCATTATGTGTGGATATATCGCGAATCCCGGTTTATCTGATATTCCGATATGAGGACATAATCCAGTATTCAATGCTTACATTAGTACTTGTTTTCTCAGCACTAGTAGGTGTCAGATTAGGTAAGAAATGGCTCACATCTCTAAAGTCCGAATGGATCCAAAAAGGTGTAATGTTCAGTATTGTTGTTAGTGGCATATTCTTCATTTACGAATCAAATATCGTTCTTTAAATTGAAAAGTACGAGTTCTAAATGCCGGAGAATACGAGTGGCATAAATCGGTGTTGAAGCCTTAGTTCCACTGCAAAGATAATTGATACTATCTTGCGAGAAAGTATCGATGACTACCTCTACCATTGCCTTTTCTAACCTTGAACCCGTTACCAGTTTTGCATCCTTCCTTGGTATGCTTTGTATTTTGTCTGCTTTCGTTTTAGAGACCAGGGGCTATCTCAATAGTCGCGGTTTGAAGTATCTCAGTTTAATGGCTGTAGGGTCAGCAATTTTGGGAATTAGAGCATTACATACTGGTGAATGGGCATTTGTAATTCTGGAACTTGTTTGGATGCTTGCAGCGTTATTAGCGATAATTTCGCCTAACCAATAATATGGGTGTTACAATTCATCAAAGTAGGCCATTGACCTTGGAAAAAGAATAGCGAATTCCGATCTTATCTGATATCATTCTGATTGCATCTTCAAAGCACTTGAGTGC
>MDSV01195907.1_pt1 | contig 25390 bp, 25 predicted proteins | sample 810851 | NCBI WGS metagenome assembly MDSV01 (sample SAMN05326640, study PRJNA326480) | marine metagenome | isolation source: seawater | place: Atlantic Ocean: North East | collected 2012
CTCCCGTATCTTAAGACAAAGTACCATCGGCGCTGAAGGACTTAACTTCCGAGTTCGGAATGGGATCGGGTGTGGCCCCTTCGCAATAATTACCAGGCAGCATTTTATAATAGTTTAGCTATTTAATGTAAAGGCATGATTCTGCGCTTATTGGCTAGATTCTGGTGGGCGTGATAAGAATTGAACTTATGACCTCTTCGATGTCAACGAAGCGTTCTACCACTGAACTACACGCCCAAAAACCTTAAAAACCTTTTAATGTTAAGTATAAATATTGTCTTTTTGATAGCATAAATACTATACGAGAATTTTTTTAGTTTTTTTTCATTATCTCTTATCCAGGTTTTTAATTCTTTGACATGTAAATCTATTTTTTGTTTAGAGAAATTTTCATTATGTAGCCTGTAGACGGCTAAAGGCTTTTTTATACATCCAATAGTAATATTCTGGCTTATCTTAATTATAAAATCAAAATCGCCTATTATATTATACTTTTTATTAAATTTTGTAGATGTAAAAATTCTTTTATCAATTAAAACAGTTAAAATACCTATTGAATAATTATTCAAAAGTTTTTGAGTAATATTTCCTGATGGAAGTTTCTGATAAGGTACATATCTTCTTTTTTTAATTTGGTCCTCAATATAAAAATTTGAATACACCATCTTATAATTGTTTGTATTCTTGAGCATGAATGAAATTTGATTTTTAAGTTTATTTTTTAACCACATATCATCCACATCTAAAAAAGTTATATATCTACCTTTAGATTTTTTTAACGCTAAATTTCTTGATTCATAAAGATTTAAAAATTTTTTTGATTTATAATATTTTATTCTTTTGTCATTAAATTTTTTTATAATTTTTTCACTATTATCTGTTGATTTATTGTTCCAAAAAATCAGTTCCCAATTAGAATATGTTTGGACTAAAATACTTTTAATGCTTTCTTTTAAGTATTTTTCTCCATTGTGGCAATTCATTATTATACTTACTAACGGAAAACGTTTCATTAAAGTTATTTTTTTTTAATTAAATTTTCATATTGTGTAATTTGAGCTAATGAATAGTCATATACAGATTTTGGATTAAAATAATATTGTTTATACCAATCTATTGTTAAAGTGATCGATTTTTTAAGATTTAGTTTACACTTCCAGTTTAATCTTTTTTTTGCTTTGGATGAATTTAATTGTAATAATTTTGATTCTTTAAAGTTACTTTTTTTATTAATTTTCCACCTTGCTTTTTTCCATTTTTTTCTCATCTCTTTAACAACTTTTATTACTTCTCTATTTTTTTCTTTTTTTGGACCAAAATTAAATGCCTCTCCATTAATATATCTATCATTTTTCTTAAGCTTAACAGCTAAAGAAATGTATCCATATAAAACTTCTAAAACATGTTGCCAGGGTCTCGTTGAATTTGGACTTCTTATATCTACAATTTTATTTTTAAACCATTTCTTAATACAGTCAGGTATGATTCTTCCCTCAGCCCAATCTCCTCCTCCAATTACATTTCCTGCTCTGGCAATAGAAATTTTTATATTTTTGAATTTATAAAATACTGATTTTATATAAGATTGTATTGCTAAATCTGCCGCTGCTTTTGAAGCGCTATATGGATCGTACCCACCTAATACATCATTTTCATTATAGCCTCTTTCGATCTCTAAATTTTTATAAACTTTATCACTTGTAATCATAACTACTACAGTTTTCTTTCTTAGTTGTTTAAGGGCTTCTAAAATATTAATTGTTCCAAAAGTATTTGTTTCCCAAGCCTCTTTTGGTTCTTTATAAGCTTTTTTAACGATCGCTTCTGCAGCTAGGTGAAAAATAAAGTCAGGTTGAAAACTAAGAATTTTTTTTTTTAATTTCTTTTGATCCCTAACATCAATATTTATATTTTGAATTTTTTTTTGAAGATTTAGAATTTTAAAGTTTGATGGATTTGACGGATAACCGTTTGAAATTCCTAATACCTTAGCACCATAATAATACATCCATAATGACAGCCATGAACCTTTAAAACCTGTGTTTCCTGTAATTAATACCTTTTTATTTTTAAAATAATTTTTCATTAGATTTTTATTTTCCAATTAAAACTGTTTGATCGATAAATTTTTTGTAATTCATCCCTATCTCTCTTTACATCCATACATTTCCAGAAGCCAGAATGTTTAAAAGCAATTAATTGTTTATTTTTAGAAGCTTTTTCTAAAGGTTGTTTTTCTAAAATAGAGGCATCATTTTTAATTGTTTTAAGAAAATTTGATTTTGCAACAAAAAAACCTCCATTTATCCAGCCATTTGTAACTTGAGGTTTTTCTTTAAAAGAGGTTACAACGTTATTTTTTAGAATAATTTCACCAAATCTAGCCGGGGGTCTTACAGAGGTGACTGTTACAAGTTTATTATTTTTTAAATGAAATTGTTTTAATTGCTTAATATTCACATCACACAAACCATCACCATATGTGAACATAAAGTGTTCATCATGCTTTAAAAATTTCGACATTCTTTTCAAGCGGCCACCGGTAAATGAATTTTTTCCAGTACCTTCAATAGTGACATTGCAAATTTTTCCAAAAATTTTTGTCTTAAAGGAAAATCCATCTTTCCTGTATCTTTTAAAATATTTTTTAATGATCTGACTTTTATAGCCCACTGCAATATAAAAATCTCTTTCTCCATAATTAGCGTAGTGATTTATAATGTGTATTAAAATTGGATGTCGTCCAATTTTTACCATTGGTTTTGGAATTGTTTTTGTAAACTCTGAAAGTCTTGTACCCAATCCACCAGCTAATATAACTACTTTCATAATCAGTTTAAATAACTATTAATTGTTCTTTTTATACCTATATTAAAATTCAATTTTGGGCTCCACTTTAAAAATTTTTTCATTTTATTTATGTTAGGATAGGTTTTCAAGTTTTCCTCTTTTCTCAATACTAATTTACCAAATTCTGGTTCACCTGAACCAATTATATTTTGTATAATTTTTATAATCTTTTTTAAGTTAATTGGACTGCCAAAACCAATATTAAAAATTTCACCATTTGTTTTTTCATTACTTTTTAAAAATTTAATTATAATTTTTGTAAAATCATCTATGTAGAGAAAATCTCTAAACTGAGTTCCTGATGAACAGGGAAATTTCTTATTTTTTTTGCAGTTTTCAATTACAAATGGAATTAAGCGATTTGTATCTTGGTTAGGACCATATACTTGATAAAGTCTTAAAACAATTGTTGGGAATCTTTTTTCTTTGAAAAGTTTAATCAAGTATTTTGTTGAGAGATACTTTGCTTTACCATAATTTGATAATGGTTTACATTTAAATAATTCTTTTTGGGGTGATTTAAGGTGACCATACTCCATAGAACTTCCTATTTGAATAAATTTTTTAAGTTTTTTATCTAAAAAATAGTTTGATAAATTTTTTACACCAATATAATGGCTGAGATATATTTTTTTTTTATCTTTATGATTTACTTCGCCTCCAAGATTAATTAGGAAATCAATATTGGTGATTTTCTTGATTTTTTTTTCTAATATACCCTTCTTTGATATATCGCAGTAAATATAATTAACCTTTTTAATTCTTTTATTTTTTTTAACGGGTGATCTTGAAATACTAAAAACTTTATAATTATTATCTAAACACACTTTAGCAAGATGATGACCTAAAAAACCCGTAGAACCGATAATTAGAATTGTTTGCGTTTTTTTCATTAATTAAAATGTTTTATAATCCTTAGGCCAAATGTGATTTTTCTTTGGGATCCTCCAATTTTTCCCATAAACAAAATTTAAATAATCATCAAATAATAACGGAATTTTAATTTTTAAATCATTAATTTTTTTTGTGTCTGTCTTTTTTAAAAGATAAGCTGGTACATATAAACTCACTCCTTTATAATAAACACCTGTTCTGATTAAAAATTTTTTCATTGTTTTGAAAATAAATCTAAAAGGAGAAAATAAATTTATTATTGTTTTAAATTTTGCAGAATATTTATCAGCAGAAGAAAATGCTTCGATGATTTTCATTAATGTGTTTTTTGGAAGAAAATAAGTCACATACGCTACTTCCTCGTCATTTATAAATTTTCTCCTTAAAAAACTAAAGTCAACAGTCCTTCCTTTGTTTTTATCAAAAGACACTAAATCATCGTCAACACCAAAACCATCTCTTAATTTAAAATCATTTTTTTTCATCAACTCAATAATTAAATTTTTCGGGATCTCATCTGACCAAATTGCTATATCAATATCATGATCCCATTCTATCAATTTTCCTTCTCTAATAATTCCTAATAAAGTTCCATGACAGATCCAATAGTTAATATTATTCGAATTTAAAATATTTATTGTTTCAAAAAAATTATTGTCTATGTTTTTTTCTAAAATCAATTTTTATTATTTTGTACCAGGTATTAAATTTAAAATATCTTTAATCGGATATAAATATTTATTTGCTTCTTTTGATCTGCTATTTTTTAAAATCTCCATTGCTACCTTCCTCATTGCTGGATAGGCGGCTCGTAGCATATGATTTGCATAAATCACGACGTTAAATCCTTCTTCTTCTAACTCTTTTTCTTTTACTTGATTATATGTAGATGGAACACAAACTAAAGGTACATTAGGGTATTTTTTTTTAAATTTTTCTGAAAAACTAAAAATTTCTTTTGGGTCTTTTGATTTGCTATGTATCATAATACCATCAGTTCCGGCATCTAGATAAGTATCGGCCCTTGTAAGGGCATCATTTAAACTTTTTCCAAGTATAAAGCTTTCAATTCTTGCAATTACCATAAAGTCTTCACTTCTTTGTGCTTTTTTTGCAATCTTGAGTTTGTTTGCAAATTTATTCTTATCTTCTTGTTGTTGATTTGAAGTATTTTTAAATAGTGAATTTTGTTTTAGCCCAGTCTTATCTTCAAATATTACAGCTGATATACCAAGTCTCTCCATTGATTTAATTTTCATGTCTAGGTGATCTATTTGACCACCAGTATCACCATCAAAAATTAAAGGCTTGGAAGTGACATCAAAAATTTGATCAATCGATGACAGTCTTTGAGAATTTGCTAAAGACTCATTATCTGGTTTTCCCAGCGCTGTTGAATCAGTTAAAGAACTTGACCAGAACCCATCAAATCCAAATCTCTTTCCATTTTTTTCATAATATGTGTTTTCTGCAATTATAGCTGAGATTGGGTTGTGAGATTCTATAAATCTAGAAATTTTTTTTGTATCAATTAATCTCTTTAAAGTTGCTCTCCTTATATCCGGCGTTATCGTAATTGAATTTAGTTGATCAATAAAAGCACTTGAAGAAACTCCTTTTGTATATTTCACCTCAATGAGTTTTCCACCATAGGAGTCTAGAACTTTTAAACAATTTTTACGAAATTCTTTCATATAGCCTGTTTTCCAATCATCCCCGTGAATCATAAAATCTGGTTTAATCTTTTTTAAATTATGTGAATAATCATGAACTTCTTGGGGAATAACTTTTTTTACTCCTTTGAAATTAAGTAAGATTTTTTTTCTTTGTTCGTAGTTAAGGTATGGAAGTCTTTTAAAAGTTGCTATTGCTTCGTCTGTAAATAATCCAATTATGATATCTCCGTAGTCTCTTGCTTTTTCAAGAAGACCCATGTGTCCATGATGCAGTGCATCAGCGCTTAATCCAATATATACAGTTTTATTTTTCTTCATAAATTGTTCAATTATTGAACAGTATTTGATAATTTAATTAATGTAAAGACTAAAAATTGAATATTAATAATTATTTATTATATATTTAATATCTTTTTTGACTACTTTTACTGGATTGTTTTTCAGTCTTTGATCATTTATTTCTTTTAAAAAGCTATTAGCGTCATTTTTAAAATTAATACCTAGTTTTTGAAAGTTTTGTTCTAATTTTAAGTTTTTTTTGAAACTTAAGAAGAAATTGTGCAGTTCATGAATATTCTTAGTTTTTGTCGTTTTGAACAAAAAATCATAATTATTTTTTAACCTTAAATAATCTTCAGATTTTTCTAAATTAAAATAATTAAATTTTAAAAATTTGTTAAAAGTTAAAGAGACTGCATGTCCATGAGGAATTCCATACTTTGTTGTAAACGGATAAGATAATGCATGAGGAGCTGTTGTTTTAGATATACTAATTGCTTTGCCTGCTAAATTAGCACCAATTAACATTTTATGGGAATTATAATTATTTTTATGTCTAAAATAATTAGAATAATTTTTTAATAAAATTTTAAAGCTTTGTTTAGCAAAATTTGAACTAAATTTATTTGCTCTTCTAGAAAACAAGGATTCAACTGCTTGGCTGGCTGCATCAAAAATAGAGGCAGCATCTAATGATTTGTTAATTGATGATAGTAGTGATGGAACTAAAAAATAATAATTCGGCTTAATTCTGTCTCCTTCTACAGAAAATTTAATATTCTTAATGTACAAAACTGCATTTGCAGTAACTTCAGCTCCAGAACCAGCTGTAGTTGGAATTGCGAGAAGTTTAGTATTTTTTTTTGAAAAATTAGATGAAACCATTCTTTTTTTTATGTCTTTTGAAATTTGAAAATTATTTGCAATTTTAGACATATCCATTACGCAGCCACCACCGACTGCGATTATTAAATCAGGTTTAAGTTCTTCTTTTACTTTAATTATTTTTAAAATCTCGTTGAATTCTGGTAGTTTTGAATTTTTAAAATAAAAATAAACGTTTTTATTTTTAAAATATTTTTCGAAAATTAAATTAGCTCTTGTTTTAAAATAAGAATTTTTTCCTGAAATTAACAATATTTTATTTATAGTTTTTGAAGTTATTAATTTCTTAAAATCTTTAAAATTTTTGATTTGTTGGCTCATATTTTTAATTTTGATTTAATTTTAGTTGATGAAATCTTTTTAGTGTAAGGGACATCAATTACTTTACCACCCCATTTTTTCATTGTTGATATCAACTTTTTACGGTAAGGAGCTTGAGGACCAGTTTTCCAATCATCTCCATGAACAAAATAATCAAACATGTATTTTTTAGCAATATTTGAAAATTCTTTTGGTGACTTAATTTTAAAGATGTAATTAATATTTTTTAAGGTTAAAGCAATTTTTCTTCTATTTTTATAATTATTTATTGGGTATTTTTTTTTATAGCTTTTAATCCCTTCATCACTCACAATACCGAGAATAATATTTCCGTATTTTTTTGCTTTACTTAATATATTGGCATGCCCATGATGATAAAAATCAAGACACATGGGCACTAAAACATATGGTCTTTTAAATTTAAATAATTTTTTTTTTTTCATTGTTTAAATTAATTTTTCATAAACAGTTGCTTTACTTTTCTTAAGTTTTTGGGTCGTCCTAAATTCTTAATGGAACCTTGATTTATTCTAACTTCAAGTAAACAAGGCCCATTTGTTGAAATAAACTTTTTTAAAGTTTTATCCATTTTTTTTATGTTATCTATTAAAAAATATTTCTTATATCCAGTAGATAATACAAAATTTTTTATATTTAGTTTATCAATGTTAGTGGTTTGCCCGCCTACTGACTCATGTGAAAAATTGTTCAATAAAATATGTTTAAAATTTTTTTTTAAAGTTTTTCCGATATTAACAATAGAGCCTAGGTGCATTAAGAATGATCCATCACCATCAAGACAAACAACGTCATTTTTAGTGTTTAAACTAACACCATTAGCCACCATAGAAGCATGGCCCATACCACCAACCATATAAAAATCCTTTCCAATTTTTATATTGTTGTCTTTCCTTAACTGGTTTAGTTCTCTCGAAGTATAGCCTGTAGTGGATATTAATTTTGTTTTTTTTTTTGATTTTTTTTAACAAATTTAACAAAAATAAATGTCTACTGATACCTTTTGACTTAGATTTCTTATTTATTTTTTTTTCGGAAAAAAAAATACCTTTTTTAATAAGACAAGCAACTGGCTTATTATTCTTCTTTGCAAAATTAATTAAGGCTCCAAGTTTTTTAAAATCTGACTCTTTATTTATTTTACAAAATTTTATATTTAATAACTTTAAAATATCTTGAGTAATTTTTCCTTTTACCTCATGTTGAGGTTCATCAGCTATTCCTGGGGCACCTCTCCAACCGATAATTAATAAGATTGGAATTGAATAAACCTTTTCATGGGCGATCGAGACTAACGGATTTATAGCATTGCCAAGTCCAGAATTTTGCATATACGCGCAAGCCATTTTTTTTTTTGATAAAAAATATCCAATTGCTAAAGCTATAGCTGAGCCTTCATTAGCAGTAATAAAGTGTTCATTTATTTTTTTTTTATCAAAATAATTATTAGTTTCTTTAAGAACACTATCTGGAACACCTGTAAAAAAATTTACTTTTTTGGACTCTAAAAATTTGAAAAAATTTTTTACTCTAATCATTTTTTGAAAATAAAGTTCTTTGAATTAGCTAGATATAAACCACCTGAAAATAAAAGCAATGTTTTTAAAAAAATTATATAATAAATATACTTAATTAAATTGGTTTCATAAAAAAATAAATCAAATATTATTATTAGCGAGATTAAGTCAACACTTCTTGATCTATCATCAAATATAGAAATTATAATTTCTTTTATTATCTTAAGATAGTTTTTATCTTTTGAAAAAGATGTTTTCTTAAAATTAATATTAAGTTTATTTAAGTATTTTTTTTTGTTTTTCGTTTTAACTAGATCATACATAGCAAGATGATAGGCGTAGTTTTTTAAATCTATTGCCTTAAATAATAATATTAATATTGCTAATACTATAAAAATTATTTCACTGTCTTTATTATATGCATAAAAACCAACTCCAATTAAAAAACTATAAGAACCTACTTGTGCGCCCCAACAATCGAGAACGTGACCTAATTGGGAAGTCTTATTTTTAATTTTTGCCAAGAAACCATCCGCCCAATCAATTGTACTTTTTGAAAACGAAATAAACAATCCTATACAAATAGCGATTAAATTATCGGTAGCGAGTAAGAATCCAACTGATAAACCACAAAAAACATAAGTTGAAGTTACAAAATTAGGACTAATATTTGTAAATTGTAAAACGTAAACTAGTAGAGAAGAAGTTTCTGAAATATATCGAGTTTTTAAATAAGAATATGGATTTTTCAAGAAATTATTCATATCTTGACCTGTTAATTCTTTAATCTTTTTTACTCTAGTATTTTTTTCTATTTTTCTGATATCCTGTAAACTTAAATATTTTCTATTTTTCATTTTTTTTTATTATCTTTTTTTGATTATAACAAAAATTTATCCACTGGTTTAAAGCTTTTTTTTTTGTTGGTGCTACAACTTTTAAAAATATATTTTTAGAATCTATCGTTTCCTTGTTTAACCACCAATCATTAATATTATTCCAGACTTCATTAAGGTGTTTAGCTGCATGACCGTAGTCTGTAAACATTATTTTAGCCTTTTTGAGTTGTTGCATAGCGTCATTCATTTTTTTATCCTCAGAATAATAGTTCTCATTAAGAATAATTATTGTTGGTCCAGAAACTAAAGCCTCTAAAAATGCAGTTCTAGGGTGAGTGGTGATAATAACTCGAGATTTTTTAAATATTTTAAAATATTCTAGATTATTCTCTAATTTGTTAAGATTGTTATTTTTTTGCAACTCGCGTTCAATTTTCCAATATCTTACTGGTTTATAAGGTCTAAAATAAATATCTTTTTTTATATGATTATTTAGTTTTGATAAAAAACCATTTAAAATATCAACTTGATTAAATATTTCATTAGATACAGGGCCTGTTCCAAGATACCTAGGAAATTTAGTAGTATTATGACCTATTATCAAAAGTTTTTTAAAAAGAGAGTAATTTGGCCTAAAGTTTAAAAATTTTGTAAGCTGTATTACAGGCATTTGGAAACTATTCTTAATTAAAGGTTCATGCCATTTAATATTGTTTTGAGTAAAGACATCATTTAGATGAACTGGTTGTTTGTTATTCCCCCAATATCCGCCATGTTGTGATGTATAAAATGGTATTTTAGCCTCCAACTTATGGCCTAACCAAAATTTGAAAAATGTGTTGTGCATATATTCTGTGTCTGAGAATATAATTTGGGGATCCAACCCTGTTTGAGAAGTTAAAATATTAATTTCAGCAAAATGTTCTACTAGTGAAGATGGTAAATCACTAGTAATATGTATTGATATAAATTTTTCAAAACTATTACCACTAATCTCAAGTTTTATTTTTTTTCTATTAATCTTATCGATGTCTCTTTTTTTGTTAAAAATTTCAACTAAATTTTCTCTATTTAGTATTGAAATTCCTTTAAAAGGTATTTGTTTTAAAAAAAAATTTAATTTTAAAAAATCAAGTTTTGAGCATTTTAAATCAAAATAGAAAAAATTTTTTTTAGAAAAGAGTCCTATAAATTTTTCATATAAAGTTATCAATCTATTTTTTTGTCTTTTTTTTAATTCATATGTTGAATTATCCTTTTCAATATTTTCATCTAAGACTGTGAATTCTAAATTAGTAAACTCATTCTTACGAAATTTATAAATTCTTTGAAAAATAAATTGATTATAACTATTAGAATTTGCAATAAAGTAAAAAAAATCATTTTGGTCAAAAGGTGGATCGTAATCTAACTTTTTAAAAAATATTGATCTAAGATTCTTGTTATCTAAACAAGATTTTTCAACCAAACACCATCTGTAATAATTCTGAATCAAATAATGGCTTAACCATGGATCAATTATAGCTGTCCAATATTCCTTGGAAAATTCTTTGTTATGAAATTCATTTAATGCGAAACTTAAAGCATTTAACAGTTTAATTCTTAACTTAGGTATATAAGATCTTATATCAAATTTTTTCTCGAGATAATCGTATTCAAGGTTTTTAAAATTTTTGTTAAGTTTTTCCTGAGAGTCATAATATAACCACCCTCCAAGCGCCAATAAACTTTCTTGTTTTTTTAAGAATTTTTCTTCTAAGCCAGATGCAAAGATTAACTTCATTTGCCTTTTTTTAATTCTTTTTTAAGCTCCTCATACTCACTTAGTTTTCTTTTCATAAACTGTATTGTAAGTTTAGTTTTTTCACTCAAACCCTTCGGGGTAAGAATATAAAGGTATCCAATTTTATTTGGATTTTTTTTAAAATTATTTATCTTTATTAAACCTTTTTCTTTTAAACTTTGAATACAATAATTTACTTTTCCTAAACTTAATTTTAAGTTTTTAGCAATATCTCTTTGCGTTAAATCTGGTTGATTTTTAATTGTTCTTAAAATTTCAAAATCGTCAGACGACGTTTTTTTAGAATTTTTTAATTTGTTCATTTATTGAACATATTATATTGAAATCAATTTTTAGCAAGTAATAAATTAGTCTTTAATAGATATTATTTTATCACACTGATCTAGTGTTGTGTTTTTATGAGAAACAAAAATGATGATTTTATTTTTTAAGTAAATCTTGATGTTTTGAAGAACTTTAATTTCTGTACTTTCATCAAGCGCATTTGTAGCTTCATCAAAAATGTAAATATCTCGGTCAAAATATAATGCTCTAGCTATCCCTATTCTTTGCCTTTCGCCCCCAGAGACTTTAACGCCTAATTCCCCAATATTGTTATCATCAGTAGCCAACAAATTTTTATTAAAATTCGACAATTCAGCTGCTTCTACAACTTCTTTTAATCTGTTGTGATCTAAATTTTTTTCTTTAACAGCTAATGCTATATTTTTTTCTAAAGTATCATTAAGTAAACTTATATTTTGAGTTACATAACTAATTTTTTTAAACCAGTTCTTATTAAAATTTATTTTTTTTCCATTGACTAAAAAAGATCCATTATTTGGCTTTAATAATCCAGAGATTAAATCTATGAAAGTTGATTTTCCCGATCCAGTTTCTCCTTTTATTCCATAGACAATATTTTTCTCAAACTTAAGATTTAAATTATTAATAATTTTTGTGCTTTTGTCATTATAGCTAAAATTAACATTTCGTATTTCTAATGTGTTCACTTTACTTGAAAAATCTTCCCCTTCTGAAGATGTGTGTAACTCTCTCTGCAACTTTTCTTTGCCAGATTTATAAACATTTATTAAATCATCTAAAACTGAACTTCCATAGCCTGCTTTTTGAATACAATTAGACAATCTATAAACAGAAGGATACATTCTAAATAATGAGACACCATAAATTGCTAAATTTAGTATTATTATTTCAGAGGAAATATTTTTAAGTCCAAGTAGAAAGTACAAAGTTGATATAAGAATTAAAACAATTAAAATTTCAAAAATAGGTTTTGGTAATGTTACAAAAAATAAGTGAATTTTTTGGTAACGTGTTAAATCATTATTATAGATTTTAAATTTATTAGTAAAAAAATCTTCACACGAAAATATTTTAATATTTTTAAAAGACAAAAAAGTTTGATTTAAAATATTTATTTTATAATTAAAGTTTTTTTTGACTTCAGACCCCCAAAACTTATTTTGTTTATTAAATATGTAGAACACAATCAAACTAAGCGCTCCTAAAATAAAAAACACCATAGATGAAACTCGTGGTTCTATTGAAATTAAAAATATTAAAATACCTGATAGCACTAGTATTTCTAAAATAAAAAGACTTAGGTTGTTAAGAGAAATTTTGAAAATTTCAACTCCCTCTGTAGTATCAAAAAGTGGTTTTGAAGATTTTAATTGAAGATAATCTTTATATGGTAAATTTATATAAGTTTTGAAAATATCATTAGAAAGTCTTTTACCAATGTTGTTATAAAAGTTAGTAAGAAAATAGTTATAAAAAATGATGAAAAAATTTTTAAGTAAAAATATGCTAATTACAAATAAAAATGTATAGAAAATAAAATTTTCATTCTGCGAAAATTTCTCTAAATTCTCATAAAAGAAAAAATTTTCAAATAAACTTAAATCATTTTTTAATGTGATAGATACCACGGGTATTATTGCGGTAATACCTAAAATCTCTACTCCAGTATTCATAACCATTAAAAATAAAAGTAAAATCATTTTGTACTTCTCAGATTTATTTAAAAGATAGAAAATTTTTTTAAAATGCATTTATTTTTTTTTTTGAAGTTTTGCCGGCACACCAAAATATAATTTGTTGGCTTTGCAGTTTTTATTCACGAAAGATTTACCTCCAATTGTTACATTACTATCAATTGTGATATTTTCTTTAACTGACGCTCCAATTCCTATGCTCACAAAGTTTTTGATGGTAACATTACCTGCTAAATTTACACCCGGGGAAACAACAGAAAAATTTTTAATTTTGCAATCATGATCAATAGAGCTTGATGTATTAATAATACAATGTTTCCCAATTTCAGAATTAATATTGATGACCGCACCTGAGACAACTAAGGTACCGTCTCCGATTTTTACATTTTTTGATACAAACGAATTTTTTGATACAATTTTTGTCCACTTTACTTTCTTGAAACTCTTTTCTACAATTTTAACCAAATTTTCTCTGATTTTATTGTCTCCTACAGCTGTTATTGCGTAAAATTTAGAGTTTAAATTTATTTTTTTAGACATGTAGCCTTTTGTAATTTTTAATTTACCATTAACAAAATCAAAAATAACTAATACTTGAAGTTTTGGCAGTATAGAAATTTCTTGCTGTACAATTTTACTGTGATTACCATTTCCAAAAATAACTATTTTTTTCATAATTAAACTAATTTTTCAGCAATTTTAAGTTCTTCCATGTTGTCTATATCTAAACCTTGTTTCCAACCTAAAATACCAACAATATAACCTTTTCCGTAAAAAGTTTTGCTTTTTAAAAAAGCCCTATAATTTGCTATCCAAATTGCTCCTGTTGGACAAAAAGTTGTTTTTAGATCTTGAGACCTTTTTGTGTAAGTTTTTTTAAATAATTTAAAAGTTTTTCTATTTTTTATCGTTGCTGCCCACCAAATATTTCCAAATAAAAACTGGAAATGACTTATTAAGAACTTCGTTTTTGTCGTTTTAAAAATTTTATACAATTTTTTAATATCTTTGCCTTCTCTAAAAGGACAATTGGGCATTAATTGGAAAATATTTTTTATATCTAATCTCTTATTTTCTTTATTATATAATTTTTTTAATTTTGAAATAAAATAATACGTCGAAAAATTTATTGAAACGTTATCTTTTGCAAGCTTAGGATTTCTTAAGAAAGGCACCTTGGCTCCGTACCTAACAGAAATTTTTTTAATTCTATTTGAGTCAGTATCTACAAAAATTTCGTCAAACAGTTTTGATTTTTTTGCTGCTTTAATAGTCCAATAAATCATAGGTTTTCCTCTAAATAATTTAATATTTTTGTTTTTAATTCTTTTAGATCCTCCTCTTGCTGGAATTATAGCTATATTCATTTAAACTCTACCTCCGAAAAAGTCTAAGATTTTCTTTTGGGTTGCAATAGCGCTTTTCCTGTCAAACATAAATTTTTTTCTTTTATTATAAAAACTTATTTGTGTTTTTAATTGTAATTTTTTCATAGTCAATTTTTTATAAAATGGCAAAAGATTAACGATATTCAATTTTTCAAAAACTTTTCCCATTCTTTGTTGTCTGCTTTGTATTGGAATAACATTGCCAGAAATACCAAGGGACCAAGCTTCAAACATTATATTAGAAGGGGTGGAAATATAAAAAATTGATTTAGATAAGATGTCCAAGAACTTTTCTTTTGGCTCTTTTTTTTGAATTATTACATTATTTCGTCCATGAAACTTTTTTAAAATTTTAAAGGTTTTTTTGTTTGTAATAAAAACTTTTTTAAAATTTAATTTATAAAAAAAAGAGAAGTATTTTTTTACTAAACTTTTAGGATCGTCTCCTCCAAAGGCGATTAAAATATGTTTCTTGCGGTTTTTTTTGTATTTTTTTTTCAAAATTTCTTTTTGAAATAAAAATGCGTAAATGCCAGTTATAAGTTTTATCTTTTTATAATGTTTTTTATAAAAATTTTTAAATTTATTTGCTTCTGGATAGTCATTTATTAATAAATCACAATATTTAGGCGAGGGGTAAGTTTCATCAGTTAACCAGATTGTTTTAAATGTTTTTTTTGGATTAGAGAATATACTTTTGAATTTTTCAGAAAATTTTTTATATTCAATACTTTTATTAGGATAATAAGGTGGATCCATAATTAAATAATCGTATTTACTTATATTCTTTTTAAGAAAAACAAATAAGTTTTTGTTTTTTATTACCTTATATTTTTTAAAAAATTTTTTCCCATAGTTAAAGTTAGAGGTAATTACGTCAATATTCCTAAATTTAATAATATCAAGTAATATTTGAATTCTACTATAATGTCCAAAACCAGTTAAGCTGTCCATTTCACAATAACAAAGTATTCGTTTATTTCTATTATATTTCATAAATTTGTTCAAAATTTGAACATTATAATCATATTTTGTCTTATTTGTCTTTACATTATTTTTTATCTGTAATAATTAGTCAATATTACTAACAATTTTTTAAGATATGTTAGTTCGTTAAAAATTATGAAATACCTAGATGTAGTTCATTTGGTAGATACTGAAGGACCTATAAATGAACCTTTAACATTAACATTTAAAAGAATAAAAGAGATATTTGGTTTACAAATAAAACCAAGTAAAAAGAATTTAAATAAAATTCTAAATAGAGAAATTCAATTTAAATTAAATGCAAAATTAAAAAAAAAATTTTATGAAGCGTTTAATCGTAATACTTTAAGCTACAAAAAAAATTGGAAGGATATTCAAAAGGAAAATAAGCTTATTTTTAGTAAAAAATTTAGATCTAAGTTTAAAGATAGTTTGGGAAAATATTGGAAAATAAACTGGAATTGTGTTGATCACGTTAATTTTTTAGCCAATCCGCAAGGAAGATCTCTTGGCTACCATAAAATTTTTGATTATTACAAAAATATTATAAAAAAGAGTAATATTGCAGATAGTTTACATTTCCATTTCCATCCAACTTCGATAAAAAATTTTGCAAATACGACTGGAAATCATTATTTTTCAAATTCAAATAATTTATATCAGATCTTATGTAGAAGAATAATTGATAGGAATTGGTTTCCTTCAGTTTATAGACCGGGATTCCATATTGAAAATCCAGATAGTAATTGGTTTTTAGAACAGTTCATCCCTTTTGATTATTCTAATCAATCTTGTGATCAAGTAAATCTAAATAATGAAAGATTTGAAAATTGGAATTATGCGCCTAGAAGCTGGAAACCTTATCATCCGTCACATGATGATTATCAAAAAATAGGAAAGTCTAGAAGATGGATCGCTCGTTGCTTAAATGTAGGAACAAGAATTGCTTTACTCACTCAGAAAGAGGTAGACAAAGCCTTTTTTGAAAAGAAAAGAAATACGAAAACTATATTAGCTTTTACTAATCATGATTTTCGATTCATGGAAAAAGATTTTGAAAATGTTTATAAGATGTTAAAAAAGTCTTCACAAAAGTATAAAGTTAAATTTAGATTTTCTGATGCTCGAGATGCTTTTAGAAATATTCTAAAATCTCCAAAGAAAAAATTGAGATTTAGAGTAAAATTTAAAAAAAATAAAATATTCATTTCATCAAATAAAGATATTTTTGGACCGCAACCTTTTTTAGCCATTAAAACAAAAAATAAAAAATATTTTCACGAAAATTTTTTTATAAAAAAACCTTTTAGAGAGTGGATTTATACATTTGATAGACATAATGTGGATCTTATAGATCTAGATACTTTTGGGTTTGCAGCTAATGACAATAATGGCACTACTTCCTTAGTTAAGATTAATTTTATTAAAAAAAGTCCTAAAATTAAACAATTTAATTTTTAATGATTGAAAATGAATCAATTGCAGAAATTTTTTTAAGAGTTTCAAAAAAATATTCAAATAATTTAGCCCTTTTCGTTGAAAATAGAGGATATACCTATAAAAAACTAAGAAAAAAAAGTTTACAAATTGCTTATTATTTAAACTTGAATTTTAAAAAAGAAAGAACTGTAGGTATTTATTTAGAGAGATCATTTTTACAAATTGCATCTGTAATCGGTTGTCTTATATCAGGAAAAAGCTTTATAATTTTAGATGAAAAAATACCTGATGAAAGAAAAAAATATATTATTAAAAAACTTAAGATAAAATGTCTAATATCTAAAAACAATGAGTTTCAATTTAAGTTTAAAAATTTAAAAATAGTAAAAATAAATAATCTTAGTGAGAAAAAAGAGATTAAATTAACTTCTATAGATTACTATAAAGAAGATATTGTTTATTATATCTTTACATCTGGCTCTACCGGAGAGCCAAAAGGTGTTCAAATTAGTAATAAAAATTTAATTTGTTTCGTGAAAAATTGTCAAAAATTATTTAAAATCAAAAGTAATGATAGGTTTATTTTAATACCATTTTTAAGCTTTGATTTGTCTGTTTTCCCACTCTGGGTTTCTTTACTATCTGGTGCCTCATTGTTTTACACAACAGGCTCAGATATAACTTATCCAGTAAATTTTATTAAAAAGCATAAAATTTCTGTTTATTGTTCAGTTCCTTCCCAAATTGATATTTTAGTAAATTATTTAAAAAATTTTAATTTTAAAAATTTATCTGTAAAATTATCAGTATTTTGCGGGGAGCCTTTAAGGTACTCTCATGTTTCAAGTTGGAAAAAAATTTTTACAAACAGCAAAATATTTAATACCTACGGGCCATCTGAAACTACGTGTTTTAATACATATCACGAAGTGAAAAAACCCAATAAAAAGTTTTCATCAGAGATAGTTTGTATCGGAAAACCTATGCCTGATAATAACTTCTCATTAGTAAAAAATGAAATCATAATATCGGGTAAACAAGTATCCAGCGGGTATATTGATAAAAGTTTAAGTAAAGGGAAGTTTATATTAAAAAACAAAAATTATAGTTATAAAACAGGAGATTATGCGAGAAAAATTGGAAAAAATTATTATTTTATTGGAAGAAAAGATGAGCAAGTTAAAATTTCAGGCTATAGAGTTGAGTTAGGGGATATCGAAAAAAATATTTCAAAAATTTTGAATAATATCAAAGTGTTAGTGCTTTATTTTAACAAGAAAATTTTCGCTGTAATAGAAAGAAAGAAAAAAATTACTAGTTCAGAAATCATAAAAATTAAAAGAGTACTTGCAAGTCATGTAATGCCAAAAAAAATTTTAAATTTACAAAAATTTCCACTTAATAAAAATATGAAAATAGATAAAAACAAAATAAAAGAAATTTTTAAATATGAAATCTAGAAACCTTATTGATATTTTTGTAAAGAAAAAGATTAAAGATAAAAAAATAAAGATCAAAATTTCAAACAAAACTGATTTATTTATTAATTCAATATTTGACTCTCTTGATTTTGCCGAATTTAACAATTTTATTGAAAATGAGGGTTACTATTTAGACTTAAAAAAAAATAAATTTAGAATTCCTAGAAGTAAGTCAGAAATTGTAAAGATTATAAGAGATAGAAGAAAAATTAAATCAGATGATAAAATTAAAGAAAATCGAGATTTTAAATCAAATTTTTTTAAAATATTAAAAAAAAGATTAAAATTAAATTCTACTAGAAATCTAATTATACATTCAAATTTTACTAATATGATAAATTTAGGAATTAAACCTGAAGATTTTATCAGTGGGATTTTTAATTTTTTTCCATCTATAACAATATTTTCTCCTTCAGGATTTTTCAGAGAAAGAAAAATTAAATTAAATTCTCTAAAAAAAATAAAACCAAATAACGAATTCGGCTTATTGAGCAAAGAGCTGCTTAAAAGATTTAAGCCAAAAATATTTAGAAATAACAATCCTTTTGACAATCTTATTGGATATAACCGTAAAAAAAAGTATTTTGATAATAAAAATTATTTAGCTTACGGTAAAGATTCTCCCTACAGAAAATTATTAAATCAAAATACTTCGATAATGTTATTAGATGTTACTTTCTTCTATAACTCAATGTTTCATATGGCGGAATTAGACGCAAATGTTCCTTATAGAAATTTTAAAAAATTTACTTTTAATAAAAAAGAATTTCAATTGTTTGCACGTAATAGAGAAAAACTATATCTTGATTACTCTAAATTTGAAAAAATTAAAGAAATTAAAAAAATTACTAAAGTAATAAATTTTAAAAAAATTAAAATAAGAATCATAAATTATAAATCACTATATAAAACGAGCCTTAAACTTCTTAAAAAAAATCCAAATTTTTTACTTAATTAAATGAAAATAATTCTTATAGGAAAAGGAACTATTCTTTACCAAATAGCAGCAATGATTAAAAAACTTAAGCACTTTAAGCTAAAGCTTATATTGTGGGATGGAAAATCAAATAATCTATCTGATCAATATTATTACAAAAATTCAAAAAAATTAAATAAAACGATAAAAATAAGAAATATCAATTCTAAGAAAAGTATAGATATTTTAAATAAAATAGATTTTGATTATTTGTTAAGCATAAATAATACTCAAATTTTTAAAAAAGTGTTTCTTCAAATATTTAAAAATCAAATTATTAATTATCACTACAGTCTCATACCTTCATATAAGGGTCTTTATTCATGTACTAAAGTTCTTTTAAAAAAAGAAAAATATACTGGAATTAGCTGGCATTTTGTAACAAAGAAAATAGATCAAGGAGATTTAGTTTATCAAAAAAGAATAAAAATAAATAATAAAGATAATGCATCAAGCCTTATAATTAAACTCAATAATCTTTGTTTAAAAACTTTTAATGAATTTATTTCTAATTTAAAAAAAAATAAGATAATTCTTTCAAAAAATAAAAAGATAAAAGATTTTAAATTAAAGATTAAAGATGAAAAATACTCAAAAATAAATTGTAACATGGATTCAAAAACAATTTTGAGTGTTTTTAAGGCTTTTGATTATTCACCTTTCGATAGCCCCCTTCCTAAAGTAAAAATAAAGTTTGATAAGGAATATGAGATTAAAAATATCGAGATTATTAAAACAAAAAAGATAGATGGAAAGTTTATTAAAATTGATTTTAAAAATTATATTTTTAAGTCTAAAGACAATAAACACTTTAAAGTTACTTGCGCTTAATTATCATTTTTGTTCATTTTTTGAACGAAAATTGGGTTAAGACTGTATTAACTTTACTTTTTGATAAATGTATATTATTTAGAACAGTAAATGGAAAAGATAAATTTAAACAAAAGAATAATAAGCGATTTTGATCCGTGTTTTATTATAGCCGAAGCTGGTATTAATCATGATGGATCAATACAAAAAGCAAAAGAGCTTGTTGATGTTGCGAAAGAGGCCGGGGCTGACGCTGTAAAATTTCAAATGTTTAATACAAAAAAGTATATTTCAAAAGATGCTTTTTACGCCTCTTATATGAAAAAAGGTTTGTTAAGCAAAAAAGAAAAAATTGATCAATTTTTTAAACGTTTAGAGGTTACAAAAAATCAATTAATTGAAATTCAAAAATATTGCAGGAAAAAAAATATCCTATTTCTCTGTACTCCTTTTGACGCTCAAAATGGAAAGTTATTAAACAATATGAATGTTCCTCTTTTTAAAATTGCGTCTTTTAGTTTAACTAATACAATTTTGCTAGAGAGTATTGCAAAACATAAAAAACCAGTAATTATGTCAACTGGTCTTCATACAATTGGTGAAATCGAAAACGCATATAATATTTTAAAAAAGTCTGGGAAACCTGTTGCAATATTACAATGTACTTCTCATTATCCGATTAAAGCTAAACATGCAAATTTGAGAGTTATGAAAACTTTTAAAAATGCATTCAATTGTATTGTTGGTTACTCAGATCACTCAATGGGAGTAAATATTCCTATTGCGGCAGTTGCGCTTGGAGCTAAAATTATTGAAAAACATTTTACTTTAGAGCAAAATGATTTCGGTGCAGATCATGATGCATCAGCGTCTCCCGAAGATTTAAAAAAAATGGTAAAAAGCATTCGTGAAGTTGAAGAATCTTTTGGATCATCAAAAAAAATAATCACCCAAGTAGAAAAAGAAGTGTTTAAAGTTCATAGGCCAAGTCTAATTTCAAAAGTCAATATCAGAAAGGGACAAAAAATTAAAAGAAACATGCTAGATATGAAGAAACCAGGTACAGGAATTAATCCACTTAAAATCGACTCAATTATTGGAAGAAAAGTTAAGATAAATATTAAAAAAGATAAACTTATTAAAAAAGAATATTTGCTCTAAGTTAAATGATCATAAAAACTGTAAGTCCAGAACTACCAAGATTCAAAGATATCTCAAAAAAAATAAATGAATGTTTTAAACGTCAATATGTGACTAATGATGGGATAAATTTAATTCAGTTTGAAAAGAATTTAAAAAAGTATTTTAAATCTAAGTTAAGCCCTGTGGTTTTCTGTAATGGTGAATTAGCTCTATACACCTTAATTCAAGCGTGGAAATTTCACCTTAATTTAGATTATTGTAAGGCTATTGTTCCATCTTTTACATTTTCAGGCACAGTAAACGCAATAGTTCAAAATAACATTAAACCTGTTTTTTGTGATATAGATGAAAGTCTAACAATTAATTTAGAAAATATTAAACTAGATAAAGATATTAAATTTATTATAGGTGCTTCAGTTTATGGAAATATACCAAATTTAGAAAAAATAAAAAAATTCGCCAAAAAAAATAATCTCGTCTTCTTGCTAGATAATGCACCAGGATTTGGATCAAGGATTAACAGCAAATTTCCTCACAACTATTCTGTTGATGAAATTTATAGTTTTCATGCTACTAAAATTTTTAATTCTATTGAAGGGGGATGCGCGATTACTTCAAATAAATCTATACATAAATTATTAATAGCTGCAAGAAACTTTGGTCAGTTTGAAAAACAAACAAATGACATAATAATTCCAGGTTTAAACTCAAAAATGAATGAATTATCAGCAATTGTTGGAAATTATAATTTAAAAAACTTTTATAAATTAATTGTTAAAAGAAAAAAAGTAATAAATATGTACAAAACTTTTTTTAATAAGTTAAAAAATAAAAATTTAATTGAACTTATGAAAGTGGACAAAAACGTCTTCTGCAATTATTTCTTTTTTCCAATTATTTTAAAAAAAAGATCTGTTAAAAGTTTTATTAATTTTATGAATAGAAAGAATATTTATTGTAGAAGATATTATAAAAGTGTACATACACTTAGTTACTATAAAGACAAGATCACCAAAAAAGAGCTTCATCAAATACCATTTACAGAAAAAATTAAAAATCAAATTGCTGCTATACCATTAAATACAAGTATGAATAAGAAAGAAATAAAATATTTGTTTAAAAATATAAATATTTTTTTTAAATAAAATTTTAAATTACTTGTTCATATTTTTTTAAAAAATCGGATATTTTTTTTGAAGACTCTGAACTTTCTAAACAATAATAATCCTTCTTATCAATTGATATCTCATTATGTTTTTCCTCAATTTTAGATTTGAGATCCTTATAGTTTTTAATTCTAAAAAAATCTAAATATTTAACATCTCTAAACCATTGATCTCCTTCTAAATTAGGATCTAAAAAATAAGCTTTTCTTTCATGCCCGAGCATCTCTACAATCATTGTTGATGCAAAAGATAAAATTATCTTACTTTTAAAAGCATACGCGTAAGTACCGTTTTCACTATCATGATCAACTACAACTTTTATATTCGATATTTTATTTAATATTGCAAACTCTTTTGGGTCTTTTGCATAATCAACGTGATGTTTTAAAATAATCTTTTTATCAGGATAATCGTTTGATAGTTTTAATAACCAATTAAGAAATATATCGTAGTAATTTTTCTCAAAAACATAATTTACGTGATGTCTATTGTTAAAAAACGTATTAATACCAATTATCAAAATATCTGAATTTGGTACTTTATTTAAATCATGTTCTTTTCGAAACCATTGATCTTCCATAAATAAAGACCCGACTGGCTTAAGGATTTTTATTTCACCACCAAGTTTATTACATATTTCACCTTGATCTTTGCCTAGAGTAAACATGACATCTGAAAAAACAAAACAACTTAATGGAATAGCACAGATATTTTTTTGTGTGCATGAAGTAACAAGTCCGCCGTTATTTTTAAAGTAATAATTGAAAATTGGAGATGTGTCGTAAAATCTATTGTTTAAGTAATACTTAGCATTGATATGCGTAAAAATATAATTACTTTTCAACACATCATAAATTAAATTTATAAAAATTGGAAATAAGTTAGTCTTACTCGTTATAGATTTATAAAAAATTTTAGATCCTAATATTAATAAATAAAATTTCTTAGATAAAGGTATACTTGAGTTTCCAATTAGGAATTTATTAAATTTAAAATAAAACTCATTTTTAATTTTTTTTTCGCTAGCAAAATTACCTAATAAACAAGAAGATTCGAAATTTTTAACTAAATTTGTATATCTGTCTATCTCTAATTGACTGAAAATTTTATTACATAACAAATCAAAATTTTTCTTCTTTACTTTATATAATCTTAAAAGAATATGTCCGAAAATTGCAACCATAACTAGTGAGTAAAATTTAAAAAAATCAATTATTATTTTGTTTAGGTTAACACTTTTGAATTTATTAAATTTAAAATCGAAATTTCTAAAAATTATTTGATTAAATTTTTGTCTTAGAATATCAGTAGGGATATCAAAATTTGACGAGATTTTTTTGATTAAGTAATTTGTTTTTTTACAATTTTTAGATAAATTTTCAATATACTTAACCAATTCAGACGTTAAATCATAGCAATTTTTTTTTTTATCTAACTTGTATGAATGAATAGTTTCAATCATTTTGTTTGTTTTTAAAGATTGTTTCGCAAAAAATAAAATCTTCTATATTATCGATGTCTTTAGCAAGAATATTATCTAAGACATAAAAAAAAGGTTTTTTTCCTACACATGAGCCCCACTTTATCAGATCTTTTCTCTTCATTATATTTATAACGAACGGTAAAGAAATTAATGGCTCTAAATCTTGAGATCTAGGCCAAGGTGATCTTTTAAAATTTATTGGTTTTTTTTTATAAAAAAAATTTTCTTTAGACTCAATTGCACTTAATAAGCAATCATAATTTTTTCTCTTTTCTAAATTATCCGTATAGATATTAACGGCTTTATCATAAACTTCTGCTTCAGCTAAAGGATTTGTTACATTTATCCAAGCAACATGTTCAGTTTTTGCTGCAGTTCCTATATAAGAGTATACATCGCTCATTGGAACATGGCTAGTTGAATAATGTGGATCTCTTAAATGTGTTTGAAAGCCGTTTTTTTTTGCAATTTTTAAAATTTCTTGATCCTCAGAGGAAACTAAAAATTCTTTAAAATTTTTCGTATTTTTCAATTGATTAATCTTTAATTCATACAGATTTGTGTCAGCAAATTTTCTCAAATTTTTATTTTTTACTCTTTCAGATTTCGCTTTTACCGGTATTATTCCTGTAATTTCGATTTTTGATTTCATTTATTTAATTAATTTTGAAATTCCCTCTTCTACGCTAATATATTTTCTTAGTCTTATGTTTTTCCCTTTTCTTAAACGGTAAGTGAAGGGATTGATTTTATAGTTATATTTTCTTTTATCTGATTTTGAATAAAAAACTTTTAAAGAAGGAATATTTTTCTTTAAAATACTTAACAAATTTTTTACAACAATTTTCTTACCGCCAAATACATTATAATACCCATTTTCATATTTTTTTTTAGTACTTTCAAATACAATCTTTGTGACATCTTTTACATGTATATAACTTCTAATTTCATTACCTTTTGTTTCTCTAAAAATTTTTTTGTAACTTATCGCGTCATCAACAAATTTTTTCACTGTATTAAACTTATTAGCTCTTTCTCCATAAACTGTACCAAATCTCAACATGACGTACTTTAGGTTAAATTTTTTGCATAATCTCTCTATTATCATTTCTGATGAAAGTTTAGTTGTGCTGTAAATTCCTCCTTGCTCACTAATCGCATAAATTGAACTTGCAAATATAATCTTTTTTACTTTGTTTTTTATACTTGCTTTTAATAATTTAATCGTACTCAGAATATTATTTTCAATAGTTTCAAATGGTTTTTTGTTAGAGTCACTTAAATCTGCATTTGCCGCAAAATGAAAAATTGTATGAACATTCTTTGTTGCTTTTGTGATATCTTTTAGATTGTTTACATTTCCTATTATCATTTTTTGATTACCTCTTTTAAACTTAGATTTTTTTTTATCAAATAGAATTACTTTATAACCC